>Ga0233366_1000374_pt1 | contig 16029 bp, 19 predicted proteins | sample ElkDunMinimDraft_23_FD_191536 | JGI IMG/M metagenome (GOLD analysis project Ga0233366, IMG submission 191536) | Fecal eukaryotic communites from dung pellets of Tule Elk in California, USA - Elk Dung C4 | ecosystem: Host-associated > Mammals > Digestive system > Large intestine > Fecal | place...
CGAAAAGTGTCAAGGGGATGCTCAAGGATCTGCCATCGGATGCATTGGAGAGGGTGTGCCAAGTCCTGTGGGCAGCCATAGCTATGCCTAACCAGAAGGAAGCGAAGAAGTATCTTGAGGATGAGGCGAAGGGAATGCCGAAGGAGCTTGGATTCGCTCTTCAGATATGCATCAAGGAACTGAACGGAAGGAATGGATTCAATGCGCTGATGGCAATCATCAATCGCATCTTTGGTGCGCCAAGACAGGTTGCAGAGGTTGAGCATAAGGGAGAGGGATGGAACATCATTGTCCGTTCTGATGAGGACAGGAAGATGGTGGAAGGAATTAAAGATTTGGACATTTAATGGCAGACCAGGAATTCAGCAGAGTATATCGGAAGATATATGAGGCAGCCACGCAGAAGCCTCGCTATATCTCCAACAAGGGTGGAACTCGTTCAACGAAGACCTATTCCACTCTGCAATTCCTGTATATGCTCATTCATGACAAGGACTCTGCCGGAGACATCACATCGGTGGTGTCGGAGTCCTTTCCACATCTACGCAAGGGAGCGATCCGAGACTTTGAGAACATCATAGGGCATCCTCTCAAGGGTGATCCTCATTGGATGGAGAGTGACCACACCTGGACATTTGACAATGGAGCGAAGTTGGAGTTCTTCTCCGTAGACAACGCAGCGAAGGTGCATGGCTCGCAGAGAAAGAGGCTCTTCATCAACGAGGCGAATCACATAGACTATGAGATATTCCGACAGCTCGCAGTCCGTACATCCTCAATCATCTTCATAGACTACAATCCGGCATCGGTTTGTTGGATTCAGCAGAAGGTGGAGTGCAGAGACAACTGCATCCTCATCCGTTCAACCTACAAGGACAATCCGTTCCTCTCTGCCGAGCAGGTTGCCGAGATTGAGAGCAACAAGGATGATGCGAATTGGTGGAAGGTCTACGGACAAGGTATCGAGGGAACTCTTGACGGACTCATCTACGACTTTGAGCAGATTGACCGACTCCCACCGAAGGGAGTGAACAAGCCGGAGAGGGAGAAGACCGAGGAGGAACTCTATGCGGACTCGCTGACGGAGATACATGGACTTGACTTCGGATTCACCAACGATCCGACAGCAAGGGTGCAGATTCTCGCAGACCACAAGAGAAAGCATCTCTATGTGCGTGAACGATGCTACAGGACTCACATGCAGAACAGACACATCATAGAGGATTTCATGGCAGATGGCATCGGCAGATATACCGAGATATATGCGGACTGCGCAGAGCCGAAGAGCATCGCAGACATAAGGGAAGCCGGATTCAATGTGACTGCGTGTGACAAGGATGCTCCTGTGAAGAGTGACAAGCTCAAGTTCCAACTACAATGGATGCAAGGATGGAAGCTGTTCGTGACAAAGGACTCCCTCAATCTCATTGAGGAGCTGCGCAACTACACATGGGCGAAGGACAAGGACGGCAACCTTCTCAACCAACCGATTGACAAGTTCAACCATCTCCTTGATGCGATGCGATACGCAGTCTGGACAAGATTCGGAGAGAGAGCCGGACAAGGCAACTACAATGTTTCATTTGGCAAAAGAAGAAGATAAATGAAGATCATCGACAACTACCGAGACCTGCCTATCGGTCTCTATCTTGAAATCTGCGACATTGACCGCAGAGAGGACTTGGAGGACATCAGCAAACAGGTGTCCATCATCTCCGTCCTCACAGGAATGGCAGAGGAGGATATCTACAATCTCCCATTGGAGGAGTATCGTGAACTCGCAGCCAAGACTCGCTATCTCTCGCATCCGTATGATGGGGAGATACTGACTGCAAAGACCTACATCGTGGGCAAGTTCACTCTCATTCCGATAGAAGACTATCGCAAGATCACCACAGCGCAGTACATAGACTTTCAGACCTTCGCAAAGGATGCGGAGAGGAACATCGTGGAGATTCTCTCCTGTATGCTCATTCCGAAGGGAAAGAAGTACAACCAGGACTACGATGTCCTTGAGGTGCAGAAGGCATTGAGGGAGCATCTCTGCGTGGCAGATGCGCTGTCCTTACTCGCTTTTTTTTTCGTTCAGTACAGGCAATCAATCAAGGATTCACTAACTTACTCCAGGGAGATGGCAATGAGGCTGAGAGATCCGGAGAAGAAGAGGAGGATGCTCCGAGAGATTCAGAAGGAGGAGGATCGTTTGCTGAAACTTGGGGATGGATTGCGAATGTAGACCTTGTCTCCGAGACATGCCGATGCTCCTGGGATGATGTGTGGGTGATGAGTGCGATAGAGTTTCTCAACATCCTCGCATACAGGAAGGACAAGGCAGAGAAGGAGAAGGCAGACATAGAGAAATGGAAGAGGAGGAACTGACATGGATGAGCAATTGTTGGAACTGAACGAGCTTCGGCAAGTCCTTGAGGACTATGCGAAGGAAGCCGAGGAGATATACAAATATCAGATTGCGCTTGGTCGCAAGAACGCATCAAGGAAACTGACGGACACCATCAAGAGCAATGTGGTGGTGGGTGACCAATCGTATGAGGTCACTCTCACTCTACAGGACTATTGGAAATACATAGAGCATGGTCGCAAACCAGGCAAGTTCCCACCTGTGGGAGCAATCCTCAATTGGATTTCGGTCAAGCCTGTCATACCGAGACCGGATGAGGACGGAAACATCCCTTCGCCGAAGTCTCTCGCCTTCCTCATAGGTCGCAAAATAGAGCAGGAGGGCATAGAGCCACATCCGGCTCTCAAGACCACGCAGGAGGAACTTGACAGGATATTCCATGAGAGGCTCTCTGTTGCTCTTGGTCATGATGTCGCAAACTACATAAGGAAACTGATTGCTCCGAAGTGATTCGCAGCAGGTGTCATTATTTCATCGTTTTGTTGTTGTGGGGTGTCTCATTTACGAGGCACTCTTTTCTTATATCTTCCGAAAAGAGAAAGACATGCATCCTATTTGGAAAGATTTCTATGTAGACTTGGGAAGCCTCAATGATTCCGAGGTGTTCCGCATTCTCTGCGATGAGGAGGTAATATACACAGGCAAGGCGCACAAGAAGCCTGGCACCAATTCAATCCTTGTCCGCATCAATGACATATGTGCAGACTATCTCTCGCACAATTGGGATTCGGCAGAGATGCCGACATTCCATGTGCAGAGGGCATATGTCAATATGTCCACAGGATTGGAGTGGGCGGTAGTCGCATCGGTGCAGTTCACCAATGATTGGTCATACGAAGAGCATGACCTTGCCTCCGGATCATCTGCTCCGATCAACGGAGTGGTTGACATCCGTCAGCCATTGATGTGGACGGACTTCACGAAGGATGTCGTGGATGTCGCAATCACTCTCGCAGATGGCAAGACCTTCACAAAGTACATCCCTATGAGCTGCCTTGCAGACTTCAATGCCGATTTCAACCTTGATTTCTCCAAGACATCCGGAAGGGTGTCCTCTACTGCGAAGGTGGACTTGTCGCAGTTCGGTGATGTGGTCGCAGCAAGGATAGGCTCTGCATCGTTCAAGGTTGTGAACAAGTGCAACCGATATGCGCTGTATTATGTGAATGCATTCGGAGGATGGGATTCCCTTCTCATTGGGGGCAACCATTCCGAGACCGACTCCCTTGTGAGACATGAGAGGGTTGTGGAGTATGACAATACAAGTTCTGCCAACCGAGGCAGAGTCAACTATGTGAACGAGATTCAGAAGAGGATGACTCTGCACACATCGTGGTTGTTGGGTGATGAGGCATCAAGGATGCACCATCTGCTGAATGCTACGGAAGTGTATCTCTATGACCTTGAGAAGAGGCAGATGATGCCTGTAGTCCTCACGAATACGACTACCGAACACAAGACATTCAAGGGCAATGGAAGGCAGCTTGTGAATTATGCGATAGAGGTCGCATTCGCTAACGACAGGATAAGAAGATAATGAGAAGGAAGGTATCACTATATATCGCAGACCGATTGGTTGACTTGGATGACCAGAGCTTCATCCTCTTCAACTATACGATGGAGGACTTGAGCAATCCCACCATCGTGAGGAATTCGTTCTCGCAGCAGATCACTCTCAAGGGAACGGCAAACAACAACAGGATATTCGGAGACATCTTCCGTCTTGACAGGCAGACTCAATATGGGGATGCCTACACAGGTGCATTCTTTGATGTCACACGCAAGACTCCGTTCACCATCTACAACGAGATGGGAGAGATCGTGGAGAGTGGCTATCTCAAATTGGATGAGGTCTCAAGGAATGACAAGATGGTGGAGTACAAGGTCACTCTCTTCGGAGGTCTTGGCTCTTTCTTCTACGGACTCTCCTACAACGAGGACGGAACACCGATGACTCTTGCAGACATGAGATTCAAGATGGTGAATGGTGGATTCACAAGGGTGGCAGGACATTTCGGACAGGTGGGAGGATACAGCATGCTCCAAGATTGTTGGTCATACCTTGCAGATCCGGACAACTATAGTCCAGATGGTTACGATTGTTGGTGGGCGAACATCATCAACTTCGCACCATGCTACAATGGTCTGCCGGACAAATTCTCTGCGGACAAGGCATTGGTGGAGAGGGAGTCATTCAACAACATGCCTGTGATGTCAACGAAGGATGGCGCATCATCTAACTTGATGGTGATGGCAAACAAGCACACCGAGTGGGAGATGAAGGACTTGAGATGGTATCTTCAGAGACCTGTCTTCCGAGTGAAGGCTCTCCTTGATGCAGTCTGCGACATTGAGAACAACGGAGGGTATTCGGTCATCCTTGACTCTGCCTTCTTCAATGAGGACAATGACCTATATTGGAATGGTTGGATTACTCTTCCACTCATTCCGGCAGAGGACAGGCAGAAGGCAGATGCCATAGTGCGCCTCCTCTCTGCTTCCAAGAGTCCGGCTGAATATCTCATATCCTTTGCGAAGGTGTTCGGTCTGGTCTTCCTCTGCGACTCTGGAAACAAGACCATCACCATCATGCACAGGTCGCAGTTCTATGCGGAGCAGGAGACCATTGACATGACGGACAAGATTGATGTTCGTGGCATTAGAATGAGTCCTGTCTTGGCACAATCACGATTCTATCAGTACGGAGGTGATGCCATCGGAGAATGGGCAAAGGCATACAAGGAGGACTTTGGCAGAGACTATGCTATTCAGCGAGTGAACACAGGAAACGAGTTCAACAGCGAGACCACAAGAGTAACTGACGGGATCATCTATAAGGATGCTGTGGAGGTGCAAGAGAGGAATCTCCTCTTCATGGCGAATTATGACAGGGATGACAACGGAAATGGTGAGGAGGTCTTCAATCTTCCGAGATATGAAGCGGTAACTCTTCAGCAATGGAAGACGGAGAACGGAGAAGAGGTCATAGAGGAGACTGCAATAGAATCCCCATATGAGAGATTCTTGTTCTTCTACAATCTTGACTATCCGCTTTCCGATTGGCTGCCGAAGGTGCAGTTCCATGATGCGGATGACAAGGCGGTTGACGGATCAGATGTGCTGCTCCTCTTCAACGGAATCAAGGAAACTCCGCAATGGCATACCTGGGCAAGACTTGCCTACCGACTGACCGATGACCATCCGGACATGCAGACTCTCAACGAGGGAGAGCCATGTTGGAATTTCACCGAGACCAATTCAAGGATTGTCACATCCCTTCCATCCTTCCGAAGATGCGTTGTGGATGTTGTTGACGGAGATGAGGTGATTCAGCAGACCTACGAATGGGGTGTACCATCTGCGAGAGGAGTAAATGGAACATTTCATAAGTCGGCAGACGGAGAGCCGGAGACCATCTATAACCGATATTGGAAGGCATATCAGCAAGACCGATACGATGATGACACCTTCAAGATGACATGCAAGGTCAATCTGCGAGGTCTGCGAGTAGGACGGGAACTGATGAGGAAATTCTTCTACTACGATGGTGCGCTGTTCGTGCTGAACGCAATAAGGAATCACTCTCTCACGACTTGGGATGACACCGAGTGCGAATTCATAAGGGTACAAAGCAAAACGAATTATACAAAATAGACATGGCAGAAGAGGTAGTAACCATATTAAAGGTTGACACACTAAAGGCGGTAGAGAATGTCAACGATTTGAAGCAGAATATAAAATTGCTCAAAGAAAAACTTGGAGACCTTGAAATAGGCTCAACCGAGTATATGCATACTCTCAAAGACCTTCAGATGAATCAAAATGCTCTGAAGGATGCGATGCATGGGACAGCCACATCAATGACTGATGTGTCTGCTGCTGCTATAGGTGCATCCAAGTCCTACAACTCCCTTGTTCACAAGATGGCTGAACTCAAACAGGCATGGAGGGCAACCAATGATGAGGCAGAGAGGAATAGACTTGGAAAGCAGATCGCAGACATCAATCAGCAACTGAAGGACATGGATGCCTCTGTGGGAAACTTTCAGAGGAATGTAGGAAACTATGAGTCCGGAGTATCAGGTCTTGTTGCTAAGTTTGATCAATGGGGAGGTGTTCTGAAACAAATGCCTCCGACATTGGGAGCAGCGAAGGAGTCCATCGGCAAGGTGGGCGAATCAATGCAGCTCATCGGAAAGCAGCCTATCCTGGGAATCATCGGTCTTCTCGCTCCTATGATCATCAAGATAACCGAGTCATTGAAGGGCAATGCTACTGCAATGGATGCGGTGAAGAAGGTGATGGATGCTCTCAAGCCTGTAATGGACTTCTTCTCCGGACTCCTTGAGAGGGTGGCGCAAGGTCTCTCCAATATGGTGGATTGGGTGCTTGAATTGGTCGGCAACGGAGCATTGGACGGATTCATCAGCAAGATTGCCGGAGTGGGCAATGCCATCCTCCAATACATGTTAGCACCTATCAAGTCTGCCATTGCTGCCGTCAAGGGAATGGCGAAGATAATCGGTGATGTCTTCAAGGGCAATTGGAGTGACATCAAGACTCACGCAAAGGAGACAGGACAGGAGATTGCGGATGCCTACAAGGAAGGATTCTCCTTCAAGGCAAACTTTGAAGAGGGCAAGACAGCCGGAACGAAGTTCGTTCAAGGCACCAGGGCGAAGGCTGTCAAGGATGAGGCGAAGGCAGCCGGAGAGGAGATCGGCAAGGAGATGGCGAAGGGAGTGGAGGAAGGACTGCAACTCGCAGATGTGGAAAAGGCTCTTGCAAAGGGAGATTCAAGGCTCAAGGCGAAGTTCGATGCAGAGAAGGCAGAGATCTCTGCGATGGATGATTGGTGGGCAGAAGAGATGGCTTCCGTAGATGAGGACATCAACACCATGTTTGAGGAAAACCTTGACAGGTTGGCAGAGCAGACAAAGGTCAAGGGCAAGATGACTGCGGAGGAGATTGTCGGAGTCTCTATGGATGTAGCCAATGCGACTTCCGGACTGATGTCGGCTCTCGCAGATATGTATGAGAGTGATGAGAAGAACGCAGAGAAGAATGCGAAGAAGGTCAAGGCACTCCGTATCGCATCCGCTACGATTGACATGCTGAACGGAGCTGTGGCTGCATTCGCATCTGCTCAACAGCTTCCTCCTCCATTCGGTCAGATAGTGGGTGCTGCCAATGCTGCTGCCGTCATTGCAATGGGAGTGGCGAACATCAACAAGATAAAGTCAACCAATCCGACAGGAGGAGGAACTGCGACTGCATCCGCACCGACTCCGGCATCAGTCTCCGCACCGAACATTGACACAGGATTGCAGTCGGTTAGGAATGTGACATCGGCATCCGAGGAAGACCGACTCAACAGGATGGCGAAGGAGCAGAGAGTCTACATCCTACAGTCTGACATTGAGGCTGCCGGACAGCAGAGCAAGGTACAGGTTGCCGAGTCATCATTCTAATAGTTTACAAATTGCCGTATCTCTATATATACCGAAAAGAGATATGGCAATTTTTACAATAGGAGGCATCCCTGTCTATGATGCCATCATATCGGATGCCGAGACAGGCATGTTCAAGATCTCCCTTGTGGATGATCCTGCCGTAATGAGCAACTTCCTCGCATTTGACAACAACCGCAAGGTGATGATGTACCATGTGGAGAATGATGAGAAGAGGCTTGTGCGTGGTGTGGTCATGAGGGCAGATTTCCCAATCTATCGTTACCATCCGCAGATGGGCGAGTATTACATCCTCTACAAGCCGGAGCAGATTCGCATAATGGCAGAGAAATACCTTGCCGAGTCAAGGCAGAATGATGTCAATGTGATGCATGACACCGATGTGGACGGAGTGCAGATGGTGCAGTATTTCATCAAGGGTGATGGCATCTCCGTAGAGGGATTTGATGACATCGCAGACGGATCACTCTTCGCAGAGTTCCACATCCTTAACGATGAGGTGTGGGAGTCGGTCAAGGACGGCTCTTACAGGGGATTCTCTCTTGAGGGAGTCTTTGACATTCAGCCGGAGCAGAAGGAGGAGGAATTTTCAAACAAACATAACAAGACAACAATGAGCAAGGTAAAGAGATTCATGAAGAGCCTTGAGGCAGCATTCCTCAAGGAATTCGCAATCTTCCGTTCCATGACCACCGACAAGGGAGTCATCAATTGGGATGGAGATGAGGACATCAAGGTCGGTGATGAGGTCTACATTGAGGATGCGGAGGGCAATCGCACTCCTGCTGTAGATGACACCTACAAGACCGATGAGGGAGTGACCATCATCGTGGTGGACGGCAAGGTTTCCGAGATCCTGGAGCCGGAGGCAGAGGTTGCACCGGAAGAAACTCCGGAGGTTGCTGAAGAGGCAGCAGAGGAGACAACCGAAGAGACTCCTGTGGAAGAGACTCCGGCAGAGGAGAAGGTGATGAACGCCATCGCAACTGACAAGGGTGAACTTCTCTATGAGGGAGAACTCGCAGTCGGTGTGGAGGTGTTCGTGGCAACCGAAGAGGGCAATGCTCCGGCAGAGGATGGAGACTATGTCCTTGAGGACGGAAGGACTCTCAAGGTGGCAGAAGGCAAGGTCGCAGAAATCGTAGAGGCAGCTCCGGCAGAGGAGACAACCGAAGAGACTACCGAGGAGACAATGGCAGAGGAAACTCCGGAGACTCCGGCAGAGAGTGAGGAGGTCGCAGCACTCAAGGCAGAGATTGAGAGACTCCAGGAGGAGATCAAGGAACTCAAGAAGGAGAACAAGGAACTCAAGGCTGCTCCTATGGCAACGGCTGCCCACGATGAGTTCACCACATCGGTGAAGGTGCAGAAGACCGGAGATAAAGGTCTTGACAGGCTCTCAAGACTGATGGGCAAATAAAAATTTACACATGGGGAGATAGGTATATTTCCCCATAGAAGAAACCATTTAAAATTTATATAACTATGGCATTCAATGTTTCAACTCTTCCTGCATATGTGCAGGACAACAAGGATCTTCTTCTGAAGAACTTTGCACTCGTGGGTGGCACTCGCTCACGCATTTCTATCCAGACAGGTGTGAAGCATTCTGCTCACCTTAACTTCATGGAGGTTGCTCCTACTCTCCAGGATGGTGCAGGTTGCGCATTTTCTAACGCAGGTGAGGTTGCTCTCACTCAGCGCACAATTGAGACTGCTGCAATCAAGATCAACCTTGACCTTTGTCCAAAGACTCTTCGTGGCAAGTACGCAGAGTATCTCATCCAGATGAACGCAGCAGAGCATGAGCTTCCGTTTGAGGCTTACATCATGGAGGGTGTTACCAATGTTCTCGCAAAGAAGATTGAGACTCTCATGTGGCAGGGTGACAAGAGCAAGTCGGCTGATGCAAATCTCAAGTGGGTTGACGGATTCCTCAAGATAGCAAAGGGCGAGGGTGGGGTTAAGGAAGTGACAATCACTACTGACAGCATCTATGGCGCAATCGCAAAGGTTTACGCAGAGCTTCCGGATGAGGTTATCGAGAGAGGCGCAGAGATCTATGTCTCTCCGGCAAACTACCGCAAGTTCATGATGGAGATGGTTGAGAAGAACTTCTTCCACTATGCCGGAGCTGTAGAGGCTGCTCCTACCGAGTTCTACTTCCCTGGTACATCTGCAAAGGTCGTTATGACAGCAGGTCTCACAGGTGTGAACGACAAGATCGTGGGTACATTCGCAAAGAATCTCTTCTACGGATGCGACATGGAGAACGATGAGGAGGTAATCGAGATCTGGTGGAGCCAGGATGACCGCAACTTCAAACTCGCAGCAGAGTGGAACAGCGGTGTTCAGATTGCTTTCCCTAACATGGTGGTAGTAGGTGCAACTGCGTAACCCAACGCAGTAAGACCATAATAGTCCGAGGGGTGGGAGTGTGCATCCCATCCCTTTTTTAGTAACAAGAAAAAAGAATAAAGATATGGCATGTAACCAGGTACTTAACGGATTGGCAAGAGATTGTCAGCCGTCTATGGGAGGAATCGTGGAGGCTCTTGCTATCAACAAGGAGTACATCGAGGAGATTACTGCAACCGAGGGCAAGGTGACTGCGATCACTCTTGGAGAGGAGAAGTTCAAGGCATTCTATTTCGCAAGAAACACAGGAAGCATGACTTCAACCTATACTCTTGATCCGGCAACAGGTGTTCGCTATGTGACAACTGACCTTGTGCTTCAGTTCAACCGCATGGAAACTGCGAAGAGAATTGAAATCACAGCATTGGCGCAGAACGAGCTTGTCCTCATCGTAAAGGATGCCAATGGCAAGTATTGGCTTCTTGGCAAGGATGAGCCTGTAATGGCAACAGCCGGAGAGGGTGTGACAGGAACAGCGAGAAGTGACCGCAACGGATACTCTATCACTCTCCAGGATACATCTCTTGAGATGCCTTATGAGGTAGAGGCAGACATCGTGGCTGCTCTCATCGGTTAAGGGAATCCCTACGGAAATCAAGACCACATTCATTGCGAGTGTGGTCTTTTTGTTTTACGAAATCAGCGAGGTCTATATATACCGAAAAGAACTGATATATGAGCAGAAATGAAAGGGCGAATATCTCATTCGCAGCCATAGATCCCTATGTAGAGAGCCACATGGTCTCTCCTGTGGAGAAGAAGACCGCAGGGAAGGACATAGTGGAATGGGGTGACGGCAATATGTATCCGGACTACCTTCTGGAACTTTACAATGGTGTCGCAACCTTGAGGTCAATCATTGACGGATGCGTGGACTACATTGCCGGAGATGATGTGACCATCCTTCCATTGAGAGGTCGCAAGGGTGTGATGAATGTCAAGGGAGACACCATCGTGGAGCAGGTGCGTGACATCGCAAAGGATTATGAGCTGTATGGCGGTTTCGCTTTGCAGATCATTAGGGGCAAGGACGGAAATCCATCCGAGGTCTACTACATTGACATGCGCTTCCTCCGTATGAACAAGGAATGCGATGTCTTCTACTACTGCGAGGATTGGCAGAAGAGAGGAAAGAAGGATGTCATCGTATATCCGAAGTTCATGACCACTCTCACATGGGAGACTATGGATGAAACCGAGAGGAACAGACATGCCTCTTCCATCCTCTTCGTGAAGGACATCCGCACACAGGTCTATCCTTCTCCGAAGTATGCAGCATCAGTCAAGGCATGTGAGATTGAGAGGTGCATTGATGACTTCCATCTCAATGCCATCAACAACGGATTCTCCGGATCATACATCATCAACTTCAACAATGGTCAGCCTACTCCGGAACTGCAACAGGAGATTGAGGACAACTTCAACGAGAAATTCTCCGGTCACTCCAATGCCGGAAGAATCGCATTTTGTTGGAACGGAAGCAAGGAGACTGCGACAAGCATCGAACAGGTACAGGTAGAGGATTTCGGAGAGAAGTATCAGTCTCTTGCAAGGCATTCAAGACAGCAGATGTTTACCGCATTCAAGGCGAATCCGAATCTCTTCGGTATTCCTACCGAGTCTCTTGGATTCTCCGCAGAGGAATATGAGTCAGCCTTCCGTCTCTTCAATAGAACGCAGATAAGACCTATTCAGCGCAAGATTGCGGATGCGTATGACAAGATATATGGGCAGAAGGGAGTCCTCACCATCGTGCCATTCTCAATGGATGAGGAAAGTGTAACCGATAATGTAGTGAAGTAATATGGCAGAGATTCTCATAGCAACGGAAGAGTTTGTCAAGGAGGTGACATCTATCTCCGACAATACTGCATCCAAGTATATCACATCATCATTGCGAGAGGCACAGGAGATCCATCTCAAGGGCATCGTGGGTGATGCTCTTCTCAAGAGGATGAAGGAAGGCAGAGATATGGATGGCGAGATGGGCAAGGAACTCCTTGACAGGTGCAGATATTACCTTGCATACATGACCATCGTGGAGGTCGCATTCAAAGTGTCCTACAAGATAGGCAATGCCGGAGTCGTGAAGGCTACCGATGAGCAGCTCCAGGTTGCGACATTACAGGAGATCCTCGCAAACAAGGAATACTATCAAGGCAAGGCAGATGCCTACTGCAAGGACATTCAGAACTACATCCTTGAGAATCGTTCAGCCTTTCCGGAGGTGGATGAGAACACATGCTACAGGATGAAGGGCAATCTCTACTCTGCTGCGACATGTGGATTCTTTCTTGGCGGTGCCAGGGGCAAGAGAAGGAGGTAACCATGACATTGGCGAATGTAATAAGTGCGATTGAGGCTGTTGCATCTCAGCAGCCTCCTGTCAATACCATCATCCGACATGATGTGTTCCGCATCAACTCCCTTCCTTCGCTGAATTACGGAGTCTTCGCTTGGTTGCAGAATCAGCATACAGGAAGAGTCTCCACCGGAATGCAGACCTATTCGTTCACCTTCTTCTATGTGGATTTGTTGAACGAGGACGGAAGCAATAGGATTGATGTTCAGTCAACCGGATGCGAGGTGATGAGGGCAGTCCTCTCTCTCCTTGATGAGATGGACATCGAGGTGGATTCCTATACCATCCAACCATTCAACCAACGATTCACCGATGAATGTGCAGGTGTATTCTGCAATGTATCACTCAATGCAATCTCATCCTCCCTGTGTGGAGCTGTCAACCCACGCAAGGAGGTGGCAATATATTAAACCATGAAACAAGGACACAAGAAAACTATTCCGTTCTGGATTTGCTTAATCGTGACAATAGGTCTATTGATTGGAGGATTCTTCACTCCTCCGATGGGAGTCATTGATGGTAGTGTGCTGACCGCAGCCGGACTCCTCTTCGCATTCGGCACATTGGCGCAGATTCCCATCATCATTGAGGTCGCAGGGTATGCGAAGATCTCAAGAGGTGACACAACTATTGAAATATCAAGAGATGAAGAATAACATATTGAGGAAATTCTATTGCTTCGCATGTATATGCCTGTATGCTCTCGCTGCCATCGGTGGTGTGGCATATCTCTTCTATGACATGCATGGAGTCTTCGCCATTGCTGCGATTGCAACGACTGCGATGGCAACTCCTTACCTTATTGAACGAATCAAGGAGCTGATGTCATGAGGATACTGATAGATGCCGGACATGGCATTGACACACCAGGGAAGAGGTCTCCGGACGGAGCATTCCTTGAATACCTGTGGAACAGGGAGATTGCGGGAATGCTCTACGATCTCCTTGTTGAGTATGGGTTTGATGTGGATATGGTCGTGACCGAGACAAACGACATCCCACTCAAGACCAGGGTGAGAAGGGTGAATGAGGTCTGCTCCCTTCATGGCGCACACAATGTCCTTCTGCTCTCCATCCATTCCAATGCTGCCGGAAACGGAGAGAGATGGATGTCTGCACAGGGATGGGAATGCTATACCACAAAGGGAAACACCAGGAGTGACATAGCAGCCAAATGCCTCTATGATGCGTTTGAGGAGGAGTTCAAGGACAGGAGGATTCGCAGAGATGTGAGTGACGGAGATCCGGACAAGGAGTCGGACTTCTACATCATCAAGAGGACATCATGTCCGGCTGTCCTGTTGGAGAACTTCTTCTATGACAACCTTGAGGAATGCAGATGGCTCCAGGAGGAGGTCAGCAAAAAGAGAATCGCAAGAGCAATCTTGCATGGAATACAATACTACTATGGCAACCGATATTATTAGGAAGATGCTGATTGCAATTGTCGCAGTCTTTGCAGTTATGGTGGTTTCCTATCTCTTTGGTCGCACAAAGGGCAGAAACGAAGCACAGGAGGTCATCATTGAGCGAGTGGACACTATGTATGTCCACGATACGATAACGCAGTACAAGCCGATTGTGGAGGAAAGAGTGGTATTGCAGAAGTATCCTGTGATGGTGGAGAAGTATGACACCATCATGCGCCACGATACCATCTATCTGAACATGCAGAGGGAACAGGTGGTGTGGAAGGATGAGTATGCGAGAGTCTTCGCTTCCGGCATAATGCCACATGTGGACTCCGTTCAGCATTTCGTAACGACCAGGACAATCACGAAGGAGATCCCTGTCAAGGTGGTGAAGAAGACCAGATGGGGAGTCGGTGTTCAAGCCGGATACGGAGTGATGGTCGGTAATGATGTGAGACTCGCTCCATATGTCGGTGTGGGAGTCTCCTATAATATCGTGTCGTGGTAATTACGGAAGATTGGCAATTTATATATAACGGAAAAATAAGATTATGGAAGAAATCAAAAGTACGATAGATGCCAACATCACTCCCAATGGGGAGCAGGGCATCACCGGATCGGTGCTGAATCGTGTCCTCAATGACATGGTTGATGCGACTGAAGGGAAACTCGCCCAATTAGACCAAGAGTGGCAAGGTCTGCAAGAGCAGATACAGGATGCAGTCCTCAAGGTAGAGGTCGCACCACATATTGAGGTCGTTACCATTCAAGGTGGTGCTGCAATTCTTCAGCCGGACAAACTCTATGACTTCGGAGAGGTTGCGAATCTTGCCATCGGTTTTGAAGCACCATTGGAGGGCAAGGCTGCTAACTATGCCTTTCAGTTCAAGTCTCCGGCAGCAGCACCGACAACCATAACAATGCCGGATTCGGTGGCATTCCCTGTTGAGTCGGATTCAAAGTTCAATGTCAAAGCCGGAAGGACTTATCAAGTGACAATCTTGAATAATCTTGCGGTTGCAACATCTTGGGAGGTGTAGGTATGAGTGGTCTTGGTTTGACTTTCCTCCGCAGAGGAGGACAGGCACATCCGACTGCCGGAATTCCTCGCATCCAATTTGCCGACACTCAAGTGGAGCAGATTTTGTTCGCTAAAGGTGTTGGTAATGGAGAGTACATCACACCGGAGGATGCTGCTTCTGTATCTTCGATAAGCACATGGTTCAATAGTGCGGACATTAAGAGTTTCAATGAATTTCAATATTTTACATCGGTCACATATCTTGCTGATAAGGCATTTTCTGGATGTAAATTTAGTGATTTGACATTGCCGGAAAATCTATCCACATTTGGATGGAAGACATTTACCGACCCAGGCTGTCCCAATTTACGGAGGCTTAGAATATTGAACCCGGCTAAAGTGATTTCGGCTACTTCCAATTCTCTGACAGGTCTCACAGGTTTACAAGAATTATATGTTCCAGACAACTTGCTTGAGGATTATAAAATTGCTTCGTATTGGAAAAATTTTGCTACAAAAATTAAACCTTTAAGCGAATACAACGAATAATATGAAAAGATATAGCAAAGTTATAGATGGCAAGACTATCATCAAGTTTGCGGATGACATCGTAATCCGCAGCAACGGAAAGCAGACATTCAACCCAACCGAGGCAATGATTCTCGCAGATGGATGGGTGGAGTATGTTACTCCTGTCTATGTGCCAACCCTTGAGGACATCAAGGCTAACAAGGTAGAGGAAATCCTCGCCTACGATAGCAGCGAGGCGGTCAACGAGTTCAGCATTGGCGGAGTTCCGATGTGGCTTGACAAGGCAACAAGAGCCGGACTTCTTCTCCGCTTTGAGGCAGAGGGCAAGGTCGGCAGAACTGAAACCACATTGTGGAACAATGGTCAGTCTTACACCTTACCATTGGAGACAGCAC
>Ga0233366_1000375_pt1 | contig 16025 bp, 10 predicted proteins | sample ElkDunMinimDraft_23_FD_191536 | JGI IMG/M metagenome (GOLD analysis project Ga0233366, IMG submission 191536) | Fecal eukaryotic communites from dung pellets of Tule Elk in California, USA - Elk Dung C4 | ecosystem: Host-associated > Mammals > Digestive system > Large intestine > Fecal | place...
GTGGCTATCCTTGGGGTATGGTGACCAATGGTTTGGCACTGACCGAGAAACGCTTCCGCGAACTCACGGCAGCCGGATTGCGCTCAATGGCAATTAGTTTTGATGGCATGGAACTCAACCATAACTGGCTTCGCCAACATCCGCTAGCTTTTGAAGGTGCCACTCGCGCTATCAAACTGGCTGCGCAGTTTGGAGTGCAACATAGTTCAAAAGTTCAAGATGGTTCAACATTGAACAATACTGAACGTGAAGCACTGAACAATACTGAACAAGCGCAAAGCGCTAAAAGACTTGTCTGGGACGTAGTGACATGCGTCAACCAACGCTCGATTAAGCAATTGGATGAGATGCAGCACTATCTTTGGTCAATAGGCGTGCGCAATTGGCGACTCATTACCATTGACCCTATGGGGCGTGCGACAGAGAATCCTGAACTATTATTGACTCCCGAGCAGCATCGTCAGTTGCTAGACTATATTCGCGAGAAACGCAAACAGGGCTTGCATATCTCTTACTCCTGCGAGGGCTTTATGCCTGATTATGAATTGGAAGTGCGCGACCACCTCTTCCATTGTGCTGCGGGGGTGAGTGTCGCTTCTATCCTCATTGATGGCAGTATCTCCGCCTGCACGAGCATTCGTGGCAAGTACTACCAAGGCAATATCTACAAGGACGACTTCTGGGATGTTTGGGAGAATGGTTTCACAAATTACCGCAATCGCAATTGGATGAAGAAATTAGAGCCTTGCGACAACTGCAAACTCTTCCGCTACTGCGAGGGTGGGGGAATGCACCTCCGCCGCGAAGATGGTTCCCTTATGCTTTGTCACCAGAACAAACTTTTTTCTTATCTCTCCTAATGGCTCGAACGATTATTTCTTCACAGGATCGCAAGTGAGTTCAATGCCTAATTTGCGGAAAATCTTGCGGTCTACCTCGGAGAGCATTACTGTAGAATGGACTTGACAACCAGCAAGTTGTGGCAGTGCCTCTAAGGTCTTACGGCAATTGTCATCGTGCAAGGAGAGAACCGACAATGCCACCAACACCTCATCTGTATGCAAGCGGGGGTTGCGTCCGCGCAGGTAGTTTATTTTGGTGTGCTGAATTGGCTCAATCATCTCCTGTGGGATGAGTTTCACATCGTGGTCGATGCCCGCCAAATACTTCGTCGCATTCAGCAAAAGTGCAGCACTTGAGCCGAGTAGAGGAGAGGCTTCGGCGGTGATGATGGTACCATCATGCAACTCAATCGCGCCCACTGCCATACTATTATCACGTTCTTTGCGTTCGTTAGCGGCGGTTGTGGTCTTGCGATCTGCTGTGGAGATACCCACTTGTTGGAACAAACGACCAATACGATTGACTACAGCTTCGCTGATGTCGCCATTGGCGAAATCGTTGAGCGCATGGTAATAGCGACGGATAATCTCCTGCTTGCTTGCCTCTTGGCATGCCGCATCATCTTCGATGCAGAAGCCCACCATATTTACACCCATGTCGGTTGGTGATTTGTATGGATTGTGTCCGTAAATGCCTGTAAACAAGGCATCTAGTACAGGAAATATCTCAGAATCACGATTGTAACTAACCGCCGTCTTGCCGTATGCCTCTAAGTGGTATGGGTCAATCATGTTGACATCATTGAGGTCGGCTGTCGCCGCTTCGTACGCTTTATTGACTGGGTGCTTGAGTGGGAGATTCCACACGGGGAAAGTCTCAAACTTAGCATAACCTGCTTGATTGCCACGTTGGTGCTCGTTGTAGAGCTGGCTCAAGCAGACAGCCATCTTGCCACTACCAGGACCTGGAGCAGTAACTACCACCAATGGACGGGTAGTCTCGATATAGTCATTCTTGCCAAAACCATCAGCCGAATCAATAAGTGCCACATTGTGTGGATAACCCTCGATGGTATAGTGGAAATAAGTCTTGATACCTAAACGCTCTAGGCGTTGGCTATACATCTGAGCCGAAGCTTGACCACTATAGTGAGTGATAACCACGGAGTTAACGAGGAAACCGCGGTTCATAAACTCCTCGCGAAGACGTAATACATCCACATCGTAGGTGATGCCTAAGTCCTGGCGCACTTTGTTCTTCTCGATGTCGGCCGCAGAGATGACGATGACGATTTCCATTGTGTCGCGCAATTGTGTTAGCATCTTCAGTTTACTATCGGGCTCAAAGCCTGGTAGCACACGACTAGCATGGAAATCATCAAAGAGTTTGCCTCCAAGTTCTAGGTAAAGCTTATTACCAAACTGCGCAATACGCTCTTTGATATGCTCCGACTGTATGCGGATATATTTCTCGTTATTAAAAGGAGTCATGTTGCTTTCTCCGTAAATTATAGTTGTATCCAAATTTGCCTACAAAGGTACAAAAAATATCGCAGATATACAATATTATAGGAGAAAAGTTTTCACTTTTCTTAAGTAGTGATAAAATGGGTGTGTTTTTTGAAAAAAGTTTTCGCGCGCCGAAGAATAGCTTGCGATTAATCGTTTGAGCCCATTGGGCGAGATAAGACGATTGTGCTGAATGTGAACTAACAAGAAGTCTTTGTGAGTTGCGAAATGGTGATTTAGTCGTAAGATTTATAAAATATTCCTCCAATAGGTCTTTGGTAAATTAGGCGACCACTGTAGGACATCTCTAGGACTTCTATGGGCTTTCGGTGGCTTTCTATAAGCGTGTCTCTATAATAATGCTGCAAAAATCTTCAGCACGAAAGGAGTTTTGTGCCGAAAAATCGCTTGCGATTAATCGTTCGAGCCCATTGGGCGAGATAAGACGATTGTAAATTTTGCTATAAAAAGACGCTTGAGTGATTCTTTTGTTATTTTTTTCTTCGTGCCGAAGATTGTGCCGAAAGTTTCTATTGTTGTAAGAAGAGATTTAGTTTTTCTTCGGGTGTAGAGGCTACTTGAAGATATTTTTCTAAATCTTTTGTTTTAGAAGTCGCAAATAATATCATTTTGTCATTTACTTTATCTAACAATGTTATCGCATTTGATAAATCTGTCAGTGATTTATTATTAATTCCATCAGATATATACTTTGCTATCTCCACATAAGCGTTATAAATTATAGGTTTCTTTGTTACCTTGCAACTACTATTCTCTCTTGAACTTTTTTGATAGTTAGATGAAGTTGATGATGTTTTCGTATATAATGAAGCGACTTCTTTACATTTATTAATCGCTTTTGGTGCGATTGCCCTAATTTGTTTTAGTGTATCTAACATTTCAGGATTTACTCTACTAAGATAATTTTTCAAAGTATCCAAATCTTTTGGTTCAATAGAATAAATTTTTTCGTAGTAGCTTTTGTTTATATTAGTCGCTAATTTAATTATAGTTTTCCGATGTTTATTTATTTCACCACATACGATATTTTCTACATTTATGTCTAATAATGTTAAAAGTGTTTTATCCTCTTTTTCATACAATAATGTACATTGTGTTTCTCCATAAAATGAATTGTATTTTTGCCATTCGGCTCCAGCACAAGCATTGTATGTACTTACTACTTTTGAAAAAAGTTCATCATATTGTTTTTTGAGCTCTTCTTCTTCAAATTTGGCTTGTTCTTCGCGTTCTAATTTCACTCTTTTCAAAGAATCCAATAGTTGACTAACAAACTCAATATCTTTATCTAACAAATCATATCGAACTTCTTTTTTACTCCCATAAGGTTTAGTTCCATCACAAATAGTACTAATATAAATTATAGAATCCCCAATTTCATCTCCTTCTCCCGATTTGTATTTGTTCCAGTAATCAATTTCATTGAGGGAAATATATGGTTTTGTATAACGAGGATATTTGAGAATAAAACAGCAACGACTAGCAGTAAATCCAAAGTCAATTACTACGCCATCAGAATAGTATTGATATTGTCCTGTTCCATATTTATTCCCTGCTTGAAAATCTACATACTTTGCATTATTGAAATCTGGAGCTGTATTTTGATACCTATCAAGTGTCTCACCTTCTTGTTTTAATTCAAATGTTGTACCATCAATAAGTACTCCCTTTTCAGCTTTACCAACAAGAGTTAATAGTTGATAATTTGCATGCCGTGCATTGAAGGAAATATTAATGTTTCCTGTTAAATAACTATCAAAAACTTCTACCGTGAAATTTTCTTTCTGATCACGCACTTTTTTCCACATAGTACTAACCTCGTAAGCTCCATTTGTCACATTATAATCAATTCCTTTAGAATAATCAATGTATTTTTCATAATGCGACATGTTACAAGCATAGGTAAGAGTACCTGTTATTTTATTGTGTTGATAATTGCAGGTTACCGTTTTCTTCCCTTTGCGAGCATTGTTGTTTACAGGCGCTTCTGTCACTGTCATTTTTCCGTGCTTTACTTCTTCCCCGTTATCATCTATATAGTAGGAATAAGTAACTGTTACATCATCGCCCAGGTCTAGCGTTTTAGTTTGGGTCGTTTGTGCGCTTGCAGAGATTGTTGCTAACGCTAATGCCATTAGAATAAAAGTTCTTTTCATGATTTTGGTATTTAGATGGTTAATGAATTCCAATTAGTGGTTCATATTTACGAGCGAGTTCTGTCTCGAAAATCTCTTGTACAGGTATTACATCGTATGGTAAAACGATGATATGTAAACGAAGTTGTAGATTCATTGCTTTTGCCCAATCATTGAGTTGCAAGCCATGCGATGCTTGATTGAGGTGATAGCCGAGATGTTGAATAACCCTGCCGATAATATGTTGCTGCACTTTGCCCACATAAAGCGTATTTTCTCTTGCTACTGCTTTTTTTAGTACGCGAGGTGTATATTTGGGCAATTGACTGACGGTTTGTTTGATTTGTTCTGCATCATAGGGCGATGTAATCTCCCAACGATACAAGCAAGGCAATTCATCTACTTCGGCTAATTGCTTAAACATCATTTTGAAAGGTGTTGAATAGCGGACATCTTCTAAGTCACGGTATTTGTCTTCGAAATCTTTGCTGTCAATTTCAAAAGACATTTCTTTTACAATACCGATCTCTGCGAGATGATGAAAACGAGCACTGTACAAATCTGCGATTTCACGAACAAAATCTTTTTCCATAATTGTAGTGATTTATGATTTGTTGATATATATACACGAAAAAGCGTGAACTTTCGTTCGCTTCAATTTGATTGTTTGAGGTTCTCGACTACCTTATTTGTTCAAATCTACGCACGGAAAACTCACGCTGTTAACGCGAGCGTGCATAAACCGTACTTGAACAAATAATGATGTTTAAAAGTGTCGAGTTTTCAAACAATCAAGTTTGGGCTTATAACGCTATATTTAATATGTTATGCATCGCCTTTACGATGCTGGTTGTTCATAGGCTGAATATTTATTCTTTTGTTTTTAACATAAATAGTAAATACATATATTAAGAATCTTTAGTTCCTGAAAGGAGTTTTTCAATCTCTTTTTCAACAATTTTCAGAATATACGCATCTTGGTTCTTAAGTCTATCTCTAATATATATACATCTAGCATAAAATATTGAAAGTAATTCAAATAAAATAGCAGGAATAAATTCCCATAACAATGTGTTCCATATATTTGCATCAGGTTTTATCTTCCGCACACATATAGTAACTATTAGCATAATCATGAACAATATAATTGGAACTAAAATGTAAATGAGCTTTTTGGTATTTTTAGTTTTTTTTTCATATTTTTTGACTTCATCTCTAGTTATTTTATCACGTATACTATTCTTTAGTTCTGTATTAATTTTTTGTATTCGTTTTTTATCTTTGGTTGTTAAATATAATTGTTCTTGTGTTTCTTTTAATTCACTTACTACTTGAATTTTGCCTTGTGTGATAAGGCAATTTAATTCTCTTAATAAATCTTTTTCTGATTTACCCTCTAACATTTGTTCATGAATATTTAAGACTATATTCTTTGTTTTTTCTTGTGGCAATTGAGCAATTTGTTCATTTATTTCATACATTTTGTATAACTCTTCTTGACGAAAAATGTCTTTGTGAGGAATTAATCCATATCGAATTATGTTTGCAAATAAAGGAACATAATCAGAAGCATCAAATGTTTCTCCACCATTATTTATTGCTAAAATATTAATCAATGTATTTACACGTATAGCCAAAGGTAGATTGTTGGAAGTTGGATATTGCTTAGAGTATTGGTTTATACTTGTTTCCTCGGAAACAATAATATACTTACCAGTTTGTCTTAGATATTCAACAGCAGACAGCAATGTAACATCATGTAATAACGCTGATTGTGATTTATCTCTTCCTGTTACCTGTTTATATAAATTGTTGAGTAAAGTACATTTTGTATCATCGTTTTCAGCTTGTTTTATAATATCTTCTAGTGCATCATCTGATTTCAGTTGTTCTATTGGAATATACTTATTGATATATTCGGGTAATTGCAATTGAGTATCGAAAAATGATTCAAAATCCTCAGCCTGTGTACAACCTAATTCTTTAGCACATTTTGTAAAATCATCATTAGGAAAAAGTGTCATTTCGTGACCATATATCAACAAATTTTTCAACGTTATTTTTCGTTGATTGTATACTTTTGTCTCATATTCTTGTTTCGTTGTTTCTAAATATCTTGCACTAATTGACAAATCTTTAAATACAGATTCCAAGGCAATAAAACCTTCTTTATACCTGCTTTCTAAAGCTATAAATAAGAGAATATTTGTATCTAGTATACAACATGTATTTCGAAATGTGTCAATTGTCAATTTATCAAGCCCATTTTTATGAGTAATTAGTTGAGCAGAAAAGGAGGATGTCCCATATTCCCATAAATATGCATCCACTATAGGTTCATGGGTGTTAACAAAATCAAAAAAACGAGTTGGCAATTCTGTACAATCTCGTTTATCTATATCAATATGTTTAGTTCTATTTGTAACTAAATTTTTAATGCTTTCTTCACTATGAGAAATCGATTTTTGGTGTGTCACTAAATCAGAAATCCATTCATCTGAAAAAATCGTAAAAAAATGAATGCTAATATCTTCTAACCATACCTTTATTTGCTCATAGGAAGAATACAACTTATTAAAATATGTTTCTATAATAGTATTTTTTCTTCGATTAGATTCTTCTATGGTTTGTTGAATTTTATTGCGTTTATTAGTGGAAAGATAATATTGCTTATTATCATATTTGATATCACCGTGTTCGACCAAAGATGACAAAATACCATCTACTTCATCACTACTTAATACATGTCTCTTAAATAGTTGTTTGTATGCGTTCCATATATTATCCCTACTGATAGGATAAGGACTATTGTAAATGATTTTAACAAATACTTGTCCTAAAGCACTCTCTGTGAGAGTACTAGTATTAGTATCTAAACGAAGATATATTGATTTTAATGTGCTATCCATTGTTTTTTAAGAGATTTTAGTGTTAATGTTGTTTTACCTCTCTATCACACACTCGTGCTTTTTGCTTTTGGTGTCGTAACTGATACCTACCAAAAGGATATTGCCTGCATAGTCTTTGAGGGCATCGCTGTAGCGTTTGTTTTTGATTTGTGTAATGGCACTTTCTGCGTCTTTGTTGTACTTCAATTCAATCACAATAGCAGGACTATCCACTCCTTTGCGGGGTATCAGCACCAAATCTGCAAATCCTTTGCCCGCAGGCAGTTCGCGATACCAAGTGTAGTCTTTTTTTGCGAAATAATATGCCATATATAATGCGCACATCAATGAGTTTTCATCGTTATAACGCAATATGCTGGTTTCATCAGCATGGATTCGGTCAATCGCTTCTGCAACAACTTCAGCGTTACCTTCGAAGGTTTGATTGAGCAGATATTCAGACTGCTTCAATGTATCCACGATTATTTTCCAGTCGCTACCAGCAATGGTATTTTCAAACTCTTGTTGTACTTCGTAATTAGGGATACGCGCCTCTTTGTTCTCTACATTGTACGACAAATATCCCAAATGAATCAACACCGAAAGTGCATCATCTTTGCTCTTGATATTATTCAGGTCGTTGGAGAACATACCAATATTTACAGGCACAGAGTTGCCTGCCAATAGAGAAACAATAGCATCCTTAAGCCCATCAAAATTGAGCATAATATATTGTTTCAATCCCTCGTATGCATCTGTATTGGTCCAATAACTTTCAAAACTTTGGCGCTTTACTGCTTTAATGACTGAAAATGGATTATAAACAGCAGGCTCTTTGCCGATTTGATAGCCATCGTACCAGTACTTAATCTGCTCTTTGTCCACATGGTACTTCTCCGCCAAATACTCTACCTCGGTTGGCAAGAAACCAAAATATCCTGCCAGTCCACCAGGACTAACCATTGTGTATTCCTCAAAGTTATTCAGCGCAGATTGCGTATCGTATTGCTTAATAGGAAGAATACCTGTCATATATACGCCTGCGAATACACGGTCGGTATTTGCACCCTTGAATATGCGACGCAGCCATTTGACATAGTTCTCCATCAATTCGGGGTACTTGGGTGCCTCACGGCAGATAGCATCCCACTCATCCACAATCATGATAAACTGCTCACCCGTATGTTCAACCACTTGCAGCAAATAAGACATAAGGTCATTGCCCTCTTTGAGCTTTACATCCGAAAAAACTTCTTGTAAGTCCGCTTTTATTCGCTGCTCCATCATATCCACTACTGCGCCCATATTATCTTTGTAGGAAGTAGTAAAGTCGGTGATGTCCAAATATATAACAGGATAACGATTGAGATGCTGCTCGAAAGTAGGATGTTGTGCAATCGCCAAATCATGGAAAAGTGCACGAGAGTTGCAGGACTTATCATAGTAAGCAGATAACATCTTTGCAGCCATCGATTTACCAAATCGACGACAACGGCAAACGCAAGTGAACTGGTGTTCAGTACGAAGTGTTTCGTTGACGAACACAATTAGCCCACTTTTGTCCACATACTCGCTATTACGAGCCTTTGCAAAGCTGCTATTTCCCAAATTGATAAACTCTGCCATGGTTATGTTTTTGATATTTTGGGCGCAAAGTTACACTTTTTTTTCGAGATGTGCAAGAAAAATCGCTTTTTGGTGCGATTTTTCTGGTGTAGGGTGTAAAGCGTAAGGTGTAGAGGCGAGGAATATAAGGCAACGCTTTTAGGACTTTAGTCAACTTTTTCAGGAACAGAGAAAACCTTTTTAGGAAGCAATCTTAAGAAATAGCACTTTTTGAGGGAACACACCTAACTTCATACAATTGGCGGTCGTGCCTACCCTGTACGGCACTACCCTTTAGCCATACGGATGCGTACCCGCAATTCAACACCCCACCAATTCACGAAATTGGTCGGGGACCCCGTAGGGTGCGCCATTCTATGTATTGCGCTTAATCCTCAAAGTAGGGACTTTTCGGGCGCAATACTCGGAGTGCGTTCCGTCGCGCTCCTTCACGGTGGAATAAGGCAAAGTATAAGAGAGGGAAAAGAGATGGCAATCTAAATAACAGTACTTTTATACGCATTATATTAAGTTATAATATGGCACGGATTTTGTTAATATATGTATAACCATGTGAACTTAACTATGAAAATTTTAATACTTTCTTGTAACACAGGCGAAGGGCATAACTCTTGTGCTAAAGCCCTGAAGATAGCCATGGATAGGCGAGGCATAGCATGCGATATTCAGGATACACTGGCGTTGGTGAGCGATGAATTATCGCTACGCGTGGCAAATGCTTACGTTTCCTCTACACAAGGATCGTTGTTTGAAACGGTGTATAAGATAGGCGGTTTTGTGAGCGACAAGATCGACTTTCATCAGTCAATTATCTATGGTGTTAATCGCTTGTATGCCAATACCTTGTATGAGTATATTCGTGACAACGCGTATGATGCAGTGGTATGCGTACACCTGTTTCCTGCCGAGGCGATGACTGCTTTGCGGCGCAATGAGATGCTACGGATTCCTACCTATTTTGTGATGACTGACTACACCTGTATTCCTTTTTTGCCTGAGACAGATTTGGACTACTATATCATTCCGCATGAGCACCTAATAGAGGAGTTTGTGGAGAAAGGTGTGCCCCGTGAGAAGATTGTGCCGATAGGTATTCCTGTGGATGAGCAGAAGTTTACCACGCGGGTTTCCAAATGCCAAGCACGCCAGCAGTTGACGGAGAATATGGGGATTAAGAAATGGAATACAACTCTCGGGCATTGGTACTTAATTATGTCAGGATCAATGGGATATGGCAATGTGGATGCACTGATACATCAATTGTTGTCGCGTATTCGAGAGGATGATAAAGTGGTGTGTGTCTGTGGGCGTAATCAGCAAATGTATGACAATATCGCCACGACTTTTTCTAACGAGGAGCGACTCTGTTTATTGGGTTACACAGATCAAGTGTCGTTATTGATGGATGCTTCGGATGTTATCTTTACCAAGCCTGGTGGTATCACTTCCACGGAAGCAATGGTTAAGAATATCCCAATGATTCACACGGCTCCTATTCCTGGTTTGGAGAATTATAATGCGCGGTTTTTCCATAATCATGGTTTGTCTTACCATACGAACGACACCAACCAACAAGTTGCGATAGCCATGCGATTGTGTGAGGATAAAGCATTCAAGAAGAGCATGTTGCAGCAGCAACGGCTACACGGCAATCCGCGTACCTCAGATGATGTGATTGACTGGATATTAAATCATCAAGATATAGCATATGAAGGACAAGAAACAACGCACATTGCATGATAGTTTGCAACGTATTTATGTGGTGCTATTTATTTTGACCATTGGTATTGGTGTGGGCAATATAGTATATCTGTTGTATCAACCCAATATCACGGCTAATGCTTTGTTTTTCTGCGCGATACAGTATGTCGTAATATTGGCTATTCTCACTATTCCTGTGCTGCTGCGCAGGCGCTTTATGATTCAGATTCCGCTGATTATCACTGTAATCTGTGCGCTCTTTGGCTTTGTGACTATGATTATGGGTGATGGTCTGAATTTCTATGGCCGCTTTACTTGGTGGGACTCCGTGCTACATTTGTTTTCGGGGTGCGTATTAGCGTTTGTGGGATTGTGGATTATCAGTATAATGTTTGAAAATAGCAATCAGGTTGTATTGGGCAACAAGACTTTTCTTGCGTTTTATGTATTGCTCTTTGGGCTGAGTTGTGGAGCCGTTTGGGAGGTTTGTGAGTATGCATATGATGCGTTTTGTGGCACTAATACGCAGCAGTTTATGGCAACCACTACCGCATCTATCACTTCGGCGGACGATATACCGCTATGCGGTCATGAGGCATTGCGTGACACGATGAGTGATATGATACTAAACTTGTTAGGTAGTCTATTGGTGTCAGTTTTTGTCTTTCTCCGCTACGACAAACTCATGGCTATGCACCAATCGGCTATAGAGGGTGGGTGAGCAATCTAAATTATAACAAAGTGATATGTACCCGACGGGTACATATCACTCTGTTTTATACTAATCTACCATGTATCTATCTCGATTGATAGCGGTAGTTAATATGATTTGTCTTATTCTTCTGGATTATGACCGTCGAAGCAGAAGGTGCAGACTTTGCACTTGGGTAGTCCAATGGCGGCGATGAGGTCCTCTATCTTGGTGTATTTGAGTGACTTGAGCGCGAAGCGATCACGCAAAGCACGAATCATGCGTTGGTACTCCAACGAATCCGTCGTTGCATATGCCTTGATACGCTCAGGGTTGTTGGCTGCCTCTTCGCCCTCCAAGTCCGCAATAATACGGCGGGTGATGAGTTCCATATCCGACTTCGAAGTGGTGAAATTGGTAAATGGACAGCCATACATGATAGGTGGACAAGCAATACGCATATGTACATCCTTGGCTCCGGCTTCAATGAGGCAACGAGTGTTGTCGCGCAATTGTGTGCCACGCACGATAGAGTCGTCGCAGAAGAGGATGCTCTTGCCACGCAATATAGCGTAGTTGTGGATAATTTTCATCTTTGCCACAAGATCGCGTGTCGCTTGTTGTGAAGGGGTGAAGGAGCGTGGCCATGTAGGCGTATATTTGGTGATGGCGCGTTGGTAAGGCACACCTGAAGTGTGGGAATAACCAATCGCCATCGCAATACCTGAATCAGGAATACCGCAGACAATATCTGCTTTCACATCGTCGCTCTTACCCATAGCATGACCACACGCATAACGCACTTGCTCCACATTACGACCTTCGTAGTCGGAAGTAGGGAAGCCGTAATACACCCAAAGGAATGAGCAAATCTGCATCTTCTCGTTGGGTTTGCGCAGTTGCTCCACATGATCCGCATACACGCGTACAATTTCACCAGGGCCAAGGAAATACTCAGTATGAAAACCGAGGTTGAAGAACGATGACGACTCGCTTGCAATGGCATAAGCATTCTCTCTTTTACCTAATATAATAGGTGTGCGTCCCCATGAGTCACGAGCTGCAATGATGCCGTCTTCGGTGAGGATGAGGATTGAACAAGATCCCTTGATATGTCGATAGACATTCTCGATGCCATCTACGAAGTCTTTACCTTGTACGATGAGCAAACCTACTAATTCTGTGGGGTTTACGCGTCCGCTACTGAACTCTGAGAGGTGTACTTTTTGCTCCAGCAGGTGAGCTACCAAGTCGTCTTGGTTGTTGATCTTACCAATGGTGCTGATGGCAAATCTACCCAAGTGCGAATTGATGAGCAGTGGCTGTGCATCGGTATCGGAGATGATACCAATGCCCGCGTTGCCACTAAACTCGTCCAACTCGTGTTCGAACTTCGTGCGGAAGTGCGAGTTGGAGATATTGTGAATGCTTCGTTTGAAGCCGTTTTCCTTGTCGAATGTTGCCATACCCGCACGGCGTGTACCGAGGTGGGAATGGTAGTCCGTGCCGTAGAAGACATCGGTGACGCAGCTTGCTGTTGAAATAGTTCCGAAGAAACCTGCCATATCGTTGTAAGTGGCTAGCTTATTATTTTGTTAAATAGTTAGTCAAGTTTTTCTCAATGCGAGCGGTGAGGTCTTCTGCAGAAGCATCTAACACGAGTTTTTCGCCAGTGATACCCTCGTAGAGCTCGATATAGCGAGCGGTGATGCCAGCTACCACCTCGTCGGTCATCTCTGGCACCTCTTGTCCCTCTTTACCTTGGAAACCGTTGTCCATCAGCCACTCACGAACGAACTCTTTAGAGAGTTGTTTTTGTGGCAAACCAGCCTCAAAGCGCTCTTCGTAGCCCTCAGCATAGAAGTAGCGGCTTGAGTCTGGGGTGTGTACCTCGTCCATGAGCAGGATTTGGTCGCCGTGCTTACCAAACTCGTACTTAGTATCTACGAGGATTAAGCCTTGCTTAGCAGCAATTTCTTGACCACGGTTGAAGAGTGCCAAAGTGTATTTCTCCAATTGCTCGTACTCTGCTTTTGGGATAAGTCCTTGAGCGATAATCTCTTCGCGAGAGATATCCTCATCGTGTGCGCCGATCTCAGCCTTAGTAGTCGGAGTGATGATTGGGGTAGGGAACTTCTCGTTCTCGCGCATGCCCTCTGGGAGTTGTACGCCGCAGATCTCACGCACGCCGCTCTTATAAGCACGCCATGCAGAGCCGCAGAGGTAACCACGAACGATCATCTCTATAGGGTAGCCTTCGCAACGAACACCTACGGTCACCATAGGGTCGGGAGTCGCTTGCTTCCAGTTAGGAACGATATCCGCTGTTGCATCGAGGAACTTAGCCGCGATTTGGTTGAGGATTTGGCCTTTGAATGGAATACCCTTTGGCAGGATGACATCAAAAGCAGAAATACGGTCGGTGGCTACCATAGCGAGGCAGTCCTCACCAATGAAATAGACATCACGCACTTTGCCGTGGTACACATTGGTTTGACCAGGAAAGTTAAAATTGGTTGCTGTTAAAGCGTTCATAAAAACAAATATTTATTTGTAATAAAAATTATTATTCGCTCCAAAAATTGTAGTATATTATAGAAAATTATCCAAAATTATTTATACTCTTCCTACGATTGGATAGCTTGTCCAAAGTCTTTATAGCATTTGGATTTTTCCGTAAATACCGCTGCAAAGGTACGAATTTTTGAGCATATTCGCAAGCAAATGTACAAAAAGTTTTGCGAGAATCTATATTTTGCTAAATCGGGTATGAAATTCCCTGTGAGTTTCGGAATCACGATAGGAGATCTATGGGAGTTCTATGGGCTTTCGGTGGCTCTATATAACGCGTTTCTGTAATAATGCTGCAAAAATCTTCGGCATTATAGTCGTTTTGTGCCGAAGGTTTGTAAATTTTACTATAAAAAGGAACTTAAAGCAAGCGGAAGGTGTTGATTACCAACGCCTCCCGCTTGGGTATTTTTTTTGTTATTTTTTCTTCGTGCCAAAGATTATGCCGAAGGTTGTGCTGAAGGTTGACAATAAATACTATTTAATACAACAAGCCAAACATCCAAAGCGGTATACGATTGCCCACTCCCATCTCTACATCATCCACAGCGAGAAAACTATTTGGTTGGTCTTTTATTTGCTCAAATGTCTTACTTGCTCCGCCTACCTCAAAGAGATATTGATTGTCCACCAAAAAATCCCCTTGTTTAGGCAAAAGTATTTCATGCAGCACCTTCAACTGATTATAGAAAAATGTCTCACGCAGCGTTCCTTCATCAACATGTTGCGATAGTGCATACATCAAGTTTGTATTGTCCAAATATATCTTATCTGGTTTTATCAATGATTTCAGACTGCGTATTTCGCTGCTATATAGAGCTAGCATAGATGCTCGCTCCAATAGATAAAGCATCTTCATTCCCGTATTACGATTGGTATCTAATACGCGGAATAATTCTGCCATTTTAGGCTGTAGTGGCACACGTTCAGCTAGTACAACTAGCATCTTTTGTACCTTTTGTAACGTACTAAAGTCCACATCTTCTACCATTGGCACATCCTCTTCTATCACTCGTTTGATAACTGTTTGAAGGCGTTCGCAAAAACCATCAGCTTCTGCTTGATAGAATGGATAATAACCATGTTTGAGGTAACGCTCAAAAAGAGGAAGTACTTTCACTTTTGTAAAAATATTCGTAGCAATGGTGGTATGATTGGTTAATAACTCCTCTAATGCTACTGCTTCTCCGACATCGCACCCCTCCAACTGCATAAACTCACGAAAAGACATGCCATAGAGTGTGTACGAGCGTACTCGACGTGATAGGTCACCTTCGTGTGCATGCATTTGCAACATGGATGAGCCAGTATAGACCACATACATGTCGGGATAGTTGTCATAGATATTTTTTAGTAGGAACTGCCAATCAGGATAGCATTGTATCTCATCAAAGAAGACATACGTGCCTCCATGTGTGTAGTGATATTGTACCAGTTCTGCAACATCGTGCGTTTTGAACCATAGGTTATCCAGAGAAACATACAGCACTTGTGAACGATCTGCGAATGTTTCTTTGATGTGCTGCAATAATAGTGTCGTTTTACCGACACCTCTACAACCTTTAACGCCAATTAGTCGGTTATTCCAATTGATTGTGTAATACAAATAGCGGTGGAAATCAACACTTGTTTTGCTGATGCGATATTCCATCAGCGTGCGCAGTTGAGCATAATCTTGTGTAGTAATCATAGCATTATTTTGTTAAATTTGCTGCAAAGGTAATACTTTTATTTGAAATGCGCAAGAAAATAGTAAATAAAATTACTACTTTTATAATAAAAATGATAAATACGATTATCTTATAAGGTGCTTATAGTATATACAACGCGCGGGAAGTATCGTATTTACTGGGATTTCCGCATGGGTGTGTTTTTTTGAAAAAAGTTTTCGAGTGCCGAAGAATAGCTTGCTATTAATCGTTGTATATTTAAATTTATTTTTATACCTTTGCAGTCGATTTACATCTAAAGTATGGAATAAGGCCGATTAATCGTTAGTGCATTAACACAGTCTCGAACGTTTAGCCCCCATACTTTTACA
>Ga0233366_1000376_pt1 | contig 16007 bp, 14 predicted proteins | sample ElkDunMinimDraft_23_FD_191536 | JGI IMG/M metagenome (GOLD analysis project Ga0233366, IMG submission 191536) | Fecal eukaryotic communites from dung pellets of Tule Elk in California, USA - Elk Dung C4 | ecosystem: Host-associated > Mammals > Digestive system > Large intestine > Fecal | place...
CAAGCAGCATTTACATGATGTATGGCTGAAAGCACTTATTTATCTTAGATATTTATTTGTATATATGCTGTTTATAAAGCCAAACTATCGATAACGATGATTGGAGTGATTATGATGAAAGAAAAACACAAAAAGTCAAATGAAAATGATAAAAATAAAGAACATCAACAGCATGCACTAGATATGCTCGATGAAATCGAAAATATCCAGCCTTATGAGACATATGATAAGAATCGCATTGATACGACCAATTTATGACCAGGAGACGCGCTAATTCAATTTGGCGCGTTTTTTTAGAGAGTATAAAATGATAAAAGTATTATGTAAACTAGGAAACGGAGAAATGAAACGAATTGGAGAGTTGTTCACAAAATAAAAGTTAATTTCGTCTGAGAGCTAATTTGAAGCATCCTAATTGATGGGAAAATTGCTGAACGTATAGTGAAAACAAAGTAATCAGCATGATTGTACTGGTTTAATCGCGCTAAAGTATAAATTCATATAAACGGATTTAAATTTATCGTAATATGGATCTTAAATTAAAATTAATAACATAAAGTGATTCATTCATAAATTTCTCTGTTTTGTCTCAATTGCTTAAGTAATCTTTAGAAATGAGACTATTGATTATTTCGAATCACTAACTTCCTATAATACATATTATGTTCGGGGCGTTGATTTAAAAAATCATTTTAATCTTATTCTCTCCCTTTCCTGCCTCAGCTTGTGTATTTTATTCTTTGCTGGACCTCTCGTTATTATTAACGGGTATATATAAATTACTCTCATGTATAGTTCCTTGTATTACACCATCGTTATGTTGTTGCATTCAAATATAAAGCATATAAAAAACCGCAGCCAAGCTGACTGCAGTTATCTTACGTAAAAAGCTGATTCATTGATGCTCAATCCGATTTTTATAATCACGATCCTTGCTTTTTTCAATATCAATATAGCTGACGCTGTATTCGATAACATCATTGATGAATAAATGATGATCCTTGGCGAACTGTTTTACTTTTTCTAATAATTCCTTATCATACGTTGTTTTATACTGGATGCGATCCTTAGGCCGAGTTTCTTTGTTGTAGATAATCTCACCGCGGTTCAATACATTCTCAAGACCCGTCTCCAATAAATAATTGATATATGTATCATGCTCATCAGCCATATCAGCCAATTGATCAAGAATCGTTTTGCTGATATTAGTCCTGAATTTCACACGTGATGTGTCTGTTGCTTGAATTAAACGTCCGTCAATTTTTTTCCACATTGTTGACCCTTCCTTAATGATTTTCTTATATATATGAAGTATAAATGATTTAGCTATGGGCGGACAGATTTAATTTCATGATGATTATAAATCAGTTCCCCAACCTCTCCCCTTCCAGCGAACATATGTTCTTATGCATTAAAAATATCACTTCCCTCCTTTTGCTCTATTTTTAGACTGGATTTTACAGCAAATGTTAAAATCAATGACTTTTTTATTATTATTCGTGTTTTACAGAAAAGTCCTGGTATTCAGCCAGTGAGCAAACCGCATTTTATCGTCTTAATACCGAACAATCAACATCGATAAACACAATATGTTCGGAAAAATAAGATGGGTCTTTATTCATTTTAATGATAATGTTTAATAATGACTATGAAGATTTGGAACATAGTTTTAGAAGAAGGTTGTTCTTACTACTACTTTCTCTTATTCAGAATAGTTGTTGAATTTGGTTGTTGGAAAGGGTTTAATTGAGATAATGCGGTAACTAATAAGGAGGATAATGATGTTTTTGAAGAAAGTAACGTTATTGCGGGATCGGATACCCGTTGAGGATCAATATCCCTTTTCAATTCCTTCCATCCGTGAACTAGATTCTCTTCATTTCAGAAAACCTATTTGTTTCTTCGTTGGGGAAAACGGAACCGGAAAATCCACCTTATTGGAAGGAATTGCGGCCAATATAGGCTTTAACCCGGGCGGCGGAAGCCGCAGCAACCTTTTTGATGTCGGAGCCCCTTCTTCACAACTCGAGGAATGCTTACGTTTATCTTGGCTGCCGAAGATTTCAAATGGATTCTTCTTTCGTGCTGAAACCTTTTATCATTTTGCTTCGTATCTTGATGAAATTGAAGAAGTCGAAGGGAATAATTTTAGAGATTATGGTGGTAAATCGCTGCATGAGCAATCCCATGGTGAGTCCTTCCTGAATCTCTTTTCCAATCGTTTTCATGGTAAGGCTATCTATCTGCTGGATGAGCCAGAGGCTGCCCTCTCTCCCGCTCGCCAATTGACGTTTTTACGGGTCATCCATGATCTTGTGAAACAGAAAAATGTGCAGATGATTATTGCTACCCATTCACCTATATTACTTGGTTACCCAAATGCACAGATTTACAGCTTTGATGACAATGAGATTAAAGAGGTATCCTATGAGATGACACACCATTACACAATCACGAAGTATTTCTTGCAGCATCGTGAAAAAATGTTGGACGAGTTATTTAAAGAAGATGAATGAGGGTCTATTATCCTTGGGTTATTTTCTTGGTGATGAATAATATTAATAACCTTGAAGATTTAGCACATAGTTGTTATGGTTTGTTGTTGTTTATTTACATAGATATATATAAAGAAAGCCCATCTTATGGTAAATAAGACAGGCTTTCTACACAATTTTATAAAATTTTTCAAACCATTGTTTGCTCCCTTAACGTATGCTTCAGGACTTTCCCGCTTGCGTTGCGAGGAAGCTCATCAATAAATGTGATGCTTTTTGGCACCTTATATTTAGCCAGGTTTTTAGTACAATGAAGAATAATTTCTTCTTCTGTCAGCTGCTTTGATTCCTTTAAAACGACGTAAGCCTTCGGGACTTCTCCGTATGTTTCATGCGGGATGCCGACAACCGCTGCTTCGAGGATTCCGTCCATTTGATACAGGACTTCTTCCACTTCGACCGGGTACACATTTTCTCCGCCGCGAATGATCATGTCCTTTTTTCTGTCCACGATGTAAAGCAATCCGTCCTCATCCAGCCTTCCGAGATCTCCGCTATAGAGCCAGCCGTCTTTCAGTGCGGCCTCTGTTGCCTGCTTATTCTTCAAATAGCCTTTCATGACCTGTGGGCCTTTAACAAGTATTTCTCCGACCTCACCAGGTGCTGCGTCTTGTCCGGAAGGATTAATGACACGTATCTCTGTATTAGGGAGAGGTTCGCCTACCGATCCAATTTTCTCTAAGGCATATTCATCCTTCAATGTCGTTGCGCCAGGGGAGTTTTCAGTCTGCCCGTATAGATTTTGGAGCGACACATCCGGATAATGGGTTTTCAGCTGTTTAACTAACTCATATGGCATAGGCGCTGCCCCATAGGCGAACAGGCGAAGATGGCTCAAATCCTTCTCTTTCATTAATGGTGTATTCAAAAGCGTGCTGTAGATGGCGGGAACACCAAAGAATATCGTTACCTTTTCTTTCTCCATTGTAGTAAGGGTTTCCGTCGGCGAAAAGGCTTCCTCAATGATGACCGTTCCTCCTCGCTGTATCGTCGGGATGGAGAAGCAATGGCTTGCTGCACAATGAAAGAGCGGAGTCACGATATGCATCCGGTCAGACGGGGTTATCTTAAGAGAATCAGCCCATATTTCTGCAATCGCCTCAACATTGCTGACAGAAAGCATGACTCCTTTTGGCCTGCCTGTTGTGCCTGAGGTATAGAATATAACCGCTGTATCATCTCTTTTTAACGATGGTGGCTCAAAATTGGGCTTTGAATCATTTAGCACAGCAGGAAGGGAATTCTCTCCTCCTAATTCAAGAACGGTTCGGAAGGTATCCAAGCGGATACTCTGTAATCCAGGCTCAAGCCTTTTATCATATATAAGTGCCTTTGCCTCTGAGTGCTTGAGAATATACTCTACCTCAGGAGGAGCAAGCTTCGTATTAATCGGCAGAACCGGCAGTCCAGCCATCTGACAGGCATAATAGGCAATCAGGAAAGAATCTGAGTTAGGCAAATACAGTGCGATAATGTCGTCATTGGTAAAATTCTCCCCCTTAAGATAACCTGCCAGATTACAAGCCTTCACGTAAAACTCTTCGTAGGTCATTTCATGACCTTGGAATGAGGTGATGATTCTCTCCGGTTGTTTAATCGCATGCTCCATTAATTGCTTAGATATATACATCCTCCATTACCTCCAATGACTATTAATATATAGACCTATCCTTTAATAATCTTCTTAAGATTTTCCCGGTGCTTGTTGCTGGAAGCTCCTTGATGAATTCAATATGGCTTGGAGCCTTATAAACAGCCATTTTCACCCTTGCCCATGCTTTCAATTCATTGGCTGTTGGCTTATGACTAATGCCAGGTCTTAGGACGACGAAGGCTTTAATGGCCTCTCCCTTTTGTTCGTCCGGCACACCAATGACGGCACTCTGCCAAATGGCGGGATGTTCGTTCAGCATTGCTTCCACATCCTCTGGAAATACGCTAAAACCAGAAGTCTTAATCATTTCCTTGAGCCTTCCATGGAAATAGAGATATCCCTCCTCATCCAGACTGCCAATATCGCCAGTTCGGACCCATCCATCTAATAGACTCTCAGCTGTTGCTTGTTTATTTTTATAATAACCTTTGAATACAGCGGGATTCTTGACCAGTATCTCTCCTTTTTCTCCTGCAGGCAGACGTTGACCTGTTACCATATCGATGATTTTGATTTCTGTCTCATAAGTAGGTATGCCGAAGCTTCCCCATTTCACCCTGTCCTTAGGCATGAAGGTATCACATGTATGCGTCTCGCTTAGCCCATAGGCTGCCTCATATAGCTGGCACCCATTTGTCAGCTCGGCCCATTGTGCGGCCAGTTTCTCCGTGACAGAAGACCCGAAGCTTGTGGCCGGGTTTTGCTTCAAGGACGATAGATCCTTAGCCTTCATTTCTTCAAGATTCATCATAGCGAGATTCATAGGGGCGGTGCTGTACCAATGAGAAATCTGGTATTGCTCGATGGCTTGTGCTGCGGCGATGGCATCAAAACGGGTTAGCAGGACGCAGGATTCCCCGCAGTATATGGGCAAGTATACACCCATGACCATCCCGGCAATATGGCAAAGCGGTGCGATTGACATATAGGATCCCTCTTCAAATTGATTCGCCGAGAATGTTGCCGCTGTCTTAAATAAACTGCTGCCATAGGTGAGCATAGCAGCCTTTGGACGACCAGTCGTTCCGGAGGTGAAGACCATCATCCCTATATCTTTCCATAAATCAATCTGCACATTTTCCTTGAAAGGTGTGGAATAATATAAAACCCTTTTAAAATCAATTGCATCGTAAATCGTATATTTTTTTGTATTCAATTCTGCCGGTATGGGCAAAATCGGTTTTTTAGGAAGAAAATCTGCATAATGAGCGGTGATGATGAATTCGATGGAAGGGATATGTGAGCGGATGGAGTTCAATCTCGGAAATAGTTCTGTGCCAGCTATGATGGCCTTTGCCTCCACTTCATTCAAGAGGTAACGCAATTCAGCCTCCTTATACATAGGGTTTAAAGGTACTACAATTGCGCCGATGCGCTGAATGGCATAATGAGCAATGATGTATTGAGGACAGTTTTGCATATAGAGGGCGACCCTATCACCTTTTGCAACCTGCTGGTTATGAAGGAAATGGGCAAAACAGTCAACGGAATAATCAAGCTCACTAAATGAAATCGGCTTTCCGTAAAAGAAATAGGCCGGTTTGTCCGGTCGAATCGCAGCATGCATTTTGAGATATTCATGGATAGGCTTCTCGCCAAGTTTATACATTAGGTCTGCCGGTACTCCATCAGGCCAGTATGGTTTTTCCTTTACATTTACCATTATCGTTACCTCCATTCTTTGATTTAGAGCTGACCTATTGCCCGGCCGGCGGTTCGACCCGTAAATAAACATCCGCCTAGAAAGGTGCCTTCAAGTGAACGGTATCCATGAACCCCTCCGCCTCCGAAACCGGCAGCTTCACCAGCGGCATATAATCCCTGGATAGGCTTTTGGTGCGCATCCAGTACTCTAGCCTCTAAATCCGTTTGCAGCCCGCCCAATGTCTTCCTGCTGACAATATGCAATCTTACGGCAATCAAAGGTCCGTTCTTTGGATCGAGCAGCTTATGGGGCTTAGCTACTCTGATTAATTTATCACCGATGTACTGCCTTGCTCCCCGGATGGCGGCCAGCTGTAAATCCTTTCCGAAGGAGTTCTCTATCTCGCGGTCGCGTGCTTCAATTTGCGCGCGAATGTCATCAACCTGAAGCAAATGCTCGCCTGTCAATTCATTCATCCCTTCAACAAGCTCCTCTATCGTGCTTTTGATGATAAAATCCTCTCCATGATCCAAAAAAGATTGTATGGGCTCTGGAGCACCAGGCAGAGCGCGCTTCAGGATTTTTCCGATAGATTTTCCTGTTAAATCAGGATTTTGTTCTGAGCCGGATAAAGCAAATTCCTTCTCGATAATGCAATGCGTCAGAATGAACCAGGAATAGTCATAGCCGGAAGCCTGAATCAGCTTTAAAGTGCCGAGTGTATCAAATCCAGGCAAGCCCGGAATCGGAAAGCGCTTACCTTTTGCGTCAAACCACATGGATGATGGACCAGGAAGGATGCGAATACCATGATTATCCCAAACGGAATTCCAATTATGAATTCCCTCAGTGTAATGCCACATGCGGTCTCTATTCACAATTCTTCCGCCTGCCTGTTCTGCTATGGCGAGCATTCTTCCGTCTACATGTTCCGGCACGCCGGAGATCATCCTCTGAGGCGCTTTTCCAAGCCTTTTTGGCCAGTTTTGGCGGACCAGCTCATGATTGCCGCCTATTCCTCCACTTGAGATAAGAATGGCATGACCACTAAACTCGAATTCTCCTATCGCTTCGCGGTTGCTGCGTTCACCTCTTTTGGACGCACAAGGAGCTAATATTGTTCCGCTGACACCGCTGACTCGGCCATCTGCTGTTATCAAACGATCAACCTGATGCCTAACTTTATAATCAATTAGCCCTCTTTCGATAAATGTGCGCACTTGTCGCTCAAACGGTGCGACAATGGCCGGACCAGTTCCCCAGACGATGTGAAAGCGCGGAACCGTATTGCCATGCCCACTCGCTAAATGGCCTCCTCTTTCGGCCCAGCCGACAATCGGGAAAAAGCGTACGCCTAAATCATGAAGCCACTGACGTTTCTCTTCGGCTGCAAACTCAATATAGGCTTTTGCCCACTTCATTCCCCATTCATCCTCTTCGCTGTCATAACCGGCAGAGCCAAGCCAATCCTGCCAGGCGAGCTCTTTAGAGTCATGTATGCCCAGTCTGCGCTGCTCAGGTGAATCAATTAAAAAGAGACCGCCGAATGACCACCAAGCTTGTCCGCCTATATTTGTTTCAGGTTCCTGATCTAAGAGCAGAACTTTTTTTCCTGCCTTTGCTGCTTCACAAGCCGCGACCAATCCGGCAAGTCCCGCTCCAATAATTATGACTTCATGGTTCATTGTCTAAGTCCAGCCTTTCCTCTGACTTCTATGTATAGGTTCTTTATGCTGTTATTGATATAAGTATAGCCACAAGCTAAAAAGCGGTCAATTAGTTGATTGAATTATCTGACTGTTTTCTTAGCATTAATAGCTGATTTTGCGTCATTCAGGAAATATGGCCTGATGCCTTGTATAAAAAGTCCCGTATCGATAGAGAACCTTTACCTGCAGTTCCCTCTCCCCCATACAAAAATGATAGACCGTATTGGTCGGTTTGCGCTCTTTTTTGTAATGGATTCTTAAATAAGTCGCTATATTTTCAATGTACAGCTCCAGCTCGATTCTCAATATCATATTGGGTTTATTTTTCGAACTATTTAAAGCTAATTGATGTTTTTTGTATCTTTCAATACTGGTCAACAGCTCCTTTTCTTTTTGGGAATACGTCAATTTATTAATAGCTGATCCCTCCTATCAATTTTCTTCAACCAATAAAAAAAAGTCAGAAAAGGTGCGGGAAGCATCCTTCTCTGACTTATGACTGGTTCTATGCCCATTCATTGCCATCAGATATATATATTGTGTTTCGTTTACTATATTTTACCATAATGTGGGCTGGGATTCAATGTATGAAGAATTTTCCCAACACATACAGACTCTCAAGAATCAAGGATTAATATGATATAACTAGAATCCTCTTCAAAATTCCAAAAGGTAAATTCATCTATCACTTTTCTGTTCAGATGACCTTCAAAATTCTTCCTTCTCTCTTTTAATAGTTTCTTTTCTAGATTCCGTTTGGCAATCATAAGATTCTCCTTAAAACCCAGGCGGATGAATTCTTTTTCAATACGAATCAATATCCCTTTTCTGACAAGAATCAGCTGCCTTTTATTCAGCATATGAGAATAAATTTCTTCTGGCTCCTTCTGAGCAATTCTGCTGATATCAATCATTTCTCTCTCTACGTTTTCTTTATTCGGATATGAATCGTGTTCGCATAGATGTCCATCCAAACGGATAATAAACATTCCTGTCAGGCAGTCAAGATTCCAATCATAGAAAAATTCATTTACCTTGTGTTTCAGTGTTAATTCTATGTAGGAAATAATGTCATTCATTAGTGTTTCCATAACGAGATCTCTTGTCTTATGAACATAGATGCTATTGTTATTCGCTATTAATGACTTCTCTATCGGTGAAAGGAAGTTGGATAAATGAACTGCGAGAAAGGGATAGGCTAATGTGGCTAATACATGACCAGGACCCCGGCCGAAGTTCTCGCGTAAAAGCCTGCCTATATAACTGCCAATATCTTTTTCAACGGCAATTTTATTCATGCTACACCTCAGACTGTGTGACTTTTCTAAACATTTATCCCTAAATTATGGATTGAAACCTCTGAACATGGCACAAAATTGGGAAAAATATCAGGAAATTAGCCTAATAAGTATTAAATGAACGATTTAAGCAGGACTTTCTTTCCTATCTACACTTATATTTCTACATCGACTGGAAAAAAGCCTGCTAATTAGTGCATAAGCACGTCTTCAGCAGGCTCTTCCTGTTTTATGGGCCGATGTGATTCCCTCTCAATAATCCTCGTCGGTATTAACACATTCTTTTCGATTGCTTGAGGATTGATGATAAGTTCAATCACATATCTAGCCGCTTCTGCCCCTAACTCATACGTATGGATGTCCATTGTTGTAAGGGAAGGTGTCGTATAGTCGGCAACCTCATAATTATTAAAACACACGATGGAGGCATCTTCCGGTATTCTCATATTCCTCTTGGTTAGCACGCCCGAAAGGATGATCGCATAATCAATATCAAGCGCCAAGAAAGCTGTAGGAGAATCCGGCAACGCAAACAACTCCTCAATAGCAATCATTGCTTCCTTTCGGCTATATGGCAAGGGCTTAACATAGTCTGGTGAGAAATTGATTCCAGACGTTTTAAGGGCTTCCTTATATCCTTTCAGCCGGTCGCTGACAACCTCATATTCTAGTACACCGCCAAAGAAGGCGATATGCTTATGACCAAGGAAGAGAAGGAATTCGGTCAAATCCTTTGCCGCCTTTTGATTATCATTATCAACATATGTGACTCCTGTGTAGTCTTTGCCTGGATGGCCGACAACAACAAAGGGGAAATTCTTTTCCAGAAGGTAGCGGATCATTTTATCTCCTTTACGGGAATATAAAATAATCAATCCGTCTACCTGCCTTCCTTCAACCATCTGAATGACATCCTCAAAAATAGCCGTCTCAGAATCTCCCGTAGTAATGGAGAGACTGTATCCTTCTTCCCTGCAATAGGAGCCAATCCCTCGCATGACTTCCTGAAAAAATGGGTTATGCAAGGAGTATCTGGCTGAATGCTTTAGGACAATGCCAATCGTTTTTGTCTTCTTTGTGACGAGATTACGGGCATTTGCATTCAAATGATAACCAAGCTCTTTCATGACTTTCCTGACTTTTCGTTTGGTTTTATCACTGATATTAGGACTGTCAGCAATCACTCTTGATACGGTGGAAGGTGCCACATTCGCTTTTTTGGCAACATCTTTTATCGTAACAGCCATGTAAACAATCCCACCTTGTATTTTAATACGGTTATTTGACCGCTCCATCAGAGATTCCCTTAATAATCTGTTTTTGAGCAAAGAAATAAGCAACGATAACTGGAATGATTGATAAAGTTAACCCAGCAAGAGCCAAATGCCATTGTTTCGTGTATTGGCCAAAAAAGTAAAATAGCTTGAGCGGGATGGTTTCTGTACCTGCCTCTCCCAATACGAGTGAAGGAAGCAAGTAGTCATTCCAAATCCAGATGACATTCAAGATCCCGACTGTTATGGACATTGGTTTCAGTAATGGGAAAATAATATACCAAAACACTTGAAATCGGTTTGCTCCATCTATCTTTGCCGCCTCGTCCAAGGATTGCGGGATGCCTTTTAACGTGCCGTGATATAAAAAGATGGAGAGGCTGCATCCAAATCCAAGATACATGATAATCAGTCCCGCCCGGTTCAGCATATCAAATTGGCCAAATTGGGAAATCAGCGGAATCATGACCGATTGGAATGGAATCAGCATCGCCGCTACAAAGATAAAGAAGATAACAGAGCTGAGCTTACTTTTATTTCTTGAGAGCGCATAAGCTGCCATCGCAGAAAAGACGATAATGATCCCTACACTCAAGCCTGAGATCAGCAAGGAATTAAACAAGGTCCGGAGGAAATCAAGCTGTTCAAATGCCTGGATGAAGTTTTCACTCGTAAATTCTTGCGGCAGGCCGAGCGTATCGGCAAAAATATCCCGTTTGCTCTTAAAGGCGTTAACAATCATCAAGTAAAATGGGCTGAGCCATAATAAAGCGAGCAAAATGCCGATGAAACCAAGGATGCGCAGCTGCCATTTTTTCCTCTTCATTATAGTTCAACCTCCCTTTTCTTATTGAAATAAACTTGCAGAAGCGATACGATGGCCACGATAACGAAGAAAATGACAGCCTTTGATTGGGCATAGGCCATTTCATTGTCCGTAAAGGCGGAACGAATGATATTCATGGCGACCATCTCAGTCGAATTATAAGGAGCCCCGCCTGTTAAGGACAGGTTTTGATCGTATATCTTAAAGGAATGGGACAATGTCAGGAATAAACTGACGGTAAAGGCTGGTGCAACAAGCGGGAACGTGATATGCCGGAAGCGCTGGAATGAATTTGCCCCATCAATTTCGGCAGCTTCTAGCAAATCGCCTGGCACTGCTTGCAAATAGGCAATATAGATAATCATGATATAACCGGCCATTTGCCATGCTGTCAAAATCACGAGACCCCAAAATCCGGTATCTGTCGTGGACAGCCAGCCGTTCAAGGACTCAATGCCAAGAAGGTCCCCGATGCTGCCAAAGACTTTTATGAAGATAAATTGCCATATGAACCCGAGAATCAATCCGCCAATCAAATTAGGCATGAAGAAGACCGTCCGCAGGAAATTGCTTGATTTCAGTTTTGTCGTCACAAGCAATGCGAGTCCTAGGCCGATAATATTAATGAGCACAATGGATGCGATGGAGAATTTCACCGTGAACCAAAACGCGCTTAAGAAAGCATCATCATTAAATAGATTGACATAATTCTCTAAACCAATGAAATCTAGCCTGCCCAAACCATTCCAATTAGTGAAGGAATAATAGAATCCAAACAATAACGGAATAATCACGACAATAATGAGAGCGGCCAGAACAGGAGTCAGGAAAAGCCAAAACGCCCAATCACGATTTCGAATGGAAAACGCCCCCTTTATGAATGTGTGAAAAGAAGACAACCGCGCTCCAAAAGCAGCCAAGAGATTATCATCACTCTGCCTTTGGAGCGTCTGGCTGTCTTCTTAGATTAAATGATTATTGATCAGCTTTGTCTTCCCAGATTTTTTGGGTTTCTTTCACGAGCTCATCCCATGTTTGATCACCGGACACATATTTTTGAACGCTTGCTCCGAGATCTTCATTCCAGCCGACCGGATAGCCCATGAAGACCCAGCCGAGTGTATTTCCTTCCTCAGCATATTTATAGATTTCCTGGGATAGCGGGTCAGAGATTTTTTCTGTATCATACCCCTCATAGGCAGGGATGAATTTAAACTCTTCCAAAACAGCTGTTTTCCCCTCGTCTGATGTATAGAGCCAGTCTAGGAATTTCTTCGCTTCTTCTTGAACCTCTTCATCTACCTTACTGTTTACGGACCAATAGTTTGGTACGCCAACAGGCATTTTTGCTTCATCACCATTTGGAATTGGTATGATGCCTATGCCTTTTTCAGCTAGCTCTGGGTCCATTTCATACACGGTGTTGTAGACCCAATTCCCTTGCTGGATGAAAGCAACCTTTTCTAAAGAGAATAGCTCCTCCACCTGCTGGGAATAGTCAAGGCTTGTAGTCGGTTGAACTGAAAATTCGTTTTGCAAATCAATCATTTGCTTGAAGGCATCGCCTTCTTCAAAATTAACAGTCTTTGATTCGCTCGTTTTCAAGATATCCCCATCAAATTCATTTGCGAGGAATACATTGGATAGATGATTGCCCGTTACCCATTTTTCCTTCACAGGGTAGGCGAATACGGCATCTATCTCTAATTTATCTTTCTGGGAATCTAGTTTTTTAACTGCTTCTTCCAATTTTTCGTAAGTAGTAAGGCTCTCAGGGTCAATTCCCGCTTCTTTTAAAATACGTTTATTGTAAATGAATCCATAACCCTCTTGGTTGTATGGAACTCCTAATACCTCTCCATCAACAGTTACCCCGTCAAGTGTGCCCTCCTGAGCAGCTTTTGCTGCCTCTGTGTCACTTAGGTCAGTCAAACGATCTTTGAACTGTTTCACATCTGTCGGCCCGCCAATATTGAAAATCGCTGGTTCTTCGCCGGAAGAGAATTTAGAGGTAATCGCGGATTTGTAATCATTTCCGCCCCCAACAGTCGTGATCTTCAAGTCAACAGCAGGGTTTTCCTTCTCATATTGTTCCGCAACCGCCTCAAACTGCTGCTTGAACTCTACCTTAAATTGAAAAATCTCTACCGTTGTCTTATCGCCGCCATCACCTCCGCTGGAAGATGAGCATCCAGCTAAGAAAAGGCTCGATAAAAGTAATCCAGATAATGTTCCTTTTACGATTTTGCTCTTTAACATATGGCCACTCTCCTTAAAAATAGTCCAAAAACTATCGAAAACGTTTGCATAAAAGTTGAAAAGCAATTGATCTTTGCCCTATTAAACAGCTATTCTAGCTGATTCAAAAGATACAGAAATCCATAAAGCAAACGCTTCCAAAGTTTTATAAACATATTTTACCACTAAAAATATATCCCTACAAATGGTAAGTATGTAAAATAATAGATTTAAGTCAGAAAGGGACAGTCTATGAAAACATTTGCATAAGTTATGCTTTAAGTGATAAAAGATATCGAATAGTTCTCAAATATATTCAGGAAATAATTACCTATACCCGGTTTTCCTGGCTATTATGTCTTTCATCTTCAGATAAATATCGAAAGCAAGCATCCCACCCGAGTTATCACACAGAGGCACTATTTGCTATGCTGCCCTTCTCATTAGATGGTCAGCGAACCGCCTCCTGCAACACAAATAACCCCTTAAAAATAATTAAGGGATTTAACAAAAAAGCTTATTTGGTTGGATGAACTTGCAAATGGGCGTTAAGAGAATTGAGAGGCTATCTATCGGCCGTAAAGATTATCGGAGGAGATAAGGCGAAAGGAAAGGGGATGATATATTGGGCTCTAAACGATTTTGAGTTTTACCTTCCGATTCGTAATTCTCAAGCGAGTGAATAAAACGATTGAAGGACAGTGTTGAAACTCATCTCAATTCTGCCTTTACTGAAGAGCTTCGGGATGATTAAGAAGCTAGTATAGGTTAATTAGTATAGATGGCTTTACAGGGCGGCACCCCTCGATAAATTTGCTCATTCAATGGATAAATCTGCACGTTCTCTATTAATTCATGACAATAGAATCGACCATTCCAATGAAAAATGTAAATCGCCATTTTTATCGTTTTATAGGTATGGAATGCGCATCATCGAATGGATGCCGGTAGGCCTTCAATGATAACAAGAGACTTGCCATTTACTTGATAGGCCAAAAGCATAGATGGCTCCGTTATCTTCCCATCTACTAACACTTTGAAATGCTCGCACAGCACACTCTCACTGGCTCCTTTTTTGCCAAATAACAAGAGCCTGTCACGTAATAAATCGACCACCCTATCTGTTGGATTGACGAGTAAGTGATAATGTATTTTATTGACCGTTAGCGTTAAAGACATTTTTCTTTTATATTTGAAGTTACCTATTTCATCCAAAATACCGTTTGTTATATCCATTGGATTAGTCCCCTCCGTTTCGATAATGACAAGAATATTTCCTAAAAGTATTCTAGATATGCGCCTGTGGCTGCCTAGCTCGGGTTACCGAAATGGTTAGAAACTTCCCGATTATAAAATAAATAGGAAGGTGTTTTTATGTATGTGAAGGAAAGTGAACTATAACTAGTTAAGGCTGGCATACTTTATTATTAAATACATTCCTTGCTTTTGCACTCAGTTTGACAGGTTATCTCACAAAGAAAAATAATTTTGAAGGCAGACAATGTCAAATATCCTCACCAGACCTCCATTCCTTACATATCACAGGAGCATAATCGAGCATATTATATTCCTCCCTCCATAGTATAAGTATACAAACTAATTGGTTCCTTGCAGCCTCAATGGAACGAAAGCATAAAAAGAAAAAACCCGCTCGTTGTGCAAGAGAGAGCAGGGTTCTTCAACGGTTTCGTTTTATTATCTATACTTGCACGGACCGGGCATTTTTCTCATATTCCTTATGAAGCTGGGCCGAGATAATATTTTTCTGGATTTCCGATGTTCCTTCATAAATTTTCGTTATCCGTGCGTCCCGATAATATCTTTCTATCGGGAATTCTTTAATATAGCCAATACCTCCATGAATTTGGACAGCCTTATCAGCAATCCGGTTATAAATCTCAGAACCTAGCAGCTTTGCCATGGCCGCTTCCTTGATCACATTCATTCCTTGGTCGACCATCCAGGCAACGCGGTATGTCATGGAACGCAGCGTTTCAGTATCGAGTGCGATTTCAGCGAGATAATGCTGGATGATTTGCTGTTCAAAGATGGGCTTTCCAAACTGTTCACGTTCATGGGCATATTTCGTCGATAGCTCAAGCAGCTTTTGGCAGGAGCCGAGATTTCGGGCGGAAAGGCCTGCCCGCCCATTTGCGAGAATTTTTAAAGCATTGATATAGCCAAGACCTTCCGAGCCGAGAACATTTTCAACCGGAACCTCACAATCCTCAAAGAAAATTTCAGAGGAATGTGAGCCGCGAAGCCCCATCTTTTCTTCCTTCTTGCCGACGATAAAGCCGGGGAAATCCTTTTCAACGATGAAAGACGTAATCCCTTTTGCTCCCTTGTCTCGGTCTGTAACGGCCATGACCGTGAAAACATCGGCAATCGGCCCGTTCGTGATATAATGCTTCGAGCCGTTTAGGATGTACTTATCTCCTTTTTTGACGGCGGTTGTTTTGAGAGCTGCGGCGTTTGAACCAGCGCTCGGCTCCGTTAAGGCGAAAGCACCGATGCGATTACCACGGGCCATGTCTGGCAAATAACGCTTCTTCTGCTCGTCGGTTCCCATTTCAACGATTCCTACCGAACCAATGCCGGTATGGGCGCCGATAACAGTCGTATAGCCGTTAGAGGTGCGTCCGATTTCCTCATAAAGGGCGCACTTTCCGACCATGTCAATGCCGATTCCGCCGTATTCCTCCGGGATGCTGAGTCCAAACAGCCCCATCTCCTTGCTCATGCTCATGAGCTTCTCCGGTATTTCGTCATCCTGCTCGATTTGCTGTGCGAGCGGGTCTACTGTAT
>Ga0233366_1000377_pt1 | contig 15969 bp, 16 predicted proteins | sample ElkDunMinimDraft_23_FD_191536 | JGI IMG/M metagenome (GOLD analysis project Ga0233366, IMG submission 191536) | Fecal eukaryotic communites from dung pellets of Tule Elk in California, USA - Elk Dung C4 | ecosystem: Host-associated > Mammals > Digestive system > Large intestine > Fecal | place...
CGTCCGCCTCGGTGGCCATCAGGTAGCCCACCTGCTTGGTGAGGTTGCGGGAGAAGCCCTCGTCGTCAAACCCCGGCAGCGCAACGTCTATCAGGTCGTTGTCGGCGCTGGGCCCCTCGTACACGATGCGCTCGAGCGTCCCCTTCGCCAGGCTCCGCCCGACGGCCTCGATCACCTCCGGCCCGAAGCACTCGTCGAGCGTCTCGCGCCCCTCCAGCCGCTCGGCGTCCACGCCGCTCACGTACTTGCCGACAGACACCACCGCCAGGCCGTCGACCTCCTCGGAATACCCGGAGAGCAGGCTCCCCAGCGCGCCGTCCCCTAGGAGCTCCAGCAGGCCATCTCCCAAATCGGCATCGTCGCCGGCGCCGTCGATGAACGCCTCGGCGACCTTGCCGTTGTAATCCGCCAGCCGCTTCGCCTGGCCGACGAGGTAGTCGACCTCGCTTCTCATGTCGTCCGCTGCATCGGCGAACTCGCCCGCCGTGATGGCGACGTAGGCCGCCGTGCCGGACACCATGAACGCGGCGAGCACCGCGGCGGCCAGCCAGGTGGCGAACGCCGCGCGCAACCCCATGCTTGCGCGCGCCCTTATGCCCCGCTCCGCGCAGGCCAGGCCCGCCCAGGCGACGAGCGCCATCACCAGGAAGTCCCCGAGCGCCTGCACGCCCGCGTTGCTGGCGAAGAGGGGCAGCCCCCTATATACACTTGGGATTGTAGTTGAATCCCACTTGCAACGGCGCAGGTAAATGGCTTGATTTCGGATTCTTGCCGTCTGCCTGCGCCGTTGCAGTCAACAAAGAGTCAAGAATCGTTCCAGCTCCACGCCCACACCACTTCGCATCATAACACCTAACTTGCCAGCATGTCCTCGGCCTGCTTGAGCTCTTCCCACTTCGCTTCGTTCATCATGTTTCTAATCTCCTCTCGTGCCCTGTACCGTGAATGGTTGCGCTGGGCTGCTACAAATCCTGCTACAAATTACGACAAGATTTTGGAACAGCAGCGGCCATCACAAAGCATGTCGGCGCAGCAATCGTCGTTCTTGACATGTCGCTGCTTGACACGAGGGAAGGGCGTGACGGGCTAACGAACGTCCTCATCTCCGATATCGTGCTACAGCTCCTCTCCTATGTCGTACAGGTGGAGCGAGAAAGCATCCGTCAGAGGCAGGCCGAGGGCTTTGCCGCAGCTAAGGCGCATGGAGCACGTGTTAGGAGACCGAAGAAGAGGTCTACAGCATATACGATGACAAAGGAGTACTATCTCAGCGGACACCTCACGAGGACGAGGCAACGGCACGACTGAAAGGTTCCGTAACTCCTTTCGTTCGCTGGCTAAAGGAAGATGTTATTATGTAGGATATGCATTTTTCCAGGTAAATGTATCTGTTTGACAAAACCAAAACGCTTTCGAATCTTCACAACCCTATTGAACATACACGATGGGCATTGGCAAAGGCCCTGCTAATTGGCGGGCACGATCCGAGGCGTTCGCGTCCGCGATTCACGATAGAACCACCACAGAATCATTTGGGACGAAGCGCCAGCGAGGTGCGTATAATAAACCATAGGCATGAGGCCATGCAGAAGAGACCATGCAGAAGAGAGGATGTTGGTATGAAAAACAACGGATTGACGGATGAGCAGAAGGCCAAGGCACGCGCGTGCAACACGCCCGAGGAGATTCTGGCACTCGCGAAGGAGGAGGGCTACGAGCTTTCCGACGATCAGCTGGAGGGAATCTCCGGCGGCTGGGGCACGACAGAGTTCGAAAGAAACTGCTCGCCGTTCCTCATTGAGCCCTAGTTCGAAGAAAACCCAGCTCACGTCCCCAACAATCCCTTGGAGCCCAGGTGGTAAAGCTCTGCGGGCTGTAGCCGTGGGCTAGTCCAACGCACCTTCACCCATTGGGGCATGAGTGAGGGCATATAGGTTCGCGTCGTCCCATCAGGAAGCTCCACCGGAACCCCGCGTTGCGAACGTGGCCTGCATCCCTTGCTTCCAGTCTCCCTGGGACCGCCGTCCTAAGACCCGACTCCTCCTCTTGGTGCCATTCCCAGCGTCACTTGGACGGCTTCCTAGAAGTCAAGGCGCTCGACTTGGGGAAGCAGCTCGGTCAGGTGGCGTACGTAGGGAGCGACACTCGCCAGTTGGCGCTCATCTGCCCCCTCGGGGCCGGTGGTTGCGATACCGCCGGCAAAACAGCATCTATCCACCTCGGCGAGCACGTCGATGCGGCCGTCCAGCTCTTCGAGCTCGTGGGCGGACGCACCCTCGAAGTAGCCCGCGAGCAGTGCCTCCCACAGCTCGCGGGCGGACTGCCGGATGCTTTGGGCGTCTGCCGCCCGATCACGGACAAAGCCCCTCGCGTTGTTCTCGATGCGCGAGCGTGCGACCGCAAGATCGAAGACGGGATGGCCGAAGCCCGCGTGCTCCATGTCGATGGGGGTCAGGATCCCGTCGCTCAGGATCACGTTGCCCACGTGGAAGTCGCCATGAAGCAGGCAACGGCGTCTGGGAACGACCTCGACGAGAGCGACGAGTCTTTCCCCCAGACCGTCGGGCACGAGCGGTGCGAGCGCGGCTGCCCAAGCGCGGAACGTATCGTTCCAGTCGAGACCCGCCTCCATGTGCGTGGCATGAAGGCGTCGTAGAAGCTCTGCCATGTCGTGACCCAACTCCGCTGGCGTGTAAGAGCCGATAGAGATGTGCACACCCATTGCGAGGCCGACGACATAGTCGACCACCACGCCGTAGCCACCGGGCACTCGAACGATCTCGTAGGCGTTTGGCGTACCCACGGAGGCGGCGCAAGCCTGGTAGGTGGCGAGCATCTCCCGCGCCTCGTCCTCCGTGGGTATGGGATGCCCGCCGCATGCGATCCGCAGCATCCGGCCGTCTTCCATCCGCCAGGGTCCGGGTCTCTTGCGGGATAGGGATTCGAATTGTTCCGTGTCTATGGTCCTCATACTGCCCTCGCCAAGCGTCGTGTTGCCGCTCCGCCAGCGCATCTGCGCGATGCGCTTTTGCTAATCGAACATGGATGCTACCATAGCTGAGACGATATGAGGCCGCATTGGCGGACCAGGGCAGAGTTGGTCATCGGAGGAGGGGGCTGCGGAAGGCCTCATGACCCAGGCCGAGGACTGGGGGCCTGTCGATGACCGCTGGCCAAAGCTGCTCGAAGTCCTCGCGCATGGCATCGAGCGTCGCCTTGCTCGTCGCGATCATGTCGTTGCAGATCTCCTTATGGCGGGTAAGGACGCGGAATTGCTCCCGCGCCCTCCCCTCAGAACCGTACGTGCGAGTTTCCCCGCATACGGCTCAAGCACGCCCATACGCCTTGCGGCTCTCGGCGGTGGGCAAGTGGAAGGAATGCGCGTTTCTCTCCTTGAGGAGCTTCTTCCGCGCGGCGAAGTAGTCTTGGTCGAGGTAGGGGTTCATGGCGGACCTTAGCGCGACGTGGCGCACGATATGCTGCCACGCCATGTGGGGGAGGTAGTGGCCCTCCCTGCCGAACACGAACTTGCTGCCGCCCTTCCTGAACCAGTAGCGGTCGTAGACCCAGCCCTTGCGTTTCCTCGGGTGCCTGCGGCACGACCAGCGCATGAGCTGGAAATGGATGATGTGGTCGATTTTGCTGAACGTGTCCGAGGCGCAGGTGTGCCTGTGGTAGTTCGCGAACCCGCGAATCTTGGGCGTGAGGATGTCGATTAGCTCGTCCTGGCTTAAGTCGCCGCTTTCTCGCAGGATGCAGCGGTGCATCTCGCGAACGAACGACTCCACGGACTTCCTCGATGGCGTGACGAGCATCGTGCCGCCATATTTCCTGAAGTTCCAGCCGAGGAAGTCGAAGCCCTCGTCGATGTGCGTGACGAGCGTCTTCTCCCTCGACAGCTCGAGGCCCCTCTCGGCGAGGAACCCTTGCAGGAACTCTCTCACCTGCGCCGCCACCTCGGGGGTCTTCGCCGTGACCACGAAGTCGTCGGCGTACCTCACGAGGTTGACGAGGTTCTTGGTGGCCTTGCTGTGCGTCCTCCTTCCGTTCGTGCCGTACATGAACCTCTCGGCCAGCGCCCGCTCCATCCCGTCGAGGGCCATGTTCGCCAGTATCGGGCTTATGATGCCGCCCTGGGGCGTGCCCTCGTCGGTCTCGTGCCACTCGCCCTGCTCCATGAACCCCGCCCGCAGGAACTGCGCGAGCACCTTCTTGTCCATGGGCACGTTGGCGAGCAGCCATTCGTGGCTGATGTGGTCGAAGCATCCCTTGATGTCCCCTTCGAGGACGTACGTCGGGCAGTCCCGCCTCGACAGCAGCTGGAACAGCCGCGCGCTGGCGTCCTGCGCGCTTCGCCCCTTTCGGAACCCGAACGAGCTTTTGTCTGCCGTGGTCTCCGCCACGGGGTCGAGTGCCAGCGCGTATAGCGCCTGCATGGCCCTGTCGCGCATCGTCGGTATGCCGAGGGGCCTGGTCTCACCTCTCTTTCCCTTCTTCGGTATGCGGACGCGCCGAAGCGGCTTGGCCCTGTACCCCTTGGCGCTCAGGGAGAGCGCCGCCTCCATCTTGGTGTTGGGGGTGGTCCACAGCTCGCCGTCCACGCCCGACGTGTTTCTGCCCTTGTTGTTTGCGACCGTTCGCACCGCGAGGAGCTTCGCGTCGAACGACGCCACGAGTCGCCTCTGCGCCCTTCGGGCTTCCTCCACGCGGCCTTCCCTCGTTGCCTTGGCGATTCGGGTTTGAAGCTTGCTGACGTGGGCCTCGACCTTGTCCCACGGGACGCTGTCCCAGCTGGAATACGGTTCTGGCGCCGCGTCCGTGGCGCTCGCCGTCTCTTCGGTTATCAAGTCGCTTCCGTTCACAAGCCCTCCTCCTTCCTGCCAATGGCGCACCGTGCGGGAAGTCTGCCATCTTTCGATGCGCGGCAAATCTCGAACCGCTATCCCGCCCGTTACGGGCGGGCCTTCGCTTCCTCCCGCTTCCTCTACCCCCTGCGCCGTCCCTAGCCTCGCGGTTCGGTACCCGCCTCGCGGCGGGGGCGCATGGGGCTTACCAAGTTCCGTTGAACGCACGTTTCCATGCCTGCCTTAGGAGCCGCCTATAGGCCGGGGGCATCGCGTCCGCCCGCCACCGCGTAAGAGAACCCGCGGGGCGTCGCCCAATGCCTGCACCCAAGCCGAGTTGGCTTGGGCGGCGTCCATGCCACCCCCCAAGACGGAGGGCGTCTGCCGCACGAGCGCGGCGACGGCGCCCCCCGCGAAGCCCGCGCTGAAGAGGAGCGACGCGAGCAGGCACGCGCCCGCCACCGCGAGCATGCGCTTCCGGCCCGCAAGCCCGCCGCGCAATGCGAGCGCGAACAGGGCCCCCAGCAGGAACCCGACCAGGCACAGCATGACGACGGAGGTGAGGGGCGTGACGAACGTCAGCTCGTAGTAGTCGAGCGGCGAGACGGCAGCGTGAAGGTAGAGCACCGCGCCCGCGAACAGGCCGAGCGCCGCGCCCGCGGGCGCCCCCAGCAGCATGGCGCCGAGAGCCACCGGCGCCAGCAAGGTGACGATGTATGCCGAGCCGCCGTCGGCGAAGCCCAGCCCGATGAAGCCCTCCTGCGTGAACGCCAGCGACACGCACGCCAGCGCCAGCACAGCCGCCGTCACACGCCGCAGCGCAGCGCCGCCTTCCGCCAGCGCCCCCTTCCAGCGGAGGACGCCCCCGCCCCGCGTCATCGGGCGCCCTACTCGATCGTCAGGATGGAATCGAAGCCCGTCATGGCGAATACGTCCATCACGTCGGGCACCACGTTGCGGAACGTAAGCGAGCCGCCGGTCGCCGCGTGCTTCTGCATCGCAACGATCACGCGCAGGCCTGCGGAGGACACGAACTCGCACGCGCCCATCTCCACGACGATGTCGGGCGCGGCCTCGGCCTGGTAGATGCGGTTCGCCTCGGCCTCGAGCTGCGGCGACGTGTTCGTGTCGAGGCGCCCTGCCAGCATGAGCTTGTGGGTCGTGCCGTCCATCGACTCGGTGATTTCGAGAACTTGCGCCATGTTCTTCGTCCCTTCTGTTCGAAAAATCAATCCATTCGGTTAATACGCTGTTTTGGAATTTCCATCCCATGTTGTTTGGATTTTAACTCCCGCTTCGCCACATGCCTCCTACGCGCCTTTCAGCAGCGCGGCCTTCGTGGGCTCGGCCCAGCTGTACTGCTCCATGTACTCGCCCTGCCACAGGTTCACGGCGGCCGGGTCGCCGCGCAGGTAGTCGTAGTAGTCGCAGTCCACGCGCGACGTGTCAATGCCGATCTCGCCGCGCCGCTTGATGAGCACGTCGCCGAAGCCCGCGTCGTCGAGCGCGGCCTTCAGGTGCGAGACGAGCGTGCGCAGGTACGACGCGTTGCCGCCCACGCGCGGGTCATCGCCCCAGAGCACCGCCTCCACGCGCCTCATGGACACCATCGCGCCGCGCCGGTCCACCAGGTAGGCGAACAGCTCGCGGGCGCGCGTGCGCCCGAAGGAGAGCGGCCTGCCGCCCGCGTACGCCCCGAAGTCGCCGAAGCAGCGGACGTACAGCCGCCCAGGCTCTGCCGCCGGTGCGGGCGCTGGCGGGAAGCGCAGGTTCTCCAGTTCGGCCGCCACGTCGGCCGCCGTCACGGGCTTCATGACGTAGCCCGAGCTGTGCATCGCGAAGGCGTCGGCCATGTACTCGCCGTAGCCGGTGGCGAACACCACGTTCACGCGGGGGTTCAGCCGCTTCAGCTCGCGGGCCAGCTCGAGCCCGTTCATGCCCGGCATGTCGATGTCGATGAAGGCGACGTCGAACGTCGCCGCGCCGGGAAGGGCCAGCGCCTCGGCCGCGCCCGCGCACACGGAGATTTCCGCGTCAGGCGCCGCCTCGGCTATGGCCTCGGCGAGCACCTTGCGCGGCACCGCCTTGTCGTCGACCGCCAGGATCCTCATTCCCCGTCTCCTTCCGCCCTCTTGGGCACCCGCACGATAGCCACCGTGCCGGCGCCGGGCTCGCTTTTCACGTCGAGCGCACCGCCGCACATGGCTTCCAGACGCGCCCGCGTGTTCGCTATGCCGATTCCCTCGGTCGACTCGAGCTGCGCCGGGTCGAAGCCCGCGCCGTCGTCGGTCACCTGCACCACGAACGCGTCCCCCTCCTCGAACGTGCGCACCGCGATATGCCCGCCGCGCTCGCTTTGCCCCACGCCGTGCTTGGCCGCGTTCTCGGCGAGCGTCTGGACGGACAGCGCCGGCACGAGGAAGCCGCCCGCCTTGGCGTCTATCTCGAATTCCAGGCGGCCCTCGTCGCTCATCTGCTCCAGTTCCAGGTAGGTGCGCACGTGGCGCAGCTCGGTCTCGATGGGCACGGGCGTCGTGCGCTTCAGCGACTCCAGGTTCGCCCGCAGGTAGCGCGAGAAGTCCACGATGGCGGTCTTGGCCTTCGCTTCGTCTTCCCCGACAAGCCCGTATATCGTGTCGAGCGAGTTGAACAGGAAGTGCGGCTGGATCTGGGAGACCATGACCGCCATGCGGCTCTCGGCAGCCTCGCGCTCCCTCGCGGCCATCTCGTGCGCGGCATGCGACTGCATCTCCAGGAACAGGACGACCAATCCCAGCACGGCTGCGACCATCACGAAGTTCAGCCCGTAAAGGAACGCCTGCGGAATGGACGCCAGCATGGGCGTGAGCGAGCAGAACAGCAGGCAGACGACCGCCCGCCAGCCGAGATTGCGCGCGTTCAGAGCCACGAGCGCCGTGTTCACGCCGTTCACCGCCACGCTGAAAGCCGCAGCCGCCCAGTAGAAATCAGTGCGGTGGTACAGGTTGGAGGCGTCGATGTAGTAGAAGAGCCCGAGCGCCGCCAGCACGCACATGGCAACGGCCGCGACGTGCGAGGCCCGACGCCACCAGGTATACGGCCTGCCGCCGGCGTCCTCGATGCGCACGCAGATGTAGGTGGCGAGCACGCCCACCAGGAGGAAGCTGCCGAAGAAGGTGAGCAGGTTGCCCGCATGCGTCATCGCCCAGGCGAGCGCGCCCTCCTGCCCGCGGAAGAGCCCCGCCACGGCGTCGCCGCCGGCGCTCACCAGCTCGAGCGAGAACAGCGCTATCAGGAGGTTGCGGTAGTAGGCGTTCGACCGCGCGAACATGAGAGCGCACGCGATGCCGAGCGCGCAGAACGCCACGCCCCACAGCTCTATCGCTATGTTGAGCTCGCGCACGTCGAACAAGCGGCCCCTCCAAGGTCAGCCGGCGGCGCCACCGCTACCGGCCGGCGCCCCCATTATCCCCGAACGCCCCGCTTTCAGCCACCGGGTCGCCCGCGGCCGCAGGCAGGCCGCCCATGGCGGACGGGTCGCCGGCCGCCGCGAGCAGCTCCAGCTCGTCGTCGCCCAGGTCGGCGCCGTCGCCGGCTGCGAGCACGTCGAGGCAGCGGGCGAGCAGCGCGTCGCGGAACGCCTCGGTGCCGACGGATAGGTCCTGCGACAGGATGCGCCTCAGCTCGTCTTCGTCCATGCCCGCCCCCTTTCCTCGTCTCGGGCCATTTCAATTTCTCTCGCTAGGTTGTACGCCCTCCGCAACGCAACCGTCCCGCCGTTTCGGGAAAATTTTCGACGGAGGGGCGAATTCGCCTGCGGGGAACCGGGCGAACAGTCGGCGCCGAAGCCGGAACTGGCGGGCTCGAACGGCAGATTGCGACACGGCGCAGCGGCCCGGCCTTGGCCCGAGGATCCGCCGAAGGGCGATACTCCCCGGCTACTGCGCTCCCTTCTTCAGGTTGCAGTCGCGGCAGAGCATCTGGCAGTTCTCGGGCGTGGTGTGCCCGCCCTTGCTCCAGGGGTTTATGTGGTCGGCGTGCATCTGGTCGAACTCGAGCTCCTCGCCGCAGATGGCGCAGCGGTGGCCCTGGCGCTCGAAGGCGGCCAGCGCGTCGCGGCGGTCGAAGGCGCGGATGGAGAGCTTGCGCTCGTCGCCGGTCAGAAGGTACTCGTAGATTCCGCCCTTCCGGGTCACGTCCTCGTCGCCCATGAGGCGCTGCACTTCCGCCTCGAGCGCCTTTGGGTCGAGGTCGGAGCGGCTGCCGTGCTCGTTGTAGAAGAGGCCCCACGGAAGCCCCTTCATCTCGCGTCGGTACTTCGGGAAGATCGACTGGACCCAGTCGATGACGGAGCGGAAGTAGTTCCATAGGGCCACGGCGCTTGGGTCGTGCTGGTGCTCGGCCATGTAGCCCTCGATGGTGTCGCCATTGGCCGAGGCCGCCCAGAGGATGGCGGTCTCGAGGTATTCCTGGCGGATTGATGCGCCTTTGAGGTAGTCACCGCCCATACCCTGCGCGGCGCAGCCGGTTTTGGAGAAGTAGCGCTTGGCGTCGCTCGTCCAGCTGCCCGCGTATACGGCGTTGCGCAGCTCCTGGTCGGTAAGCTTCTCGCCGGCTATGTTGATGATGCGGAACCAGTCGAGTTTCTCGCTGTCGGTGCCGTCGCAGACATAGATGAACAGCTCGTAGTCGAGTATGGCCTTCTTCTGGTCGGACGGCAGGTTGTAGAAATACTTGTCGTCGACCGAGAAGGCGCCGTCGATGTACTCGCAGAATGCGATGGTTCGCTGCTGGCCGTCCATCACCTCGTAGGTGTCGTCGCCCGTGACGCACCAGTACATGACGTTGAGTGGCAGGCCCTTCGTTATGGTGCGTATGACCTCGTCGCGCTGCTGGTTGTTGTAGACGAACTCGCGCTGGTACTTCGGGCGGATGTCCAGCCGCTCGCCGTAGCCGACCACGCCCTCCTCCGCATCGTTGAAGTAGCCTTCCGCCACCTCGCCGATCGTGATCTTGCGCTGCTCGATGTGCATGTTAGGACCTCGGTTCTTCCGGGTGCTTGTTCCTTATTACGAGGCGGGCCCACACGTTCGAGCGCTTGCCGTCTTTCTCGATTTCCAGCTTCGTGCGCCCCGTTCGGTCGCGCGTGATGCCGACCTCCTTCGCAAGGTTGCCCTCGCCGAGCCCCACGATCTCGAACTGGTCGGGGTTGTGCTGCTCCAGGAAGGTTATCGGCACGCCCATGTTGCCGGGATAGTCGCATGGGATGTCCGCGACGTTGGTCACGTCTATGCCGGCGAAGTTCGTGTAGTTCGGATAGGCCTCCGGGCTATATCGCTTGTAAAGGATCATCTCGTCGTGGCGCTTCTTGATGTCGAGGTTGGTGAACCACGTGCACTTGCGGAAGTGGACGAGCCCCGTCGCCTCGTCGTAGACGCCCGCCGCGAAGTCGCGGGCGTTCTCCTTGGGGATGGAGAAGTAGGCGTCGCCCTTCGCGAAGCCGTAGCCGAGCCACATCTTGCCGTCGCGCACGAGCGGGAACGTCTCCTTGTACTTGATGCCCGTGGAGGGCCCGATGATGACGAACTTCTTGCCGTGCTCGACGAGCGTGGTGACATACTCGCGGAAGAGCGAGAACGGTGGGTTCGTGCACACGATGTCCGCGGAATCCATGAGCGCCAGGCACTCGGGGCTGCGGAAGTCGCCGTCGCCCTCGAGCTCGGTCAGCTCGTTCTCGCCGCTCTTGAAGAGCTCCGCGACGTCGAGCATGTCGACATCGCCGTCGCCGTCCTTGTCGTAGACGCACGTGACGACCGCCTTGTACGGGGTACCCGGCGCGGCTTCGGGCTCCACGTCGAAGAGCGACAGCTGCCCGCCCATGATGGGGGAGCCAGCGTAGCAGGTGCAGACGAGTGCTTTCAGCCCCAGCCGGTTGAAGTTGAGCACGAAGTACTTGAAGAAGTTCGACTCGAACGGGTCGTCGCAGTTGCAGAACACGACCTTGTCGCGGAAATGCTGCCGGTAATGGTGCAGCTCCCGCTCGATGTCCGGCAGCTGGGTGTAGAACTCGTCGTCGCGGGCGGCCTTGGCCTTCCCGAGGCTTTCGTTTCCTGCCATCGTGCCTCCACGGCGGTTTCGGCGCATGGGGCGCCTGGCGGTCAGTTCGACCGTGGAGGATGCAGCTTGCGACAGTCTGGCAACCGAAGAAGGAGGACACCCACCCCAGTCGCCAAACTGTCGAGTACCGCGCACGCATAGATGCGAACAGGCACAGGATGGGCGAGTGCCCTCCTGCTCACCTGTTCGCGAGCTGTTAGGTTGTGCGCGAATTCCCGCAGGGGAACTCGACAGTTTGGCGTCTCGTATTCTAGCAGTCGCCAGCCGCCCGGGGAAAGGCAGCGGCCGAAACCTCCGATTTCAGTCGGCATTCCGCTCGGCTATAACCCGGAGCCGTCCTCACCGCCGCAGGGAACGGCGTTGCCTCGGAAGCAAGAGCGTCCGGCGCTCATGCACAACGCTTCCCCACTCGCAGCGTTTCAAGATTTCTGTTTGCCCCGCCCGCCATCGGTGCCGCCGCGCGCTACGTCGTTGAGGGTCGGCCGCAGCCCAAGGCCCCGCGCCCCCGCATTTCGCCCGGGGCTGTCACGCCGCCTGGGCCGCATGGCGCCTGGAAGTCAACCGGGGCGGCCACGCAGGGCACGCCTCCCGTGTCTTCACCACGGCTACGCAAGCCCGCTTCGCGGTCTTGCTCCGCTGGCACGGGTTCAGCCACGGGAGGCGTGCCCTGCGTGGCCTGTTGCAACGTCGCCAACTTCGCGCCATGCGCCCCAGGCGTCGTGCCAGCCCTGCGCGGGCTCAATGCGGGGGCGCGGGGCCTTGGGCTGCTGCGTTGTCTCGGGTTGCCGCGCACGGCGTCACCGATGGCTGGCGGGCGGGGCAAACAGAGGCGCTTCGCGTTCGGGCTGCGGGCACCCCTTGCAAGCAGCATACACTCAGACCACCGCACGGTCCCTCGGTTGCGCATGTCGTACGGATTCAAGGTGCAGCCCGCACCGCAGAAGCCCTTCTCCGCGCCTGTATAATTCGGTTGATTGTCGGTTTCCGACTAGCAGAGGAGTTTTTGATGCACCGCCAGCAGATATACGAGCTCGTAGACGGCGACGGCAAGGCGGCCGAGATCTACGGCCGCGCCATGACCGTCGCCATAGTGGTGAGCCTCGTGCCGCTGTGCTTCAAGGAGCAGCACGCGATATTCGACGCCCTCGAATACGCCTGCGTGGCGATCTTCGTTGCGGACTACCTCATGAGGCTCGTCACAGCCGACTTCAAGCTGGGGAGGGGCAAGGCTTCCTTCATCCTGTACCCCTTCACCCCCATGGCGATAATCGACCTCCTGTCCATCTTGCCCTCGTTCCTGGTTCTCAACCCCGCCTTCAGGGCCCTGCGCATCCTGCGCCTGTTCCGGCTGCTGCGCGCCTTCAAGCTCATCCGGTACTCCAAGGGCGCGAACGCCATCGCCGCCGCGTTCGAGAAGCAGAGAGAGCCGTTGCTGGTCGTGCTCGGGTTGGCAGTCGCGTACGTGGTGGTAAGCGCCTTGATCGTCTTCAACGTGGAGCCCGACACCTTCGATACGTTCTTCGACGCCGTCTACTGGGCCGTCGTGAGCCTCACGACCGTCGGCTACGGCGACCTGTACCCCTCAACCGAGGTCGGCCGCTTCATAGCCATGGCCTCGTCCCTCATGGGGATCGCCGTCGTTGCCCTGCCTTCGGGCATCATCACGGCGGGCTTGCTGGAAGAATTGCAGCAGAGCCGGGAATCGTCTGTTGCTGAGAATCCGGAGGAACCAGAACCGGCCACCCATGGCGAAGGCGGCAGCTCTACAACCCGGTAACGCGACTTTCTTTGGCTAAGCGCGTCCTGCGCTCGTGGTAGGTCGCCCGCCAATCCGCGCAGATAGCCTTGGCCTCCTCGGCCCTCAGATTCGGATACTCCCTCACCAAATGCGAAGCCGCCAGCACGGTGTTGACGGTGCCAGAATCCCTCAGCTCGTCCAGGAACGCGAAATACTCGCTATCTGCAACTAGGCTACGCATCTTCGCCGCTCGTAAGCGCCTTGTGCTCGTTCGCCTCGATGGTCCTGCGCACCTGGTCTTCCAGCTGCTCTTCGTCGGGCAGGCGCAGTGTGTAGGTGGAGGCGAAAACCGCGTTGCTAAGCCCGCCAAGCGCGTACTGCGCGCGGACGTTGTTCTTGTCTGTGCAGAGGATGATGCCGATGGGCGGGTTGTCGTATTCGTCGTTCACCTCTGCGGCATAATAGTTCAGGTACTCGTTGATCTGGCCCACCGCCGAAGACATCAGCTTGTCGGTCTTCAGTTCGATGAGCACGTATGCCCGAAGCGGCTTGCAGTAGAAGACCATGTCCGCGTAATCGTTGTCGTCCCCGACGGGAATCCGGACGTTGCTGCCCACGAACATGAAGCCCCGCCCGAGCTCGAGCATGAACTTCTCGATCTGGCTCACCAGCGCCCGCTGCAGGTCACGCTCCATGGGCGTGACGTCATCCGGCAGGTCGAGGAATTCGAGCACGAGCGGGTTGCGGATGGCATCTGCGGGCCTGCTGTAGGAAACGCCCTCGTTCGCAAGCGCCAGCACGTGCTCCCTGCGCGCATCGTCCTTGGCATTGAGGATGCGCTCGAACAGCATGCTGTTCATCTGCCGCCTCAGCTCCCGGACGCTCCATCCGGAGTTCGCCGCCTCGCGCTCGTAGAACCCCCGTTTCATCTCGTCCTCTATGGTGATGATCTCGCAGTAATGCGACCACGACAATTTTCCAGACAGTGTCTGGAAATTCCTGTGGGTGAGATAGAACAGGCGCATGTTGTAGAGGTTTGCCCGCGAGAAGCCCCGCCCGAGTTTTCCCGTGAGCCGTTTCGCGAGCCTGGTGAGGGTCTGATCGCCATATTCGGCCCGATCCCTACCGTTCTGCTCGTACACGACGATCATCCTGCCGTCGTTCCAGTAAGCCCAGAGCTGATCGTCGTAAACATGCTGGGCTGCCATGTTTCGGGCGAACTCCGTCACCTTCTCGATGGCTCTCGCCAGCTCGTCGAAAGATGGGTAATCGCTGAGCTCGATTCTGTCAGGAAAGGCCATTTCACCCGCCGATACCTGAATATTCCAGACAGTGTCTGGAATATCTTGGGCGGATCCGTCGCTTCCTTCGATCTGCTGCATCTATCCTCCATATCGCCTTATGACAGCTGCGGTAATTCGTTCCCGACAATGATATAATGTGGTCGGCAAAAACTGGACACGAAATTGACGTGCGAAGGTGAACCCGCATACGATGTGCCGGCAGGCACGGAAAGCGAGGTTCACGATGCCGACAGGAAGACCGCACCCGCCGGAGTTCAAGGCCAAGGTCGTCATGCAGGTCATATCGGGGGAGAAGACGCTCAACGACGTGGCGGCGGAATACGACCTGAACCCCAATCTCGTCAGAAAGTGGAAGAGCAAGTTCGAGCAGGAGGCCTACCGGGCGTTCTCGGCGACCGAGGACGACAGGGCGCGCGAACGGGAGCTCGCCGAGCACCGGGAGGAGGTCGATGACCTATATCGCATGATCGGCCAGCTCACGGCCGAGCGCGATTACCTTCAACGAAGCGTTCTCAAGAAATACGGGGTCGACGTCGACAAGGATCTCCCTGGTAGACCCGGGAAATAGCATGCTGACAATCGAGAGGCAGTGCGAGCTGCTGGGCATCCCCCGCTCGACTTACTACTACAAGCCCAAGGGGAAGGGCCCGGTGATAGACGAGCAGCGCGAGGCGGCGATGCGGGCGATAGACGACATCCACCTGGAGATGCCGTTCGCCGGCGCCCGCAAGATATCGAAGGAGCTGAGGAAGATGGGCTTCCCGTATGGCAGGCACGCGACGAAGTCACTGATGGACGAGATGAACGTGCACCCGGTCTACCCCAAGCCCAACCTTTCGAAGCCGAGAAAGGGGGCCAGGGAGCACCCCTACCTGCTGAAGAACAAGAAGATCCTGTTCCCGAACCAGGTTTGGGCGACCGACATAACCTACATCCCCATCGGGAAGACCCACATGTACCTCGTCGCGGTCATCGACTGGTTCAGCCGCTACATAGTCGGATGGCGCCTGCTCGACGACATGGGCGCGCCCGGGGTCGTCGCCTGCATGCGCGATGCGATCGAGGCCCACGGCGCGCCGGCCATAGCCAACTCCGACCAGGGCTCGGTATATAACTCCGCAGCCTACGAGCGGCTCCTGGAAGAGAAGCGCATCCTCCAGAGCATGGACGGCAGGGCCCGCTGGGTAGACAACGTGATCATGGAGCGTTGGTTCAGGTCGCTGAAATCGGAATGCATCAGGATCGAGGAGTACGAGACACCGAGGGAGCTGAGGGCGATCATCGACGAATACGTCAGGAAATACAACAACCGCAGGCTCCACGAATCGCTGGATTACGAGACGCCCGCGACATGGTACTATTCGGGGATAGCAGCCAAACGAGCTGCATAGGACAAGGCGGATTCACCTTCACATCCGATTTTTCTGTCCAACCCAACCAGCCACATTAATAGCCCATGGGAAGGTTCCTCATCGTATCAGCCCGCCATTCACATGCCCTCGTGCAAGGCTTCAAAATCGAACTCGGCAGTTGACGGTTGGGAACACACCAGTTGCTTCTGGTGAATCGGCTTCCATCCGGCTCATCGCTCTAACAGTGAGAGCGGAGCTAGACGTCCAGTTTGCTTGCCCTCTCTTCGGATGTCGTCAGGTCTTCACCGTACCACTTCTGCCGGAACTCGGCCACGGTCATGGTAACGCCCACCTCGGAAAGATCCTGCTTCTTCTCTTGGAAGGTGTCGGCGATGATGCTGTCATCGAACATCACCTTCAAGTCGCCTTCATGGGGAAGGTCGACGCCGAAGCCGCGCGCAATGTGGAGAAGGGCCCGCGCGATGCCGGCGATCGACTGCTCAAGCACATGCTCGTGCCTGGCGATGTTGCGCATCAGCGCCGAGTTGTCGGAGCTGACCTCGGTTGCGGTCTTAACATATCCGGTGGAATCGAAGTCGAAGTAAGTGATGCCGAACCCGCAGAGATCACCCAGC
>Ga0233366_1000379_pt1 | contig 15899 bp, 12 predicted proteins | sample ElkDunMinimDraft_23_FD_191536 | JGI IMG/M metagenome (GOLD analysis project Ga0233366, IMG submission 191536) | Fecal eukaryotic communites from dung pellets of Tule Elk in California, USA - Elk Dung C4 | ecosystem: Host-associated > Mammals > Digestive system > Large intestine > Fecal | place...
CAGCGCGAGGATGATGGCGCGCGGCTCGGTGATGCTCACGAGCACGATGGATGCCAGCAACGCGAGGGTCGCCTTCACGAGCAGGCCCCACGCCCCCCAGAGCCCCTCGACCGAGAGCGAGAGTCCCCAGACCTCGATCCGCGGTCCGGTGGCGATGAGCGGCATCAGCGCCGCGAACACCACGAAAGGCACCTCGATCACGAGGCGTCCCGCGACGGTGCGTGCCGGGACGCGGGCGACGATGAGCAGGGTGATGACGGCGGCGCCGTAGACCGCGAACATGCCGAGCCACTCGCGCGGAGTGGCCACCACCACGATCGCGAAGGCGAGCACCGCCAGCAGCCGTGCACGCGGCGAGACCGCCTGCAGCCACGCCGGGGTGTCGGTGCGGGTGGGCGGGGACGCGAGGATCATCGTTCCCTGTCCGCGCCGCTGCGGCGCCGCGTGCCGAGCCCGATGAGCCAGGCCAGCCCGAAGGTGAGCGCGCAGCCGACCGCACCGGCGATGGCGAGGGACAGCCACGGGTTGTCGACGAACGCGGCCCCGTAGTCGGCCAGGGGACTGCCGGCGGTCGCGCTGTCCTGGGCGGCGCCGAGGAATCCCGCGGACTCGGCGACGTACTCCAGGCCATCGGGGTCGGCCGAGGCCCACACGCTCACGACGCACGCGATGGCGAGGGCGATCAGGAGGGCTGCGATCGTGAACGCGCGGGTCGAGACGCGCCGGCGCGTCGCGGTCATGCGATCACTCCTTCCGTGACGCCCACCCGCGGTCGGCGCGCGAAGCGAGCGCCGTAGACGAGGTCGGGGCGGGTCGCGAGCACGGCCGACACGATGAGCGCGGTGATGACCGCCTCGCCCACCCCGATGACGGTGTGCCAGCCGACCATCGCAGCGAACACCGCGCCGGAGGGCACCGACACCGTGCCGCCCACCGTGAACAGCAGCGCGAAGACCGCGGCGGCGACGGGCACCGAGACGAACCCGCCCAGCGCCGCACCCGCCACGATCGCCCAGCGTCGCGGCGGGAGGATCGCCACGACAGCGCGGAACACCCACCAGCCGACCACGACCGTGACGATGCCGATGAGCGTGATGTTGGTGCCGAGCGCGGTCAGGCCGCCGTCGGCGAAGAGGAAGGCCTGCACGATGAGCACGACACTCAGACACAGCAAGCCGGTCGCCGGCCCCACGAGCACCGCCGCGAGGGCACCGCCCATGAGATGGCCGCTGGTGCCGGCGCCGACGGGGAAGTTGATCATCTGCACGGCGAAGATCAGCGTCGCCACGATCCCCACCATCGGCGCCTTGCGATCATCGGCCGCCTCTTTGCGTGCCAACGGCAGGGCGGCAGCGATGCCGGCTGCCGCCACCACCCCCGTCGCGATCGACGTGGGGACGTTCAGAAACCCGTCGGGGACATGCATCGGCGCTCCTTGGCTCGAGGAGGGCGATGTGCGCCAGTTGCGACACCGTCGTAAGTCCACGTAGCGTAACCGCGGCTCCGAGCCGACACCAGGGGGTGCCGTGGCGGACCTCCGGCGCTGCCGCGGCGGGCAATAGAATGCAGCGGTGAGCCATCCCGACGAATCCATCGACATCAAGCCCCGCAGTCGCGTCGTCACCGACGGCATCGAGGCCACCACTTCCCGAGGCATGCTGCGCGCCGTGGGCATGGGCGACGAAGACTGGGACAAGCCCCAGATCGGCATCGCGTCCAGCTGGAACGAGATCACGCCCTGCAACCTGAGTCTGGACCGGCTCGCGCAGGGCGCCAAGGAGGGAGTGCACGCCGGCGGCGGCTACCCGCTGCAGTTCGGCACCATCTCGGTCTCCGACGGCATCTCGATGGGCCACGAGGGCATGCACTTCTCGCTCGTGAGCCGCGAGGTCATCGCCGACTCCGTCGAGACGGTGATGATGGCCGAGCGCCTCGACGGCAGCGTGCTGCTGGCCGGCTGCGACAAGTCGATCCCCGGCATGCTCATGGCATCCGCACGTCTGGACCTCTCGAGCGTCTTCCTCTACGCCGGGTCCATCGCTCCGGGCTGGGTCAAGCTCAGCGACGGCACCGAGAAGGACGTCACGATCATCGACTCCTTCGAGGCCGTGGGTGCGTGCCTCGCCGGGAAGATGAGCGAGGCCGACCTCAAGCGCATCGAGTGCGCCATCGCCCCGGGTGAGGGCGCCTGCGGTGGCATGTACACCGCCAACACGATGGCCTCCGTCGCCGAGGCGCTCGGGCTGAGCCTGCCGGGTTCGGCGGCGCCGCCGTCGGCCGACCGGCGCCGCGACTACTTCGCGCACCGCTCCGGTGAAGCCGTCGTCAACCTGCTGAAGCTCGGCATCACGACCCGCGACATCCTCACCAAGGAGGCGTTCGAGAACGCGATCGCCCTGGCGATGGCGCTCGGCGGGTCCACCAACGTCGTGCTGCACCTGCTCGCCATCGCGAACGAGGCCGAGGTCGGCCTGACGCTGCACGACTTCAACCGCATCGGCGACAAGGTGCCGCACGTGGCCGACATGAAGCCGTTCGGCAAGTACGTCATGAACGACGTCGACCGTCACGGCGGCATCCCGGTGATCATGAAGGCGATGCTCGACGAGGGGCTGCTGCACGGCGACGCGCTCACCGTGACCGGCAAGACACTCGCCGAGAACCTGCGCGACCTCGATCCCGACCCGATCGACGGCGAAGTCATCCACCGCTTCGACAACCCCATCCACGCCACCGGCGGCATCACGGTCCTGCACGGATCGCTCGCCCCCGAGGGTGCGGTCGTGAAGACCGCGGGCTTCGACGCCTCGGTGTTCGAGGGCCCTGCGCGCGTGTTCGAGCGCGAGCGCGGCGCGATGGACGCGCTGGAGGCCGGCGACATCGACCCGGGCGACGTGATCGTCATCCGCTACGAGGGCCCCAAGGGCGGCCCCGGCATGCGCGAGATGCTCGCGATCACGGCCGCCATCAAGGGCGCGGGGCTCGGAAAAGATGTACTACTGTTGACGGACGGACGATTCTCAGGCGGCACAACCGGCCTGTGCATCGGCCACATAGCACCCGAAGCGGTGGACGCTGGTCCCATCGCCTTCGTGCGCGATGGTGATCTGATACGGGTCGATATCGCGGCTCGCACACTCGACCTACTCGTCGACGAGGCTGAGCTGAGTTCCCGCCGAGAAGGCTGGGAACCCCTTCCCCCGCGCTATACCCGTGGCGTCCTGGCCAAGTACTCCAAACTCGTGCGCTCCGCCGCTGAAGGCGCGGTCACGGGTTAGGCCCGTCCGCCACCTGGATCTCGAGGTAATTCACCATGTCCTCAGACACCGCTCCGGCCGTTCCCCGGCCACCCGCCCGCGCCGCCACGGCGGCGCCCGTCATCACCGGCGCGCAGGCCGTCGTCCGCTCGCTGGAACTGCTCGGCGTCACCGACGTCTTCGGCCTGCCCGGCGGCGCCATCCTGCCCGTCTACGACCCGCTCATGGACACGTCGGAGATCCGGCACATCCTGGTGCGTCACGAGCAGGGCGCCGGCCACGCCGCCGAGGGGTACGCCTCCGCATCCAACAAGATCGGCGTCGCGATCGCCACGAGCGGCCCCGGGGCGACCAACCTGGTCACCGCCATCGCCGACGCCTACATGGACTCGGTGCCGATCGTCTGCATCACCGGGCAGGTGTTCTCGACCCTCATGGGGACCGACGCCTTCCAGGAAGCGGACATCGTCGGCATCACCATGCCGATCACCAAGCACTCGCTGCTGGTCAAGCGCGCCGAGGAGATCCCCGGCGCGATCGCCGCGGCCTTCGAGATCGCCGGCACCGGCCGCCCCGGCCCCGTGCTCGTGGACATCACGAAGGACGCGCAGCAGCAGGAGGCCCCGTTCGTCTGGCCGCCGCGCGTGGACCTGCCCGGCTACCGACCGGTGACCAAGGCCCACGGCAAGCAGATCCAGGCGGCGGCCCAGCTGCTGGCGACCGCGAAGAAGCCGGTGCTGTACGTCGGCGGCGGCGTGATCCGCTCGCAGGCCTCCGCCGAGCTGCTGCGCCTGGCCGAGGCCACCGGGGCACCGGTCGTGACCACCCTCATGGCCCGCGGCGCCTTCCCCGACTCGCACCCGCAGCACCTGGGCATGCCCGGCATGCACGGCACGGTGCCGGCGGTGCTCGCGCTGCAGGAGTCCGACCTCGTGGTCTCGCTCGGCGCGCGCTTCGACGACCGGGTCACCGGCAAGGCATCGCTGTTCGCGCCGAACGCGCAGGTCGTGCACGTCGACATCGACCCGGCGGAGATCTCCAAGATCCGCACGGCCGACGTGCCGATCGTGGGCGACCTGAAGGACGTGCTCGTCGACCTCGACGGCGCGTTCGCGACGGCCACCGCCGCCGGTGCCCCCGAGATCGACGAGTGGTGGTCCTACCTCGACGGCCTGCGGGACGAGTTCCCGCTCGGCTACACCGCGCCCACCGACGGCCACATGTCGCCGCAGTACGTCATCTCGCGCATCGGTGAGCTCACCGGGCCCGAGGGCGTCTACGCGGCGGGCGTCGGCCAGCACCAGATGTGGGCGGCGCAGTTCATCAAGTACGAGCGTCCGAACTCGTGGCTCAACTCCGGCGGCGCCGGCACCATGGGCTACGCGGTGCCTGCCGCCATGGGCGCGAAGGTCGCCGAGCCCGACCGGGCGGTCTGGGCGATCGACGGCGACGGCTGCTTCCAGATGACCAACCAGGAGCTGGCCACCTGCGTCATCAACAACATCCCGATCAAGGTCGCGATCATCAACAATTCGTCGCTGGGCATGGTGCGCCAGTGGCAGACGCTGTTCTACAACGGCCGCTACTCCAACACCGACCTCAACACCGGGCACGACACCGTGCGCATCCCCGACTTCGTGAAGCTGGCCGAGGCCTACGGCTGCCTCGCGCTGCGCGTGGAGAAGGAGGAAGACGTGGATGCCGCCATCAAGACGGCGCTGGAGACCAACGACCGCCCCGTCGTCATCGACTTCGTCGTGAGCGCGGACGCGATGGTGTGGCCCATGGTGCCGCAGGGTGTCAGCAACAGCTACGTCCAGTACGCCCGCGACCACGCTCCCGCGTTCGACCAGGAGGCATGAGCATGAGCAAGCATGTCCTGAGCCTCCTCGTGGAGGACAAGCCGGGTCTGCTGACCCGCGTGGCCGGCCTCTTCGCCCGCCGCGGCTTCAACATCGACTCCCTCGCCGTGGGCGTGACGGAGGTGCCGGGTCTGTCCCGCATCACCGTCGTCGTCTACGTCGAGGAGCTGCCGCTGGAGCAGGTGACCAAGCAGCTGAACAAGCTCGTGAACGTCATCAAGATCGTCGAGCTGGATGCCGCGGCTTCCGTGCAGCGCGAGCACATGCTCGTGAAGGTGCGCGCCGACAACCAGACCCGCTCCAACGTCATCGAGGTCGTGAACCTCTTCCGTGCCTCGGTGGTGGACTACGCCACCGACGCCCTCGTGGTCGAAGTCACCGGCGACCGCGGCAAGGTCGACGCCTTCCTGCGCGCGGTCGAGCCCTTCGGCATCAAGGAACTCGCCCAGTCCGGCATGGTCGCGATCGGTCGCGGCGGCAAGAGCATCACCGAGCGCGTCCTGCGCGGCTGAACCCCAGAACCCCCATCCAAGGAGAATCACACAATGGCCGACATCTTCTACGACGCCGACGCCGACCTGTCGCTCATCCAGGGCAAGAAGGTCGCGATCGTCGGGTACGGCTCGCAGGGCCACGCCCACGCGCAGAACCTGCGCGACTCGGGCGTCGAGGTCGTCATCGCCCTCAAGGAGGGCTCGAAGTCCATCGCCAAGGCCGAGGAGGACGGCTTCGAGGTGAAGACCGTCGCCGACGCCGCCGAGTGGGCCGACCTCATCATGATCCTCGCGCCGGACCAGCACCAGCGCTCGATCTACAACGACGAGATCAAGCCGCACCTCACCGCCGGCAAGACCCTCGCCTTCGCGCACGGGTTCAACATCCGCTTCGGCTACATCGAGGCCCCCGAGGGCGTCGACGTCATCCTCGTCGCCCCGAAGGCGCCCGGTCACACGGTGCGTCGCGAGTTCGTCGCCGGCCGCGGCATCCCCGACATCATCGCCGTCGAGAACGACGCGTCGGGCCAGGCCTGGGACGTCGCGCTGTCGTACGCCAAGGCCATCGGCGGCACCCGCGCCGGCGTCATCAAGACCACCTTCACCGAGGAGACCGAGACGGACCTCTTCGGCGAGCAGGCCGTGCTCTGCGGTGGGGTGTCCCAGCTCATCCAGTACGGCTTCGAGACGCTGACGGAGGCCGGCTACCAGCCGCAGATTGCGTACTTCGAGGTGCTGCACGAGCTCAAGCTCATCGTCGACCTCATGTGGGAGGGCGGGATCGCCAAGCAGCGCTGGTCGGTCTCCGACACCGCCGAGTACGGTGACTACGTCTCCGGCCCGCGCGTGATCGACCCCCACGTCAAGGAGAACATGCAGGCCGTTCTCGCAGACATCCGTTCGGGCGCGTTCGCCGAGCGCTTCATCAACGACCAGGATGCCGGAGCTGTCGAGTTCGGCGAGCTGCGCGAGAAGGCTGCCGCACACGCGATCGAGGCGGTCGGCAAGGACCTGCGCGCCCTGTTCTCCTGGAAGCAGACCGACAGCGACTACGTCGAGGGCAGCGCGGCGCGCTGAGTCAGACCGCCGTCCCACCCGGCACGGCTCGAGCCCGGTCGTCACACCCCGAACCAGGGGAGTGGCGGCCGGGTTTCTCGTTGCCCTCTTCCTGTGGTCTGACCACAGGGCTATGCTGGCCACAGAGCAAGGGCGCGGGCAACGCGTCCGTGCCGGGTTGGAGAGAGATGTCCCCCGAAATCGACGCACTGGTGGCCCGGGCGCAACAGGCGCTGACCGCGTATGCGACATTCACGCAGGACCAGATCGACCACATCGTGCGCAAGGCCTCGGTGGCCGCGCTCAGCCACCACGCGGACCTCGCCGTGATGGCTGTCGAAGAGACCGGTCGCGGTCTGTTCGAAGACAAGGCCGTGAAGAACATGTTCGCGTGCGAGCACGTGACCCACTCGATCATCAAGCAGCGCACCGTCGGGGTCATCTCCGTCGATGAGATCACCGGCATCACCGAGATCGCCGAGCCCGTCGGGGTGGTGTGCGGCATCACGCCGGTGACCAACCCCACGTCCACCACGATCTTCAAGTCGCTCATCGCGCTGAAGACCCGCAACCCCATCGTCTTCGCCTTCCACCCGTCGGCGCAGCGCTGCTCGGTGGCCGCCGCCACGATCGTGCGCGACGCGGCGATCGCCGCAGGCGCTCCCGACGACTGCATCCAGTGGATCGCGGAGCCCTCGCTGGCCGCCTCCGGCGAACTGATGAACCACCCCGGCATCGCCCTCATCCTCGCCACCGGCGGAAACGCCATGGTGCGTGCCGCGTACTCCTGCGGCAAGCCCGCGCTCGGCGTCGGCGCGGGCAACGTCCCGGCCTTCATCGAGCGCACCGCGAAGGTGGGGCGCGCTGTCAACGACGTCGTGCTGTCGAAGTCGTTCGACAACGGCATGGTGTGCGCCAGCGAGCAGGCCGTCATCCTCGACGCCCCCATCATCGAGGAGGCGATGGCGGAATTCGCCCGTCTGCACGCCTACCTCGTCAACGCCGACGAGAAGCGGATGCTGGAAGAGCTCATCTTCGGGGTCTCCGCTGCCGACTCCTCGTGCGCCGAGGCGAAACTCAACGCCGCGATCGTCGGTCAGCCGGCCGTGCGCATCGCGCAGATGGCCGGGTTCAGCGTCCCCGAGGACACCTCGGTGCTGCTGGCCGAGGTCTCCGGCGTCGGCCCCCACGAGCCGCTCACGCGTGAGAAGCTCGCCCCCGTGCTCGCGGTGCTGCATGCCGCCGACGCGCAGGAGGGCATCGACCTTTCGGAGCAGATGGTGGCCTTCGACGGCCTCGGGCACTCCGGCGCGGTGCACACCAGCGACCCCGCCGTCATCGCCGACTTCGCCGAACGGGTGAAGGCCGTGCGCATCATCGAGAACGCCCCCTCGGCGCTCGGCGGCATCGGCGACATCTACAACGCCTTCATGCCGTCGCTCACCCTCGGCTGCGGCTCGTACGGCCGCAACTCGGTGTCGAACAACGTGTCTGCGGTGAACCTGCTCAACATCAAGCGGGTCGGCCGCCGCAACAACAACCTGCAGTGGTTCAAGGTGCCGGCCAAGACCTACTTCGAGCCCAACGCGCTGCGCTACCTCATCGACATGAAGGGCATCGAGCGCGTCACCGTCGTCACCGACGCCACCATGACCAAGCTCGGATTCGTCGACCGGGTGCTCGACGTGCTGGGCCGGCGCCCCAACCGCGTGCACCTGCAGATCATCGACGAGGTGACCCCGGAGCCCACGGTGGCCAGCGTCCAGCGGGGCGCCGCGCAGATGCGCGACTTCCAGCCCGACACGATCATCGCGCTCGGCGGCGGATCGCCGATGGATGCCGCGAAGGTGATGTGGCTGCTCTACGAGAACCCGGACGTGCACTTCTCCGACATGCGGGAGAAGTTCTTCGACGTGCGCAAGCGCGCCTTCCGGTTCCCGGAGCTGGGGGAGAAGGCGCGGCTCGTCTGCGTGCCGACCACCTCGGGCACCGGCTCCGAGATGACGCCGTTCGCGGTGATCACCGACGACGAGACGGGCATGAAGTACCCGCTCGCGGACTACGCCCTCACGCCGTCGGTCGCGATCGTCGATCCGCTGCTCACGACGGCGCTGCCTGCCTTTCTCGTCGCCGACGCCGGGTTCGACGCGCTGACACACGCCACCGAGGCCTACGTGTCGGTGTACGCGAACGACTTCACCGACGGTCTGGCCCTGCACGCCATCAAGCTGATCTTCGAGAACATCGAACGCAGCGCGAAGGCGGGCCCCGGCAGCAGCGATGCCGCGGACATCCAGGCGCGCGAGAAGATGCACAACGCGGCATCCATCGCCGGCATGGCCTTCGGCAACGCGTTCCTCGGGATCGTCCACGCCATGGCCCACGTCACGGGATCGAAGTTCCATCTCGTGCACGGGCGCACCAACGCCGTGTATCTGCCGCACGTCATCCGCTACAACGGCCAGGTGCCGGCGAAGGTCACCGCGTGGCCCAAGTACGAGCGCTACGTCGCACCGGAGCGCTACCAGCAGATCGCGCGGCACCTCGGCCTCCCGGCGGCGACGCCGGACGAGGGTGTCGAGTCCTACGCCCGCGCGGTGGAGCAGCTCCGCCGTGCCGTCGGCATCGAGGATTCCTTCCAGGCGCAGGGCGTGCCGGAGGAGTCGTTCATCGGCCGGCTCGAGGAACTGGCGATGGCGGCCTACGGCGACCAGTGCGCGCCGGCGAACCCGCGCATGCCGCTGCTGGCCGACATGCGCACCCTCATGGAAGCCGCCTACTACGGCACCTCGTACGACGCGGTGCGGGCCGCCCGCGCGACCGCAGCCGCGGCCGTCGACGCGGCCGAGGCGCCGGTTCCGCCGGCGACGGATGCCGCGCCGGCTGAGCCCGCGCCCGCCCACGGTCGCAAGAAGGCCGCGCGGTAACACCGTCCCACAAACGAGAGCCCGGCCCACACGTGTGGACCGGGCTCTCGTTGTGGGAGGAGACGTAGACATCGGATGTCTGTGCCAAGATGGACGGAAATCGATGAGAGAGGCGACGATGCGACAGCAGTGGTTCGATGAGGCGCGATTCGGCATGTTCGTGCATTTCGGTCTGTACAGCACGGCGGCACGGCACGAGTGGGTGCAGAACTACGAGCGGCTCACCGATGCCGAGTACCGGCAGTACTTCGACCACTTCGATCCGGACCGCTTCGACGCCCGCGCCCTGGCGCGGCAGGCCAAGCGCGCAGGCATGCGCTACGTCGTGCTCACGACCAAGCACCACGAGGGTTTCGCGCTGTGGGACTCCGCGCTCACCGACTTCACCTCGGTCACCGCGTGCGGGCGCGACCTCGTCCGCGAGTACGTCGACGCGCTGCGGGCGGAGGGGCTGCGCGTGGGCTTCTACCATTCGGTCATCGACTGGCATCACCCGGACTTCACGATCGACTGGAATCACCCCCGGCGCGGCGACGACGACATCGCGGCGCAGAACGCCGGACGCGACATGGGGCGCTACCGCGAGTTCCTCCACGGGCAGGTGCGTGAGCTGCTCACCGGGTACGGCGAGATCGACTACCTCTTCTTCGACTTCACCTACCCCGAGCCCCGCGAGGGCCTGGCGGGCAAGGGCCCCGAGGACTGGGCGGCGGCGGAGCTTCTGGCGATGTGCCGCGAGTTGCAGCCGAACATGCTCGTCAACGACCGCCTCGGGATCCCGGCCGATTTCGTGACCCCCGAGCAGTACCAGCCGACGTCGCCCCTGACGCGCGACGGCGAGCCGCTGGTCTGGGAGGCCTGCCAGACGATGAACGGGTCGTGGGGCTACCACCGCGACAACACCGATCAGAAGTCGGTGGATCTGCTCGTGCGGATGCTGGCGGATTCGGTGTCGATGAACGGGAACATGCTGCTGAACATCGGCCCCGACGGCCGCGGCGCGATCGCCCCGCGCGACACCGCGGCACTGGACGAGATCGGGGAGTGGATGGCGCTGCACGAGCGCGCCATCGTCGGCGCCGGACATGCCGATTTCACCCCGCCGCGGGAGGGCGTGTACACGCGCCGGGGTGATCGGCTCTACCTGCACCTGTTCACGTGGCCGCTGGGCTTCGTGCACCTGCCGGGGCTTGCCGGCAAGGTGGGCTATGCGCGTCTGCTCCATGACGGCTCCTGGCTGCGGACCACCGCGGCCGATCCCGCCCAGGTGGCCGACCTCATGACCCCGGAGGGCGAGCCGGAGGGCACGCTCACCGTGCATCTGCCGGTCGCCCGCCCCGATGTCGTGCTGCCGGTGGTCGAGCTCACGCTGATCGACTGAGCGCGGGCGTCACGCGCTCCCGGTGGGCAGCTCCATGTTGTCCAGGGCCCACCGGGCGGCGCCGTGCAGGATCGCGTCGGCGCCGGTGCGTGCCGCCTCGATCCGCAGCCGCTGCGTCGCCAGCGGGTGGCACGCCTCGTACACGCGGCTGCGGACGGCCGCGATGAACGGCTCCGACGCGCTCATGCTGCCGGTGAGGAAGACGGCGTCGGGGTTGAAGAAGTTCACCACGCCCGACAGCGCCTGACCGAGGTGCGTGCCTGCCGTGCGCACGAGCGTGGTGGCCTCGGGCTCGGCATCCTGTGCCAGCGCGAGCACGTCCGCCGTGGTGGTGACGTCGGTCCTGCCCCGCTCCCGCATCTGGCGCACCAGACTCGCGCCGCTGGCGACCGTCTCGAGGCACCCGGTGTTGCCGCACGAGCAGGGGAGGCCGCCGCTGGAGTCGATGCGGGTGTGGGTGATGTCGCCCGCGGCGGATGTCGCTCCCCGGTGCACGATGCCGTCGATGATCACGCCGCTGCCGATCGCGGTGCCGGCTTTGACCGTGATGCTGTGCCGCCCGGTGCCGAACTGCACGCGGTGCTCCCCGAGGGCGGCGAGGTTCGCGTCGTTGTCGACGGCGATCGCGATGCCGTAACGCTCGCTGAGGTGCTCCCGTACGGCGAACCCCGGCCATCCGGGCATGCGCGAGGGCTGGTGGACGGTGCCGGTGGCGATGTCGACAGGCCCGGGCAGGCTCACCCCGATCGCACGCACCGTCGTGTCGCGGGCCAGCGCGTCGAACACGGCGCAGACCGCGTCGAGGGTGGGCACCGGTCCATCCGCCAGGGTGACCGGGATGGTGCGGGTCGTGATCAGCTCGCCGCTCAGGCGATGCAGGCCCATCCGGGCGTGCCCGCCCCCCAGGTCGGCGGTGAGGACCACTCCGGCATCCTCGGGGATGTCCAGCAGCCGGGGTCGCCTGCCGCCCCGCGAGGTGCCTTCGCCGCGCTCACAGATCACCCCGGCATCCAGCAGCGCCTGCACGCGCAGCCCGACGGTCGACGGGGCGAGCCCCAGGGTCGTGGCCAGCTCTGAGCGCGATCGGCACTCTCGACGCGCGATCAGGTCGAGGATGCGGCGGCTGACGGAGTCGTCGCCGACGGCGATGTCGGAGTGAGGGGTCATGTCCTGCCTTCGGCGGCGATGTGTTTCGCGGATGTGACGAAAGATCACCGAACCATAAACATCGGATGTTCGTGTTGCGGCCGGTGGGGAAATCTGAAATGTTGACTTTGAACAGAACAGTACAAGGTTGATTCGAGAAGCGAAACAACGTTGTTCGACACGAATTTGCCAGGAGGCAGGAATGAAGAGAATGCGCGTAGGCGGAGTAGCCGCGGCCACGGGCGTGGCGCTGGTGCTGACGGGATGCGCCGGCGGGGCCGACTCCGCAGGCGGCGACGGGGACAAGCCCACGATCGTCGTGGACATGTGGGCCGGAAGCGAGTCGGACACCGAGGCGCTCGAGGCGCAGGTCGCGATCGCCCAGGAGCAGAACCCCGATGTGACCATCAAGCTGCAGACCGCTCCGTGGGGTGACTTCTTCACCAAGCTGACGACCAACATGGCCAGCGGCAACATGGCCTGCATCACGGGCATGAGCGGCGCGCAGCTCGGCGGGTACACCGCGGGCTTCCGCGCCCTCTCCGACGAGGACCTCGCCACCGCGGGTCTCGACCTCGCGGAGTTCAACCCCGGCGCCGACGGCATCATGAGCTTCGAGGGCGAGCTGTACGGCATGCCGTTCGACGTCGCGACGATGCTGGTCTACTACAACCAGGACCTGCTGTCGGCCGCCGGTGCCGCCACGCCCGAGATCGGCTGGACGTTCGACGACTTCGAGCAGATCGCCACGGACGCCACCGCCGACGGCAAGCACGGCTTCGGCATGGGCATGGGCGCCTACCAGTGGATGTCCCTGCCGATCGCCCTGTCCGGCACGCAGCCGGCGGCGGAAGACGGCTCGCTGAACATCGACTCCCCGGAGTTCGTCGAGGCCGCATCGTGGTTCGCGGGCCTCGTGACGGATCTCGGCGTCGCCGCCCCCGTCGCCTCGGCGTCCGACACGGGCTGGGGTGAGACGCAGTACACCGGTGGCAACGCCGCCATGGCCGTCGACGGCACGTGGAACGCGACGGGCTACCTCGACAACGAGTCCGGCTTCGCCGCCGGCATGGCACCGCTGCCGGCGGGTCCCAGCGGCAACGCCGGACCGATCCTCGGCTCGGGCTACGGCGTGTCCGCGACCTGCGAGCACCCGGAGGAGGCCCTCAAGGTGCTCGGTTCGCTGCTGAGCAAGGACGCGCAGGACTACATCGCCGAGTCCGGCCGCTCGTACCCGGCGCGCACCGAGTCGCAGCCGCTGTACTTCGAGTCGATCGACGAGAAGCACCGCGATCACGTCAAGAGCGTCTTCGAGTCGGCGTTCGCCTCGACCGTGCCGCTGTACATGACCCAGAACTGGGCGAAGCTCGAGAGCTACATCCAGCCCAACCTCGTCAGCGTCTACAACGGCCAGACGACGATGGCCGACATGCTCGAGAGCGCTCAGGCGCAGTTCGGCAACTGAACGGGTCCCCCCACCCGTTCCTGAGCAGGAGAGCAGTGCAATGACGACCACGACGAAACGTCGGGGGTCGCTCGCCAGGGCCGAGACCCGCCAGGCGCTGGGCTTTGCAAGCCCAGCCCTGGTGGGGCTCGCCCTGTTCACGATCGTGCCCGTGGGGCTGTCGATCGTCATGAGCGTCTTCGACTGGCCGACCTTCGGCGAGCGCACCTTCACGGGCGCCGACAACTACACCCAGCTGTTCACCTCCAGCCCGGACTTCTGGCCCGCACTGCGCAACTCCGCCGTGTACACGCTGCTGTACGTGCCGCTGAGCGTGGGGCTGTCGCTGCTGCTGGCCATCGGCCTCGGCCCCCGCATCCGCGGCCGCGGCGCGCTGCGCGTGCTCTTCTTCATCCCCGTCGTGGTGCCGATGGTCGCCAACGTGCTGGTGTGGAAGATGATGCTGCAGCCTCAGGGTCTGTTCAACGGCATCGCGCAGGGCTGGTTCGGCGTGAGCCTGCCCAACTTCCTCGCCGATCCGTTCTGGGCCATGGCCATGGTCGTCGCCATGAGCGTCTGGCAGGGCCTCGGCTACAACATGCTGATCTTCTCCGCCGCCCTCGAGCAGCTGCCCGACAGCGTGCTCGAAGCAGCGAGCATCGACGGCGCCCGTGGGCTGCGGCTCGTGTGGAGCGTCATGATCCCGATGATCTCGCCGGCGATCTTCTTCGCCACGATCATGACGATGATCACCGCGCTGCAGGTCTTCGCCCAGCCGCAGCTGCTCACCGGCGGCGGCCCCGGCAACGCCACCAAGCCACTCGTCATGTTCATCTGGGAGCAGGGCTTCACCTTCGGCGACCTCGGCCTCGCCGCTGCCGCCGCGTGGATCCTGTTCGCCATCATCATCCTGATCACCGGCATGCAGTTCGCCGCGCAGCGGAAGTGGGTGCACTATGAGCACTGAGACAGAGACCCGCACCCTGCTCGTGCAGGCGGACGACGACGTCGTGCAGGCGGAGCTCGGTCGCCGGCGTCCCGTGGCCCGCACCCGCGGCGAGCGCGCCCGCCTCGTGGTGGCGCACGTCTTCGTCTACCTCGCCGCGGCCGTCTTCGTGTCGCCGCTGGTGTACGCGTTCTTCTCGGCGCTCAAGCCCAACATCGAGATCTTCTCGATGCCGCCCACGCTCATCGGCTCGCAGATCAAGTGGGGCAACTTCGCCGAAGTCTTCGCCTACGGCCCGTTCTGGACCTACATCGGCAACTCGCTGTTCGTCGGCGTCGCCGGCACGCTCGTCGTGCTCATCGTGTCGACGACGGCCGGATACGCCTTCGGGCGCCTGCGGTGGAAGGGCCGGGATGCCGTCTTCCTGCTGTTCCTGGCCACCCTCATGGTGCCCGCCGAGGTGCTGGTGATCCCCATGTTCCAGGTGATGCAGTGGTTCGGGTGGGTCAACACCTACCAGGCGCTCATCCTCCCGTTCGCCTTCACCGCGTTCGGGACGTTCCTCATGCGCCAGTTCTTCCGCGGCATCCCGTTCGAACTCGAAGAGGCAGCCCGTGTGGACGGTGCGGGACCGGTGCGCACCTTCCTGCAGATCATCCTGCCGCTGTCGAAATCGGCCGTCGCCGTGCTGTCGGTGTTCACCTTCCTGTCGTTCTGGAACAGCTACCTGTGGCCGCTCATCGTGACGGTGGACTACGCGACCCTCGGCACGCTCCCCGTCGGCCTGGCGAGCTTCTCGGGGCTCACCGGCACCAGGTGGGACCTGCAGATGGCCGCGGCGATCATCTCCATGATCCCGACGACGCTGCTCGTCGTGGTCCTCCAGAAGCACCTCGTCAAGGGCATCGCGATGGCCGGGCTGGGCGGGCGATGAGCGCGGACAACGCGCGCGTCGTCGCCGGCATCGACATCGGGGGCACCAAGACGTCGGGTGCGCTGGTGGCCGCGGACGGAACCGTGCTGGCACGGGCGACCCGCCAGAGCCCCGTCCGCAGCGGCGGCGAGGCGATGGCCGAGACCGCGGCGCTCATCGTCGAGGAGATGTCCCTCGCCTCCGGCGTGCGACCGGCCGCCGTCGGCGTCGGCGCCGCCGGGGTCGTCGACCCGGCGGACGGGGCGATCCGTGCGGCGTCGGACACGTTCGTGGGGTGGGCGGGCTTTCCGCTCGGCGATCGGCTGCGCTCCCGACTGTCCCTCCCGGTGCACGTGGAGAACGACGTCAACGCCTTCCTCCTCGGAGAGAACGCGTGGGGCGCCGGCCGCGGCAGGGACGTGCTGGGCGTCATGCTCGGCACCGGTGTCGGCGGCGCGCTCGTCCTCGACGGC
>Ga0233366_1000380_pt1 | contig 15897 bp, 12 predicted proteins | sample ElkDunMinimDraft_23_FD_191536 | JGI IMG/M metagenome (GOLD analysis project Ga0233366, IMG submission 191536) | Fecal eukaryotic communites from dung pellets of Tule Elk in California, USA - Elk Dung C4 | ecosystem: Host-associated > Mammals > Digestive system > Large intestine > Fecal | place...
CCGCCACCGTCATTGGTGAAGAAGTGCGTGCCCAGGTAACGGTCCAGGGTCAGCAGCACCAGGGTGACGGTCAGCACCGGGAAGGCGGCGATGATCAGTACGTTGGTGACCAGCGCGGTCCAGGTGAACACCGGCATGTGCATCAGCTTCATGCCCGGGGTACGCATCTTCAAAATGGTGATGAAGAAGTTGATGCCGCTCAGCGTGGTACCCAGGCCTGCTACCTGCAGGCCCCAGATGTAGTAATCGACACCCACCCCTGGACTGTATTCCTTCCCCGACAACGGCGGGAAGGCCAGCCAACCGGTCTGCGCGAACTCGCCGACGCCCAGCGAGATCATCACCAGGCCCGCGCCCGCCACGAACAGCCAGAAGCTGAGCGAGTTGACGAACGGGAAGGCCACGTCGCGTGCGCCGATCTGCAGCGGCACGACAACGTTCATCAGGCCGGTGATCAGCGGCATCGCCACGAAGAAGATCATGATCACGCCGTGGGCGGTGAAGATCTGGTCGTAGTGATGCGGGGGCAGGATGCCTTCATTACCGCCGGCGGCCATGGCCTGCTGGACACGCATCATGATCGCGTCGGCGAAGCCGCGCAGCAGCATGACGAAGGCGATGACCAGGTACATCACGCCGATCTTCTTGTGGTCCACCGAGGTGAACCACTCTTTCCAGAGGTAGCCCCACAGCTTGAACTTGGTGATCAGGGCCAGCACCAGCAGGCCACCGATACCAGCACCGATCAACGTGGTGATGATGATCGGATCGTGCGGGATGTCGGCAAATGTCAGTTTACCCAACAGATTCATGCTTATTCTCCCGAGCCTGCGTGGCCGGTGTGACCGGCGGCGGCATGCTCGTCTGCAGTGTGTTCGGCGTGCTCGGCGTCAGCACCCGCGGCATGCGCCGCGTGCGTGTCGTCGGCGTGCACGTCCGCCGGGGCAGGACCTGCAGCGGCAGGCATGTCGTGGCCGGCGTGGCTTTCGCCCGCGGCGCCGTCATGGCCCATCGCGTTATGGTCGTGCTTCATGCCGTAGTGCTGGTTGTCGCCCATGTGCTTGGCGATGACCCAGTCGAACAGGCCGGCTTCGGCGGTACCGAAGTACGTCACCGGGTGCCAGTCGTGGTTCTTTTCGGCCACCAGCGCATTGAACGCGGTCTTGTCCAGGGTCGCCGTGTCGGCGCGGACCTTGGCCAGCCACTGCTGGTACTGCGCATCCGTCACCGAATGAGCGCTGAAATGCATCTTGCTGAAGCCCGCGCCGCTGTAGTGCGAGGACATGCCCGGGAACTCACCGGTCTCGTTGGCGATCAGGTGGAGTTTGGTCTCCATGGCCGTCATCGAGTAGATCATGCTGCCCAGGTGCGGGATGAAGAAGGCATTCATCACCGAATCGGACGTGATCTTGAAGTTCAGCGGGGTATCGACCGGGAACGTGATCTCGTTGACCGTGGCGATCTTCTCTTCCGGATAGATGAACAGCCACTTCCAGTCGAGCGAGATGGCTTCGATCACCACCGGCTTCTTGTCCGACTCCAGCGGACGGTACGGGTCCAGCGCGTGCGAGGAACGCCAGGTCAGCACGGCCAGCACCAGCACGATCATGCACGGGATCGACCACACCACCACTTCGATCGCGGTGGAGTGCGACCACTTCGGCTCATAACGGGCCTTGGTGTTGGTCGCGCGGTACTTCCAGGCGAAGGTCAGGGTCATGATGATGACCGGCACGACGACCAGCAGCATCAGCACGGTAGCCGTGATCAGCAGCGTCTTCTCATCGTGGCCGATCTGGCCCTTGGGGTTGAGGATGGCCGAGTTGCAGCCCGTCAGGAACACGGACAACGCGAACAGCAGGCCCGGACGCAAATAGCGTCCAAGGGGTTTCAACGGAATCATCGGTCGATCCAATTGCGTAGGGAATGCCAGCTCAAGCGCGCCCCGTCCCGGCCAAAGGCCGGTTGTGCCGGTCCAGGGGGACAGGCACAGGGGACGATCATGTCAGCCCTCTAATTTTAGGCCGTCATGCATCATTTAAGAAAGGCATTGACAATGATCCAGCGCAGGAAAGCCCCGTTTTGGCTGCGACACGTTGTCGCAGTGCGCGCAATACGCCCGATTCAGCACGCCAACACGTTCATGTATAGACATGAATGCCCTGCCCGTCAGCCGAGCAGCCACGACAGCAGCAGCGTGCACAGGCAGACATAGCCGAGCAGCGCCAGGCTCACCGCCAGGGTGGTGCGCATGATCGCCGATTCCTGACCCACCAGCTTCACCGCCGCGGCCGCAATGGCGATCGACTGCGGCGACACCAGCTTGGCCATCACCCCGCCGGCGGTGTTGGCGGCCACCAGCAGCGCCGGGCTGACCCCGATCTGCGCAGCAGTGACCGCCTGCAGGTGGGCGAACAGGGTGTTGCTGTTGACCACCGAGCCGGTGATGAACACGCCCGTCCAGCCGATCACCGGCGCCAGCGCCGGGAACACCCCGCCGGCCTGGGCCAGCGCCAGCCCGATCGTGGACGACGCCCCCGAGTAATTGGTGATGTAGGCCACCGCCATCACCAACGCCACAGTGGCCAGCGGCTTCCACATCTCCCGGCCGGACTGGGCCAGCTCCTCGCCCGCCGCGCGCAGGCCCAGCTTCGGCGACAGCACCACCGTGAGCAGCGCGGCGATCAGGATCGCGGTGCCCGAGGCGTTGAGCCAGCCCACGGTCCAGACCGCGGGCAGCGTGTGCGCGGCGGCCACCAGCGGCGGCAGTTCCTGCACGCGCTGGTGGAGCAGGCTGACCGGCAGGTGCAGCACCGTGGACCCGAGCGCGCCATCGGCGGCGAACAACGCCTTGAACGCGGGCAGGCTCCAGACCAGGATGGTGGCGGTAAGAATGTAGAACGGCGACCAGGCCAGCAGCACCTGCCGCAGCGTCCAGCGCTGGCTGGACACCGGCGGCGCCTGCGCCTCGCGGTAGATGCGCCGCGGGCGCCAGACCTGCATGAAGGCGGCCAGGCTGCCCATCGCGGCCAGCGGGCCGATGATGTCCACCAGTTCCGGCCCCAGCAGGTACAGCACAAGCGTCTGGCTGCCACTGAACACGCCACCGACCACCAGCAGCACCGGCCAGGTCTCGCGCACCCCGCGCCAGCCGTCCAGCAGCAGCACCAGCACCGCCGGCAGCAGCAGCGCGCAAAGCTGAACCAACGGGATCAGCATCTGCGACATCTCGCCCAGCCCCACCCCACCCTGCTGCGCGCCCACCAGCACCGGAATGCCGATCGCACCGTAGGCACCGGCCGCGCCGTTGGCGACCAGGCACAGCATCGCCGCCTTCAACGGGCGGAAGCCGAGTTCAACCAGCAGCGCGGCGCAGATCGCGATCGGCACGCCGAAACCGGCGGCGCCTTCGAGGAAGCCACCAAAGCAGAAGGCGATCAGCAGCACCTGGATGCGCTGATCCTCGGAAATGGTCGCGATGCTGCCGCGGATCACCTCGAACTTGCCGCTGCGGATGGCCAGCTTGTACAGCCAGACCGCCATCAGCACGATGAAGCTGATCGGGAATACGCCGTTGGCAATGCCGAGCAGCGCCGCCCCCAGCAGGGTGTCCAGCGGCATGCCGAACACCAGCGACGACACCAGGGCCGACACCAGCACCGCCAGCAGCGCCGCGGTGAGGCCCTTGAGGCGAAGCACGGTGAGCGCCTGCAGGAACACCAGCACCGGCAGCGCGGCCAGCAGCGCAGAGAGGTTCGCATTGCCGAGCGGATCGTAGTTCTGATGCCACATGGTCAGGCCCTGCGCTGGAAAAGGACGGGGAACAGCATCACGCGTGGATCAGGGCAGCGGCACCGCGTTGGCACACGGCCGGCCAGCGGCGAAATCCCCCAGGTTGCGCAGGGTGATCTCGGAAATTTCCTGCAGCGCCTCCACGGTGAAGAAGCCCTGGTGGCCGGTGACCAGCACGTTGGGGAAGGTCATCAGGCGCTGGAAGGCATCGTCATCGATGATTTCCCCGGAGCGGTCCTGGAAGAACAGCGCGCTTTCCTGCTCGTACACGTCGATGGCCAGGTGCCCCAGGTGCCGCGCCTTGAGCGCGCCGATCACCGCGTGGGTATCGACCAGCCCACCGCGCGAGGTGTTGACCAGCATCGCCCCGGGCTTCATCCGCGCCAGCGAGGGGGCGTTGATCAGGTGGTGGGTGTCCGGGGTCAGCGGGCAATGCAGTGACACGATGTCCGCGCGCGCCAGCAGATCGTCAAGCGCGACGTACGTGCCGATCGCATCGAACGCGGACGACGGGTACGGATCGTGGCCGAGCACGGTGCAGCCCATGCCCTTGAAGATGCGGGCCGTGGCCAGGCCGATCTTGCCGGTCCCCACGATGCCCACCGTCTTACCGTAGAGAGTGCGCCCGAGCAGCCCGTCGAGCATGAAGTTGCCCTCGCGCACCCGGTTGTAGGCGCGGTGGGTGTGCCGGTTGAGGGTCATGACCAGCGCCAGGGCGTGCTCGGCGACCGCCTCGGGCGAATACGCTGGCACCCGCGCCACGAAGAAGCCCAGCTGCCCGGCCATGGCCAGGTCCACGTTGTTGAAGCCGGCGCAGCGCAGCAGGATCGCGCGCACGCCCAGGGCGTGGAGGGCCTGCAGCACCGGCGCGTCCAGACGGTCGTTGACGAACACGCAGACCGCCTCGCAGTCCTGCGCCAGCGTCGCTGTATGCACGTCGAGGGTGGCGTCGAAGTAAAGGAACTCCACCGGCCAGGCCGCATCGGCACGCTGGGTGGCCTCCTCGAGGAAGCGGCGGTCGTAGGGCCGGGCGCTGAAGACGGCAGTTCGCATGACGGGCTCTCCGGGAATTCCTGCACCACCATACCGCTCCGGGATGACAAGCGGAAACACGCGGCAGGTGCCGGCCCCCACCATGGACCCGGCTGCCCACCTGCCCTAGTATTCGCCCCTTGGGAAACGCCGTGGGTAAACGTACTTGGGCAGTTTTGAGCGCTTCAACGGCCGCCGCAGCGGTCAGGGCAACGACGTCGTCATCCTTTCCCACGGCTTCGGTACCGACCAGACGGCGTGGACTGCATTGCGGCCCTGGTTCGACCAACGGTTCAACGTCATCTCGTTCGATCTCGCCGGCTGTGGTCCCCACGGGGCGGACACCTACGATTTCGACCGCCATGGCGCGATGTTCGGCTATGCCGACGATCTGCTCGATATCGTCGACGAGCTCGACCTGCACCGCTTTACGTATGTCGGGCACTCGATGAGCGGCATGATCGGCGCGGCCGCCGCGGTTGCACGCCCGGCGCTGTTCGAACGCGTCGTGACCATCGGCGCTTCGCCGCGCTACCTCGACGATGACGGCTACACCGGCGGCTTCAAGCCGCAGGACCTGGACAACCTGTTCGAGAGCATGCAGGCCAATTACCAGGCCTGGGTGGCCGGGTTCGCGCCCATGGTGGTGGGTGTCGAGGACAACCGCGTGCTCGCGGACTTCTCGCGCACCCTGTTCCAGATGCAGCCGGACATCGCCCTCAACACCTCCCGCACCATTTTCACCTCGGACATGCGCACGCTGGCGCCGCAGTTGTCCATGCCGGTGCACGTGATCCAGACCGCGGTGGACATGGCGGTTCCGGTCGAGGTGGCCCAGTGGCTGGCCGATACCATCGACGGGGCAACGCTGGACATCATCGATGCGTCCGGGCACCTGCCGCACATGACCGCCGCCGACGAAGTGACACGCATCCTGGAACGGCGATTGATCGAGACGGCGCCTTGAACGCGCCCAGCAGCGAGGCGCTTGCCGCCCTGTGCAGCTTCGCCCGGCTCACCACCCACGCAGACCTGGCCTTGGCCGTTGAACTGGATGCGCAGGGCCGTTCGACGTGGTCGACCGGATCCCCCGCGCTGCCGTTGTCCGGGTTCAACCTGGCGCGCAGCGGGATTCTCGAGCGCGCCTGGCAGGGCCAACCCGTGAACGCGACCGGCTTCCGCCTGCCAACGGCCATCCTGCATGCCTTGCAGGGTGCCCCCACCCACCTGCTGTATGTGCCGGCCCCGTCGGCCGACAGCCCGCACAGCGGCCTGTTGCTGCTCTGGAAACAGCAGCCGCCTGCCGAGGGGATCACGGCCCAGCTGCCGTTGCTGTCCAGCAGCGTGGCCGGACTTCTCTCCGCGCGACGGGAGGCCACCCGCCAGCTCATTGCGCACAATCAGTTCATCGATCTGGTGGAAAGCGTGCCGGCCGGCATCGTGCTGATCGACGGCGATGGCGTGGGCGCGGTGATCAACGAACCTACTGCCGCACTACTGGGCTGTGCCGCAGGCTACCTCCGCGCCGCCGACCTGGCCGGCCCGATGCGGGCGCTGCGCCTGCGCAGCGACAATCACGCCGAGCTGGAGCAGGCGTATGCCGCGCAGATGGGCAACGTCAACTTCGCCGCCACGTTGAACTGGACGTTCGGCGAACGCACCTTCGAGGTGGACACCCACCCGGTGCGCGGCAATGGCGAGCACGGCCGCATCTGGCTGTTCACCGACGTCACCGCCGACCTGCTGATGGCCGCCGAACTGCGCCGCCTGGCGTCGTCGGACCCGTTGACCGGCGTTCCCAACCGACGTCATTTCGAGGAGCGCTCCGCACAGATCATCGCCGCCCGCGAAGCCAGCGGACATTCGGTCGCGGTGCTCATGGTCGACGTGGATCATTTCAAGGCGATCAACGACACGCACGGCCACCCGGTGGGCGATGAAGTGCTCAAGATCGTGGCCCGGCGCTGCCGGGACGCGCTGCGCGACCGCGACCTGTTCGCGCGGTTCGGCGGTGAGGAGTTCATTGCCCTGCTGTCGGCGCCTGTGATTGATGAAGTTCCCGCCGCCGCCGAGCGCCTGCGCAATGCGATTGCCGCCGAGCCGATCACCGTGGGCGGCACCCGCATTGCGGTGTCGGTGAGCGTGGGCGGTGCGGTGGGCGAAGCGCTGCCGGGCTGCGATGCGACGCTGCTAGAGGACCTGGTGGCGCGTGCGGATGAGGCGCTTTATCGGGCGAAGACAGCCGGGCGTAACCGGGTGAAGATGGCGGCGTAGGCTGATCGGTCTCGACCATCACCTGCACGGGTCGCGCGGGCCTCAGTTCCCGAGCGGATCGATCTCGACCTTTCCGTCATCCCCCACCCACACCATGCACAACCGGCCATCGCCTTCGTACTCGTACGACCAGGCCGTGTCCGAACGCGCGTCGCTGATGAAAGTCATGCCCGTTTCGCTGCCGGCCTTGGCAAGCGCACAGGCGCGGACTTTTTCATCCGCAATGCGGCGCGCGGCGGTGCTGGTAGCCGTCAAGTCGGAGGCTTGCATTAAGATCCACGCGCCGAAGACAGACGGCCCTTGTCTTTCTTCGGATTCACCAGCGATTTGCCCACCTTCCCGTGCTTCTGAAGTCCTGCTGGAGCTTTTTCACCCCGCTTCAACTGGGCGCCGGCAGCGGCCGCTTATCTGTAGGACAGCCCACGATTTTCGTCGTGGCACGGAGGATAGGTCAGTCGCAGAGCGTCGTAAAAGATGTCATTTCAGCGTAGGAACTGCGGAAGCTCGTCTGAAACAGTTGCCGTGCCTCCTCATCCAGACGCTGCAACTCCATTGGACTCTCGATCTTTGCAGCGAACTGGGCGGCATCGTAGCCGTACGTCTGCGACAGGGCGCTGTCACCACTGCCGAGCTGCATGAGCCTTGAGATTTGATACGCCATCCGACTGTCGATGGCGAGCAGAGAATCCACGGCATGGTTCGATGAAAGTGCAGCGGCAGTCGCACGCACTACTGGCCAACTGCCGTTTGAAATCCCACTATCAATGAGCCCCTTACTATTCTCGACATACACGCTTGCGACGCGCTGATACTCTGGCGAGCCTTTCGTCGGCATCGGCCAAGTTCTTACCACAAAGCAGGAGGCAGCTATCTGGTCACCGGCCAAGGCGCTTTCTAAAGCAGTCAAGTAGAGCTGCTCATAAGCTCTATCAAGAGAAACGCTCTTTTCCCAATCGGCGCATTCCTGCCGCCGATGCTCCAACATCGCTAGTCCACCCAGATACCTGGCTCTTGCGTCGGGATCAAGCTGCATGATTTTTTCGGGACGCGACTGAAGCGAGTCCGGATCAACCTTCGAATTCTCAACAAAGGTCTCGAATTGCCTTCTCGCCTGACACTGCCTCAGGTACTTGTAGGCCTTTGAATAAGACGCCCGGGATGCAATAGGGATGCCATCGAGTGACAGCACTTGGCCATCGACTGCAGACATCAGTTGCTTTTGGTTCGATAAGCTCGGGACGTCCGCGGCTCCCCGTGAATCACCCGAGGCAGTGCCGTTGCTTCGCTGTGGTTCACCGCTGCCTGCCTTGTCAGGAATAGCGCTGGCAGCAATTCCGCCCGCCACTAGACCCAAAACCAGACCACACAAAGCAATTATCTTCTTCTTGGATAGCACGTCCCTTCCAATATTCGAGTTCCGTCTCTTTTTCGTCAACGCGCGTTCCAACGCCGCACCAACGGCGTGAATCGTACTACGTGCGGGACGTCTTGTGCCTTGATCATCGGGATCCCTGGGTGGCTAGCCGTGCGTAGACCAGACGCAAAACGCCGGACTTCGTCGGACGGAATTCTTGGTCCTACCAAGCTTGTCTAGTGCTTGATTGCGGTAGTCCCGCATTGATTTCGCTCTTGTCCGTCCACGCATCCTCTTCCTTGACCACCACACGATCCGCGACGTACGAAGACGCGGCGCCCGCCTCTCGGCGAGCCTGATCGGCAAGAATCTTCACCGCCTCGCGCATCTCTGGCAGGCAGCCGCCGTCGATGAGGCGCATTGCCCATTCTAGAAACCAGCCAATAATTACCGCCATCTTTGCCCGGCCTTGGATCAGCTTCTTGTGGAAGCGTGGTCACGCACCCGGTCCGCTTCTCCGAGGCGAGTATTGATCGGTTCCGGGTTGCCGCTTGCCACCGGGAGGCGGGAGAAAGATCCGCCCGCTTGTCACCGCGGTGCCTTGATGGTCTGAACATACAGGACGTCGTCGGAGCATCCACCGCCTTCAATGCGTCTGTCTCTGATGTCGTACCACAGAAAATTCAGAGACCGCGGCCGAGAATCCATGGTCCCGGTGAGTACCACGGCCTTTCCATCCCAGGCACCGGGTCTGCGCAGGACGTTCTTGGGTAAAGCGAGATCAACGCACTCGCCCGACAGGGTCCGTAGTGACCCCAATCCGTGGCCACCCACGTACACCGTCATGACGCCACGCAGCGCCGTCTCGCCTCGATCAGCGGCGACGTGGCTTCTGCACGATGTGGCAAGCATCACCAGTACGGCTACGGTCAACAGTTGTTTGACGAACACGAGACGCCCCCATTTCGAAGCACCGTCAGTATTGTTTCAATCCTTAGCCCCGTTGATCAGGCCATTCAATGCGCGGCCTCCAAGCATGTTGCCCCTTCAGTTCTTACAAGCGCGGCGATACACCACCTGCAGTCCGGCCCCTGCGCCGGCGCGCCCTTCAAATCCCTTAAAGAGCCCCACAGCAAGGCGCTGCATTGATAGCACGGGAACAAGGCGTGCGGAATGGCGTACAGGTTCCTGCCGGGGCGTCGCTCGGGGTCCAGCGCAACCGTGACGCCAAGGTCGACCGAAGCCAGCAGGTGATCACATCCAGCTGTCCGGGATCGACAGCGGAAGGAGACGTTAACCTTGCTCTGATCTGTCTGGGCACGGCAACACCGCGAATGTGTGGCCCGGCCAGTGGGGACGCTGCATCGGCCCCCAAAACAAAAAGCCCCGACCAAGGCCGGGGCTTTATGCTGTATCTGTGCCGGAAATAGGAGTCGAACCTACGACCTACGCATTACGAACCCAGCCGACAGACCACACGAGCAAACAAAGCGGCTAGCAACGGGCCGGATAAGCACTACTCGCGCGGAGCGGACCGGCATGGACCGTCGCCAACGGCACACTGTGCGGGACTTGATTTCCAACCGCCCAAGAAGCAGTTCCCGAAACTGACCGGAAGCGACCCGAACGGCCGTAAGTGCCATCTAAGCCTCGGCAAGGCCAGCCTGATATTTGTTCAGAGCATCCCTAGGAATTTCCGGAGAAATACATTGCCTCGTCAATCATTCTTCTCAAGTGCGCTAGCGTAGGCAGGAAGCCAGAGAAGTCCATGTCGTTAAACGGCGCTGCTCCAGCATTGACCATTGCAGCAAAATCGGTCTTCGATAGCGTCAACGATTTGGTGGGATCCTTGGGGTCGAACACTCGTTCAGAGAGCACAAGAGCAGTCTTCTTGGGGTACTGCCGCCTCAAAACTCCATACGAGTGAATACCCTCAGCATCAAACTCATCCGAGAAGTACAGACGCCTGCTCTCTGATGTGACCTTGGAGGAATCACTTCTCTTGTAGAGTGATTCGATACAGTAATTCCCAGTTACAAACTTTGGCCTAGAAAGGCATGCAGCAAAGACCATTCTTCCGAGTCGAACGTGCGAACCCTCGTTCAGTGAAATTTCCTTGAGGAAGCTCGGGTTGTCGTGGTCAAATATCCCAATGGTCAGCTCTTCGACGTCAACCTTGTTGATCCGATGGAGCGTCTTGATCATGTCCGTATCACCGACATCCCCCTGGTAGTTGTGGAGTCTCAGTGCCACGTTAGAGAAGTCGATCCGATCGGAATAGTGGCGCAATGCGGCCTCTAGATGTAGCAAGTCTGTTGGACCCTCCGCCATAATGCGGACCGGAAAGCTAGGATCCGTCCTAGGAAGCATCGGCCGCAGTTTGGGGTATCCCCGATGCAGTGACGCGATATGTCTAGTGCCGGAGCGGAAGTCAATATACGCGGCGAAACTGGCCTTTCCGCGGATCAGGTGATCTACAGACTTTGTCACGCCCTTCCTTGATGCCTGAGGGCGTGTCCACGTATTGGCGATCTCAGTAGCCTGCGCATCTTCCATCCTGCTGCGAAGATGAAGCAGGGTGCGGAGCTGCCGCTTCCACTGCCTCGGAACATTTACGTGTGAATTAACGACTAGGCCTGTGATCATTTGGCGAGAGTTGGACTTAGATAACTTAAACTTCTTAAGATTCAACTTGAAGCCATTCTTTTCAAAAATCCGGGATACTTCTGCTCCTGGCACGTCTCCCAGCAAGTCATTTCGCTCGACCAGGGGGAACAGGTGCTTTCGCATGTTGGTAGAGAAGCAGACGTCATCGGCATAACGTGTGACCGTGATTCGATGCTTGCGCGAGAATCCAGCGAGATCTAGATCAAGAGAGCGACAGATGATGTTTGATATGGCGGGAGAGGAAGGAGATCCCTGCGGTAGTTCACCGTCTTTGCAGCAAAGTTGGGCCAGCATTGTTGCTACGTCAAGAGGCAGGCTAAAAGGGGCTGCCGCGAACATGCCCCGCACTCTGCCAAAATTGATGCTAGGAAAGAATCCTTTGATATCGGCTGTAACGACGGCAGAGCGTCGCCTATGCCTGTATGCGTGATCAAAAATGCCGCGACCTGGAATATAGCCTTTCGACAAGTTGCGCGGAGGCGAGATGTCATAAAGTACGCTCGAAATTCGCTTCTGAGCATACTTCAGGGCTTTACGCGGTGCCGATATCAGTCGAGTTCCTCCATTCCTCTTTGGAATCAAGAAGTCCGTGTACTTCTTGCTGGTGGGCAGCCGGTACAGAATGTAAATCAGCGTTGACTCTTTGATGCCAATCCAGCTGGCAAGGTCGCTCCTGCTTTTGATGGACCTAAACGCGATCGCGTTTGGCGAGAGCAGTGATGTCTTCTTGACAGGAGGTGGTGAGGCTGACATGGGCATCAACTTACCGCGTAATGTAACGTTAAGTGCGCAAAGTCCACATTGGGACAGCGAGGACGCTCTTGGACCAGCAGGTCCATTCAATGCCGACGAGTGCATCGGCCAACAACATGTCCATGCCGCCTCACCAGTTCAGATGATAGCTCACCGCGATCGCAGACGAAACAGAGATGAGCCCCCGGCCGGATATCACGGATGGTTCAAAAAGAGCTGCAACCTTCTGATTCCGCCTGCCGACCCATCGCTGAGTTCTTGAGTGCTGGCGTCGCTGTATGTAGTCAAACACGTCCGCTCGTGCCGCATCCAGTGTGAGGCAGCTCGTTCGGTAGATCCATTCGTGCATGAGCAGCCCAAAAAAGCCTTCGCAGGCCGCGTTGTCGCCGCAATGCCCCACCGGCTACTCATCAGCCACACCGGATCCACCGACAAGAACACGCCCAGTTGCGGATCCACGTATCGCTGCTGCACTTAGCTCAGCCCAGTAGGCGAGTCGCTTACGTGCCCGGTATACCCCGGGCCATCAGAAACCGGCCCGCCTACGACAGCGCAATGAGGCTCGAGATCTCCAGCGTCTGGCGACTTCCAGTAATAGCCGCCGGACATAGCCACCTCATCCCACTTGACTTACTCTCGCCCCCAAGTACCGCAAGACCTTTGTCGTTCTACCATTGATGATTGGCAGCTCCTCGCGGTTCGTCCAGCCAACCAATTCCTGTACGTTCGCCCGCCCAAACTCATTCAACTTGAACTTCGGCGAATAGACGGCGTTTGCCATCCTCTCTACGATGTCTCCTCGGCCATGTACGATGTATGCGAGGGTCTTTCTTGTTTTGGCAGGGTCATTGAAGCTTGAAAACTGCTTCTTCCATGTAGGCAGCCCTCCCTTAAAGAACCTGAATCGATCATGGAACGAGTGCAGAGTTGCCAATGCATCGAATAGCTCCGAGTCGTCGGCCTGAATAATCGAATCTTCGGTCGAGAAGACAGACCTCAAGCGAGGATAGTTATCAGCGACAATTGTCCCCTCAAAATGCGGCCAAGAAGTTGTGCTCCAGGCTTCAATCAGCGGCTCAAGGATCGACCGCTGCTCCGTTTCTGAACGCAAAGGCGCACTCGCCCAAGAGTCGCCACTTGCCGCAGTCTCGCGCACATAGCTGAGAAATGAGTCGATCTCAATGCGCAGAGGAATTTCCTCCTCAACGATTTTTCTATATCCACTAGCCTCATAGACCCGTCTGATGACATTGAAGGCTGAAGTGGTTTCTTGATAGCTACGTCTGAAGCCATCAATGAAGGCAGAGCGCGTATCCTTCTTGGCTTCACTGCGATCGATGTTTGCAGGTGATGTCTCACCAAGTTCCCCGAGGACCTTCTGCTCCAGAATTCCAATCTCATGGTCGAGCTTGGAATATTGTCGATAGAAGTCTCTATAAGCAGCCAATTCCGAGTCAGTCGGCACTGATGCGCCGGCCCAATAGTCATCAAATATCGATACAAGATCCTGAAGGCAGTCGTCATGCTGATCGATGTGAACCACAACCTCCTGGTTCGTCATCAGAGCGGATCGAGTCAGATTCGCAGATCCGACCAAGGCCTCCTCATCCCCTAGAATGTAAAGCTTTGGATGGAAGGCTCTGCTTGTATAGACTCGCAAGTTCATGTTCGGGTGCTTTCGTACACGGTCTATCGCATCGGGACTAGTAGGGAATCCAAGTCGAACGACCATATAGACGCTGCACCCCTTGTACAACAGCCTCTCCACCACTTCAGCGTCCGTGAAAAATGCGGACGCAATGCAGACGGAAAGACCGCGATCTGCCCATCGCTCCAGCTCGTTCAGTAGAAAATCGCCCTTGGAATTCCTGTTCGCATAGATCGATCTCACGCAAGCCCCTAGTTCGCGGTGTGAATGGAACGATTGTATAGCCTTCCAAAGCACTGGCAGGGGCCGCCAATCAGGGGAGGCGCACTCTTCGCTCGCATCAGACCCACACTCGCCGCATGAAGGGGTCACGCAGTACTGATGCAGACGCGCAAAGCACGGACATAGCCGCGAGATCCTTTAGAAACAATCACTTAGCCAAACAAGCGCGGTAAGCTGCAGGTTGATAAGCGCCTCGTAAGCCAGGGAGCAGGTATTTTGAGCCGGACAGCTCCACGAGCCGCTCTCTTGGCTAGACAGACCTCACATGTTCACTCAAGACCAGCGCTCACTTCAGGGTGCAACCGCCGCCGCTGGAACAGTACTTACGTGTAGTGTTTCTCATTGACGTTGCGATTGCAGGCGAGACACTTCCGATATGCACCAAAGCGCCCAGAACGCTCCCGCCCAAGCAAGCCACCGCATTCGCAGACCCGCTGGCTACGCCCTTGATCCCAGCGCCACAGTCTCACAGTGGCAATAAGGCCAAGTATCACCGACGCCGCGATTGCCAATGCCGGGGCCCAGCGCGCAAGTGCGTAGATCCCTGCAAGCACCTGACTCTCTCGGATCATCCGCAAGGGCAGCATCAACAGCAGCCCTATCGCCACCGCCCCCACTGCCGGCGCGTACATCCTTGCCATCATCCAAGTCCAACGGTCCATGTGGTCATCCCGGCGATTGTTTAGTGCATCCTTGTACATATCGGTCGCAGGAGATGAGACTTGACGGTGAGGCACTTTTCGCCACCCGTACAAGGTAGAACACCACCGTACACTTCATACATGGCGGACATTCCTTGCAATTGCAGGCAGCGGCAGCTTCACCGCCGCCCGCATCTTGCAGATCGGCCCCGGCAGCATGCGCTTTGATAGCGCTTTGCATGGGGCGACCTGCAGCCTGCACGCGTTTCGCTTCGAGTGCTAGCACACCTGCCCGCCCGCCAATCTTCTTTGTACAACGCCAGCCCATGTGCATCAATCCGTCATAGACCAGCTCGTTTCCTGTGGACGTCCTCAGTCCAGTCATGTGCAATGCGGATCGTCTAGAACGCTGCATACTTGGGCGAATAATCTGCAGGAAGACGCGATCATCGGGAAACTGGCACCCTTGGGTGCGCGCCAGGCCGCGCCAGAAGCTCGCTGAGCGCATCACAGACGCGCGCAGCGGCACCCCTGCGCAAACACCGGTGGGATTCAACACAGAGGCTTACAGGTCATCCTCGATAACTCCGATGCACGCTCTCCACACAACCCCGGCTTTAGTTTTCTGCGCGTCCCCGAAGGGGCGCGCATCTGGACCCGAGGTGCGAGGGCCGAAGGCCCGAGTACCGATGGGACCAGTCACGGGACATCAACGTTGGCATCCCAATAAATATCTACCTTCTCAAAGAGAAGGTAGTTGCTCTTGATTTATAGCTCTTATAGGGCTGCTGACAAGCAAGTTCGTTTGCGCGCGTAAGACCTTGTTGGCGCTCGCTATGCAGCCAGTTTTCGCCGTTACGATCTGACGGCGTAACAACCACGGGAAAACCGATCGAATGCGGTCCGGGTACTGACGACCACCCTTAAGCTCAGCTACAGCCCCACGGTTCGAAGTGATCATTCAAAAGCGTTTCGAGCGTGCAACTAGTGGGCTTGGACTTCGCGAGCGCCGGCAATCCGGACTGAACGTATTCAGCGACCGCTTGCCGGGCTTGGTCGCGGGCCTGATCAGTGACAGATGTTCGACCGAACCTAAGGTGCGACGCTTACCGTGCGCCCAGGTCACGATCCAAGCCTTGTGCCCTGAGGGCTGCACGCGAAGAATCAGGCCGCGAGCCTGGGCATCCCTAAGCTCATAGGGGCGATCCCGGGACTCCGACGTAAGAACGATGCGTTTGGTAAGGGCGGATGACATTGCGCAGACTGTCCGTAAGTGGCGATAAGGCCAGCTTAGGACAGGATGCGAGGCGGTGTTTGGATGAGGATTATGGACCGGCCAGGATTTCGTAGACATCTCAGAGCCATAATCAATGGAAGCGAGAGAGGTGTCTATGGCGAGCAAGCAGTACACGGATGAGTTCAAGGCCGAAGCGGTCAAGCAGGTTACCCAAAGG
>Ga0233366_1000381_pt1 | contig 15871 bp, 14 predicted proteins | sample ElkDunMinimDraft_23_FD_191536 | JGI IMG/M metagenome (GOLD analysis project Ga0233366, IMG submission 191536) | Fecal eukaryotic communites from dung pellets of Tule Elk in California, USA - Elk Dung C4 | ecosystem: Host-associated > Mammals > Digestive system > Large intestine > Fecal | place...
TCCTGATTCCAAACGAGGATATAGAGGCTTTGAAAGAAGCTATTTTGCACATAAGCAATAATCTCAATGATTACAATCGAGAAGCCATTGCAAAGGATTGCCAAGCGCGTTTTGCCCCTGATGTCATCGCCAAACGACTAACCACAATTTTTGTAGAAACAATAAAAACACATAAAGAGCAACAATAATTTGCATAAATCAAAAAAAAATTGTAACTTTGCGCGCTTTTGTATATTATTGGGATAATATCATTTTAACAGACTGGATATGTATAAAAAGTATTTCAAACGTTGTATTGATTTTACAATTGCATTTTTGGCATTAGCTATAATAGGATGGTTTATTTTGCTTGTAGCTATCATGCTGCATTTCGCCAACAAAGGTGCTGGAGCATTCTTCCTACAAGAACGTCCAGGAAAAGATGGCAAACCTTTCAAAGTCATGAAGTTTAAGACCATGACAGACGAGCGAGGTGCCGATGGAGAACTATTGCCTGATATACAGCGCATTACTAAAATAGGCAAACTTGTACGCTCATTGAGTATAGACGAACTCCCTCAATTTATCAATGTCTTTAAAGGAGACATGTCACTAATCGGTCCTCGTCCGTTGCTCATGCACTATTTACCTTGGTATACTCCAGAACAAGCTAGACGACACGAAGTACGTCCAGGAATCACAGGATGGGCACAAGTCAATGGACGCAACCATTGTAAGTTGAGCAAAAAGTTTGAACTCGATGTATGGTATGTAGATCATTGTACCTTAGCTACGGATTTGAAAATTTGCAAAATGACAATATTAAATATCATCAAGCGAAAAGATGTTGGCGAAGGTACTGGCAATATGGAAGAGGTGGATGATTTAGGATTTCACCAACGATATTTAGAACTCTTAGAACAGCGCAAAAAGAATGATTGAATTTGGTAGTGATTATCATTTGTGTGGTGAAAAGCACATAGGAGGAAATACTTTGTTTGATGTGTTTCCAAATGTGCGTTTATATGCATGTGGTCGTCATGCGTTTTCTGCTTTACTTGGGCATCATGAATGGAAACGCATTTGGATACCTGCATACTTTTGCTACGAAGTGATTGCACATATTGAGCAACTACATATTGCAGTTAAATTATACAACGATTTCCCAAACAATCCTAACGTAAAACAGACTATAGAATCTCTTCCTACTCAAGAAGGTGATGTGTTGTTGCGGGTTAATTATTTTGGAATAGACTTAGGTGCCCAAGTATTGGATATTGACATTCCTATTATCGAGGACCACACATTGGGATTAAATAGCGAATGGGCAAAAAGCAGTACTGCAGACTGGTGTGTTGTTTCCTTGCGAAAATCTTTACCAGTAGCTATAGGTGGAATGCTATGGTCACCCAAGCAACATACTTTACCCCAATCTGTAGAGCTTACAAACGAGGTCGTAGAATTGGCAGACAAACGCTATGAAGCAATGTCTTTAAAGACAGCTTATCTAAACCATCAATTCCACCAGAAAGATGTATTTCGTAATCTCTATATCGAAACCGAGCAACAAATTGAGACGCTGCAAGTATCGGGATTAGATAATAGAACAATCGAGATTATTGCACATCTAAACATTGAAACATGGATGAATACAAAAAAAGAAAATTGGAAAACGGCACACCGCTTGCTAGTTTCAGATGCAATACGACATGTCGAAAATGTAGAATTTCCTTTTTCTGTCATTTTAAAATGTAAATCGAATGAAGAAAGAGAACAATTGAGAAAGCATTTGATACAACACTGTATATATCCTGCTATTCTTTGGACCTTGCCTGAAGATTCGCCATTTGACGAGGCTAAGGCATACGCCGACACAATGCTTAGTGTGCACTGTGACGCAAGATATGATTCGGACAACATCGTACACATTTGTAAACAAATCATCGATTTCTATGGTTAAAATATATGACTTAATAGCGCATCAAGAATGGGACGATATTGTTCGTTCTTTTGCCGATTATGATGTATATTATCTGAGTGGATATGTTCGTGCATTCTACGCACATGGTGATGGCGAACCACAATTATTATACTATACTAGCGAACGACTACGCGCGATATATGTCTATATGAAGCGCTCTACTACTATCACAAATGTATACGATAGTGTTACTCCATATGGATATGGTGGAGTATTATTTGAGGGAGATAAATCAGATCAGTCGCTATCTGACTTTTGGAAAGAATATGTACAAAAGATGAACGAAGAAAATATTATTGACAACTTCGTAAGATATCATCCTGTATTAGAGAATGCCGTACATATGAAAGCCATTTCGCATGTTATCGATTTGGGAAATACGATTGCTCTGGACTTATCCTCACCTGAGGTAATCTGGGAGAATATCACAAGCAAAAATAGAAATATTATACGCAAAGCACAAAAAAATAATATTCAAATTCATCATACTGAGGATTATTCCATATTCGAGCATTTTATTTCGATATATAATCAAACTATGCAGCGAGATAATGCAGAGGAATACTATTACTTCAAGGAAGATTTCTACAAAGCAATACACGATTCCCTAAAAGGCAATTATCAAGTATTTTACGCTACATTAGATGACCAGATTATAGCAGTTAGTATCATTTTATATGCCAACAAACAAATACACTACCACTTATCAGGTTCCTTGAGCGAATACCGTAGTTTTGCGCCAACAAATCTGTTGCTGTACGAAGTAGCATTGTGGGGACACCAACAAGGTTGCAAGATATTCCATTTGGGTGGAGGACTAGGATCAGGGAATGATAATCTATACAAATTTAAAGCAGCGTTTAATAGAAATAGCGGACTGCAATTTTCAATTGGAAAACAAATTTTTAATCAAGCATTATACGATCAATTAGTAGAAGAACGATTATTAGAAAATCCTAGCTTTGATCTTGAAAGCAAATACTTTCCGCTCTATCGTTCTAAATAATACAAAATAAAGGAATACGAATATGACATCAGCTTTAAAGAATAAAAAATTATTGATTATCGGAGGTGACAGTTTCTCAGTAGATATTGTAAAAACTGCCCAAAGTATGGGTGTTTATACTATTGTTACAGACTGGTATGATACCAAACGCTCACCCGCAAAATTAGTGGCAGATGAATATTGGAATATCAGTATCGAAGATTATGACTCGCTAACTAAGCAAATCAAAGAACACCATGTCGATGGTATTCTTACTGGTTTTACAGATTCTTATTTATTGGCATATCAGCATCTTTGTGAAATTAACAATTTTCCATCTTATGGAACCAAAGAACAGTTTGAGATATTAACAAACAAAGCTTTATACAAAGAGTGGTGTAAAAGATTTAATGTTCCTACAACCCAACAATATAACACTGCTGATAAGAATATTCAATTTCCTGTGATTATAAAACCTGTAGATGGTAGTGGCTCACGAGGACTGCATGTATGTTACAATCAGGAAGAGTTGCAAGACGCTATTGCCGCTTCAAAAAAATCCTCCAAACAAGGAAAGGTAATTATAGAGCGGTATATGACAGGTCGCGAAGTGACCATATTCTGGACTTTTGTTGATGGAAAATATTATTTGTCTGCTATTGGAAATCGTCATGTAAAACAAAACCAAGGAGAAAATGTTATACCGCTGCCTGTTGGATACACGTTCCCTTCTGTTGTCATTCCGAAATATCAGCAAGAAGTTGAAGAGCAAGCAAAAAAGATGTTTGCAGCCTTAGGAATAAAAAATGGCATGATGTTTATGCAATGTAAAGTAGAAGATGGTACATGCTACGTTTATGATATTGGCTATCGTTTGACGGGCTCTCTGGAATATAAGATATTGGAAGTTGTTTCTGGATACAATCCACTGAAGATGCTCATCAACTTTGCGTTGACAGGCAAAATGACAAATGAGGATATCAGTACAAAAGTGAATCCTGCGACTATGAGCCCATGTTACAATGTGTCATGTCTGTGCGCTCCAGGAACAATTGCGGAAATAAATGGATGCGATACATTGATGCAGGAAGATGGAATAATAGACTCCATTCTCACGCATTTCCCAGGTGAAACAATAACAGAGGAGATGAAAGGTTTGCTTACACAAATTACGGTGCGAGTACTGGGAACGGTAAAGAATCAAGAAGAATTATGCTCTACAATGCAGCATATTGGAGAAACAATACAAATAACATCTACGGATAATCGCCAATTACTATTACCAGGTATTCAACAAGAGGATATTGAAGGTATGGTGTTATAAAAATAAGCATATGAAAAATATTTTAGTCACAGGAGCATCAGGACTTTTGGGAAGTCACGTAGTAAAGCATTTGCTTGAACGAGATTGCCACATAATCGTATCTATACTTCCAGAAGAAAAATTAACGTATCAACCATTAGAGGGGGTAGAAGTTATTATTAACGATGATATATTTACAGGAAATTTACCTCATATATCAACTGTCATTAATTGTGCTTTTGCGAGAAGCAATCAGGCAAACGATCTTGCTTCTGCTATTGTTTTTACTCAAAAACTGATTGAGGGGTTCAAGGTCGCTAATGTAGATGGTGTGATTAATATTTCATCGCAAGGCGTATATAAACGATTGCCAATAGGTGAGTTATCCGCAGAAGACTCTCCTATAGAGCCTATTGATTTGTATAGCATGGCTAAGTTTGCAGTAGAAAAGACATTCGAAACTTCTGGTTTATCAAATGTAACGAACATTCGGTTGGCCAGTATCAACATGAAACAACGCTTCTTGTATCACTTCGTACAAAAAGCAAAGAATCATGAGACAATCACGATTAATTCTCCTACACAATATGCCTCTATTTTGGATGTAGAGGATGCAGCAAAGGCATTAGCAAAATTGGCTCTATTACCAATCCAAGATAGAAAACCAGTGTATAACCTTGGTACTGGCAATCAAATATCACTCTTGGAATTGGCGAATTTGGTTAACCAAATCGGACAAAAATATGATGCACAAGCACAAATCATCATGCAAGATAATGGCGTTACCAATACGGCTGGTGTTGATATTTCGCTCATTTCACAAGATTGTGATTGGCAACCTATTGTAAGCTACGAACATATGATAGAAGCATTCTATAACATGGACTAAAATAACATAATAGATAAAACTTTAATCAACCTCGATAATATGCAAGCAATCATTTTGGCAGCAGGTATGGGAAAACGCCTTGGAGAATTGACCAAGGGTAATACCAAATGTATGGTGGAAGTTGGCGGTGAAACCCTCATTGCTCGTCTGTTGCGTCAGTTAGATAAACAACACTTAAGTAAAATCGTTCTTGTCATTGGTTATAAAGCACAAGAGTTGAAAAATTACCTCGCAACAATACAGATTCAAACACCTATAGAGTTTGTAGAGAATATAGTATATGACCAGACAAATAATATCTACTCACTCTACCTAGCTAAAGACTATCTCGTTGCTGAAGATACATTGTTATTTGAGTCCGATTTGATAATGGAAGATGCGGTTATCACCAAACTCCTACAACACCCATATCCAGATTTGGCATTGGTGGATAAATACGAAAGTTGGATGGATGGTACTGTGGTAACAATAGACGAAGAAAATCGTATTCAACGATTCATTCCTGGTAGTCAATTTAAATATGAAGAAATTCCATCCTATTATAAGACGGTCAACGTATATAAATTCTCTCAACAGTTTTCTGCGACAATGTATGTGCCTTTTTTGAAAGCATATTGCACAGCATTGGGTAAAAACGAATATTATGAACAAGTACTTCGCGTTATCACCATGCTTGATAACTCGGGTATGCGTGCACTACCATTAGAGGGAGAACAATGGTACGAAATAGATGATATACAAGATTTAGATATCGCAGAGTCTATTTTTACTGGACGTCAATATGATTTGCTATGTTCGCGTTATGGTGGTTATTGGCGTTATCCTCATATGCTGGATTTTTGCTACTTAGTCAATCCATATTTCCCAAACCGACGTTTGTGCGATGAATTAGCTGCAAGTTTCCAACGACTATTGACTGAATATCCTTCTGGTCAACGTGTTAATAGCCTTTTAGCGGCTAAAGATTTTGGTGTAAAGCAAGATTATATCGCAGTAGGAAATGGTGCTGCTGAATTGATTAAGGTACTTTTTGAACAAGTACTCGGTAAAGTTGGTATAGTACGTCCTACTTTTGAAGAGTATCCTAATCGCTTGATGCCAGATCAAATAGTGGCATATGACACACAAGCACCAGATTTTTCCTACACGGCAGATGACTTGATGAACTATTTTGAGGATAAAAAGATTTGGTCATTACTGCTGATTAATCCGGATAATCCTACAGGAAACTATATACCATATGGTGATTGCTTACGCTTGGCACAATGGTGCGAAGAACGTGATATTACTTTTGTTTTGGACGAGAGTTTTATCGATTTTTCTACCGAACATCCCACATTCTTTAATAATGAGATATTAGAAAAATTCCCACACTTGATTGTCATCAAGAGTATATCCAAATCATATGGTGTTCCAGGCTTGCGTTTAGGTTTGATAGCGACGTCAAATATCACTTTGATGCAAAATATTCGTCGTTCTGTATCAATATGGAACATCAACTCCTTTGGCGAATTCTTCTTGCAGATTTTAGGCAAATATGAGAAAAACTATCTGCAAGCAATGGATACATTCCGTGCAGAACGACTACGTTACGTGGAGCAATTGCAAACCATCAACTACTTGCGTGTCATTCCATCTGAAGCCAATTATGTATTATGTGAAGTACTCGCACCTCATACACCACGTGAGTTAGCCATCCATTTGTTGAAAAAAGCCAATATCCTTATCAAGGATTGTACTTCCAAATGTAATGCTCCATTTATTCGTTTGGCAGTACGTGATACGAAAGATAATAATCGTTTAATCGAAACATTAAAATTGCTATAATGTTTACTAACAAACGAATATGCATTTGTGGAGGCGGAGGTTTGGGTCATACTTGCGCCGCTGTATTATCATCACATCCTGAGATAGAAGTGATGATGTACACTCAACATCCTGAAAAGTGGCAACAACAATTCATCGTTGATGATCCTAATGGTAAGCAATATCATGGTCATCTAACAACGATAAGCAATGATCCGAGTTTGGTAATAACAACAGCTGATATAATTTTACTCTGTTTGCCTGCCTTTTTAGTAGAACAAACCTTACAAACGATCAAGCCATATTTATCTACCAAAGCAATTATTGGTTCTGTAGTTGGTAATACGGGTTTTTTCCTATTCGCTCACAAAGTGCTTGAAAATACCAATACTGGGTTATTTGCATTCCAACGCGTACCATACATATCAAGAGTGATTGAATACGGAAAAAGAGCAGCATTATTAGGTTATAAGAACGAACTTCACATCGCAGTGGAAAATATCTCCGAACCACAAGAATTTAGCAATGAAATAAGCGCACTATTCTGCACAAAAACCCAACTTGTAGATTCTTTCTATGAAGTGACTTTGAGCAATAGTAACCCTATTCTTCATACAGGTCGCCTATATACGATGTGGAAAGATTGGGCAGGAGAATCATATACAGAAAAATCTTTATTCTATTACGATTGGACGGATGAAACATCAGAATTACTAATCAAAATGGACCAAGAATTTTTCCAATTATTACAGGTGCTTGGTGTATCAACAGTACACTTACCTACATTATTGCAACACTACGAAGTAAGCAATGCGAACGAACTTACCAACAAAATAAAAAACATCCAATCATTTGCTACGATTCAATCTCCCATGAAAGAAAAAGAAGGACGATGGATTCCTGATTTTACAAGCCGCTATTTCACGGAGGATTTTCCTTTTGGTTTACAATTTATATATAATCTGGCACGCAAGTACAATCTTAGCACACCCAATATTGATAAGGTGTATCACTGGGGAATGAGTAAAATAAAAAACGAATAACTACATACTAATCATTATGGATAAATTGATTTCATTGACAGATGTTTCTCAAGAAGAATTGAGACGTTGGCAGTTAAAGTTATTAGATATATTAGTGTATTTTAAAGAATTCTGTGAAAAACACGATCTGACATTCTACCTGTCATATGGCACTATGTTGGGTGCTGTTCGACATAATGGATTTATTCCTTGGGATGATGATATTGATGTATCTATGCCACGTGAAGATTATGATAAGTTGTATGACTTATGGGAGAAACACGCTGATAAAGCACGATTCTCTTGCTGCAAAACTACTAAGGGTAATTGCATCTATTTTCCTATGACGCTCATACGAGACAACACCACCACGTGCATTTATGAGCATAGCAAGCATTTGGATCTTTGTCATGGATTGAAAATAGATGTCGAGTTTTTGGATGGGGTACCTAATAGTTCGTTCCTACGAATGAAGCAAGTATTCTTTGCTCGCATGTATGCACTATTTTCTACTCAAAGAGTGCCTAATGCTGTATATAAATCAGGTCGTTCCACTATACGTGTCATAGCAAAAACGCTTTTGACAATATTCCGTTCGGCTAAAGTTAGGGACTTTATTTGGATGTATTCTGAAAAACAGATAAAAAAATACGACTTCTCATCAAGCCTATATATTCGCCACTTAGGGTTAAGATTGCAAAAAAAGGAATGGTACAAAGATGTCATCTATATGGATTTTGAGGGACATAAAATGCCAGTTCCTGATGGATATGACGAGATATTAAAGTCAGCATATGGTGACTATATGCAATTACCACCTATAGAAGGTAGAATACCAATTACAAAAGTGGTATTTTATGATCTTGAAAATGGATATAAGAAATACAAAGGAATTCATTATTGTGTAGAATCTAATAAAGATAACAAATTATGAGAAAAATGATTTACCTCTGTCTAGCTCATATGTCAGACGAGGGTTTGGAGCAAAAATATATCAAAGAGGCATTCGATACCAATTGGGTTGTGCCATTGGGACCAAACGTAAATGCTTTTGAAGATGACCTCAAACAATTTGTTGGTAACGACCAGCAAGGTAGAGAAAAAGAAGTAGTAGCTCTCTCTGCTGGTACTGCTGCTGTACACTTGGCGTTGATTGCTTGTGGCGTGAAGCCAGGAGATGAAGTGTGTGTGCAATCGTTCACATTCTGCGCTTCTTCTCATCCTATAACTTATTTAGGAGCAATGCCAGTGTTCATTGATTCTGAGCGCGATACATGGAATATGGACCCTGAATTATTGGAGAAAGCCATCTTGGATCGTATTGAAAAAACAGGAAAGAAGCCTAAAGCCATCATCCCTGTAGCTCTCTATGGTATGCCTTATGATTGTGAACGTATCATGGCTGTTGCAGAGAAATATGACATTCCCGTAATAGAGGATGCTGCTGAAGGATTTGGTTCTAAGTTCAAAGGACAAACATTAGGTACCTTTGGTAAGTTTGGTGTACTTTCATTCAACGGTAATAAGATGATTACTACCTCTGGTGGTGGAGCATTGGTTTGCGCAGATGCAGAATCAAAAAATAAAGTAATGTGGTATGCTACTCAAGCACGCGAGGCATATCCATATTACCAACACGAGGAAGTTGGATATAATTATCGTATGTCAAATATCTGCGCTGGTATTGGTCGCGGACAAATGATGGTGGCACAAGCGCATATTGATCATCATAAGCATGTACAAGCGTTGTATGAAGAATTATTGGCTGATGTAAAGGGAATTACTATACACAAAGCCCCTTCTACTGATTATGACTCCAACTATTGGCTCTGTACCATTGAGTTAGAACCTACTCTGTGTATCAAAGGTCAAGAGAACGCCTACAAGGAGGTACTCAAGAGTGCTGTAGGTGGTGCAGCTGGTGTTATTCACGCGGTAGATACTGCGACAACCGATTGTCAACCAAATGATAACGTAGAAGCATTGCGCGTGTATATGCTAGATGCCAAGATTGAGGCACGTCCTGTATGGAAACCAATGCACAAGCAACCTGTTTATAAGAATGCACCTGCATATGTGAATGGTGTGAGTGAAGAGGTCTTTAAAGTAGGAATGTGCTTGCCAGCTGGTCCATATGTAACAGATGACGATGTGCGTTATATTGTAGAAACTATCAAATCGGCAATTATTCAGTAACTATTGAGCACTGATACTGCTTGATTAAAATGCTAAAGATTATGAAACGAATGAAAGATATATCCAAATCAGACATGTTTTCACATTGGATCAATATCGGTTATCTTCCTCGTTGGGGAGTGCTATTGTTGGATTTGTTAATCGTATTGATTGCATTTGTTGTAAGCTATATGATTGGTAGTCAAATATTAACGTATGATTTGGCTGCTCGTATGCCAATATGGGGACAGGCTATATTTGTACTCGTATTACAAGGAGTTTTCTTCTGGGCTTTTCATACCTACTCTGGAATTTTGCGTTATTCAACATTTGTTGATACATTAAAGGTAACAACTGCGGTAGTGGCAAATGGTCTATTCTTGTTTTTAGCCAATTTAATTGTCAAATATGTAACAAATTACATCAATCCTCCTTTTCTTACTACGGTATTAGTGATCTATATATTTGTGGCAATTACTTTGTTATTTGGATGGCGAGTTATTATTAAAACAGTTTTTGAATATATTTCTCATAGAGTCAGAGGGGTAGATAAGGTGCTGATTTATGGCACAAAATCTGCTGGATTATCCATTGCAAAAATGTTGCAATCAAATCTCGAAAGTCAATATCGTCCTGCGGGATTTATTGCAGACAAGTATGATGATATTCAGCATGATTTGTTGGGATTAAATGTTTATTCTCTGAATGAACAATTAATAGACACTCTAAAAAAACATCATATCCGACACATTATTGTATCGCCTTTAAAGATGAAGCAAATCAATCCGCTGGTGGATTTGAAACTTTTTATTGATAATAATATAAAGATCTTAACTACTCCATATTTTACTAATTTTTCTATAGAAGAAAATAGTGACAATATCAGTAGAGTAGTAGGTCGCATTGAATCTATTAAGGTCGAAGATTTGCTGGAACGTCCCGTGATTGAGATGGATACTGAAAATGTGGGGACAATCTTGAAGGAAAAAACGGTCTTGATTACTGGAGCTGCAGGCAGTATTGGTAGCGAAATTGTACGTCAAGTGACAGCATTTAAACCCCAAACGATAGTGCTCTTTGAAATGGCAGAGTCACCTCTGCATGATTTGACTGTTGATTTGCGAAAAGAGTTTCCTAATCAGCAATTTGTACCTGTAATTGCGGATGTGAGAAATGTGGATATGGTAGAGGAGGTTTTCGAGGAGTATCATCCTCATGTAGTGTTCCATGCAGCAGCCTATAAGCATGTGCCATTGATGGAGGATTTCCCCGCGCAAGCGATACTTGCTAACGTGCAAGGTTCTAAGAATGTGGCAGATATGGCGATTAAATTCAATGCCAAACGTTTCGTGATGGTGTCAACTGACAAAGCCGTCAATCCTACGAATGTGATGGGTGCCTCGAAGCGTATAGCAGAGATATATGTACAATCATTATTCCTAAAAGAAGCAAAAGAAAATGCGAATTGTACTAAATTCATCACAACTCGCTTTGGCAATGTTTTGGGTAGTAATGGATCGGTAGTACCTTATTTCAAGAAACAAATTGCTGCTGGTGGACCTGTCACAGTTACTCATCCAGATATTATTCGCTATTTCATGACGATACCCGAGGCAAGTTGCTTGGTGTTGGAAGCTGCAACGTTGGGTAATGGTGGTGAAATATTCTGCTTTGATATGGGGCAACCAGTTAAGATCGCGGATTTGGCAAAGAATATGATTCGATTAGCAGGTTTTGAACCCGGTAAGGACATCGAAATTACATATACAGGCTTGCGTCCTGGTGAAAAGTTATATGAAGAGTTGTTGAATCAAAAAGAAACAACGATTCCAACAAAGCAAAGAAGATTCTTGTTGCAAAAGTGCGAGAGTATGAATATCAGGAAGTTGCAAAGCAAATTGAATCGTTGATTCAATTTGCAAAAGATGGTAAAGTATTCCCAACGGTGAAGTTAATGAAGCAAATTGTACCAGAATTCAAGAGTAAGAATTCAGTATATGAAGAGTTGGATGCATAAAAATAAAATTATATGGCGTTTTTTGGATTGTTTGGAAAAGAAAAGAAAGAGACTTTAGATAAGGGCTTGGAGAAAACAAAGGTATCTGTTCTCAGCAAGATTAGTCATGCTATTGCGGGAAAATCTACTGTGGACGATGATGTGTTGGATAATTTGGAAGAAGCTCTGATTACGTCTGACGTAGGAGTTGAAACCACGTTGCGTATTATCGAACGTATTCAGGAGCGTGTGAAGCGCGACAAGTATCTTGGTACTGCTGAACTCAATGCCATTTTGGTGGACGAAGTGGCATCGTTGTTAGCAGAAAACAATAGTACACAGGTAATAGATTTTACTGAGCCATTGCCATGCAAACCATATGTAATCATGGTGGTAGGTGTGAATGGTGTTGGCAAAACCACTACCATTGGTAAATTGGCTTACCAATACAAACAGGCAGGAAAGAAGGTGTATCTAGGCGCTGCAGACACCTTCCGTGCAGCAGCTGTGGAGCAACTTTGTATATGGGGCGAGCGAGTAGGGGTGCCTGTGGTGAAACAACAGCAAGGTTCTGACCCTGCCAGCGTAGCATTTGATACCATCTCAAGTGCTAAAGCAAATGATGCTGATGTGGTATTGATTGACACTGCAGGGCGTTTGCATAATAAGATTAACTTGATGAACGAATTAACCAAGATCAAGAATGTAATGCAAAAAGTAGTACCTGATGCTCCACATGATGTGATGCTTGTGTTGGATGGCAGTACGGGGCAAAATGCTTTTGAGCAGGCCAAACAATTTACCAAGGCTACACAAGTCAGTTCTTTGGCTATCACTAAGTTAGATGGAACGGCCAAGGGTGGAGTAGTAATTGGTATTAGTGATCAATTCAAGATACCTGTTCGTTATATAGGTTTGGGAGAACAGATGACTGACCTGCAAGTGTTCAATCGCGAAGAGTTTGTGAAATCTCTGCTGGGAGTGAAAAACGACTAATATAACATAAAAAGAGGATTGCATGCAATCCTCTTTTTGTATTATGAAGTTACAAGATTATTGTATTCCTGCCAATATACCTTCTAGTTCTGCTTCATTAAGATTACGCCCTACGATTACGCCCTCTTTGTTAATGAGTATAGTCGTTGGGATTGCTGATATGCCGTACAAGTCGCATGGGTTGTATGGTTCTGTGCGTTGATCGCGGATATGCAACCATGGCAACTCATCTTCCTCAATGGCTTTGAGCCATTCTGCCTCATCGCGGTCGCAACTCACGCCCAAAATCTCCAACTTGCCAGATGGGTGATAGGACTCATACAACTCCTTTAATACAGGCATCAATCTGCGGCATGGACCACACCACGAAGCCCAAAAGTCCACCAATACATAGTCGGTTTTTCCTACCAACTCGCTCAGTGCCAATGCAGTACCATCTGCCTTCAGCGAAGTGATTTCTATGTAAGGATTACCTGCAGAAGTCTTCAACTCGATTAGGTATTCTTGATGGATAGGCTGCAAGGTTGGCATTTCCAAACGCTCTGCTGGAATTGCTGCAAACAACTCTGCCTTCTGCTCTGGGGTGAGCATGTAGAAATGTGCCAATACGATAGAGTCAGAGGTTACATCCTGTATGTTTTCCATTAGCAGGGCATAGCCTTGAGCAACAAAATCTTCTATAATCGAATCTTTTATCGCACGATCTTCCACCGTCTTTAATTGTGTGCCTACGTTGTCATACAACTCAATATATTGTTCATATGCCGTTTTCTTTGGCGTACAAGCTACCAAGCATCCCAATGCTAACAGCGAAATAAAAATCTTTTTCATATCCTTGCCTTTAAACTTTAAACTCTAAACAGTAGCGAAGCGTTTACTAAACACTACTCTGCATTTGCCAATGGACTAGCTTGTGTATACACGCGTGCGGCCAATTCTTGGTCAATTTGGTACAAACCATAACCATTATCGCCAATCAGTCGAAGTTTGTGTACCAAGTCGGTAGCATTCTCTTCCTCTTCCACTTGCTCGTCCACAAACCAATTGAGGCGACTTTGCAATGCAAAATCTTTCTCCTCCACAGCAAGTGCCATCAGGTTGTTGATGAGCGCTGTCACTTTACCTTCGTGCTCAAGGGTGTTCTCAAATGCAGCCAAAGGACTTGCCCACTCGGTAGGAACTTCTGCGATAGGAGCGAGCAATACGCGTCCGCCACGACTTTGCAGGTAATTCAGCAAAATCATCGCATGGTCTTGCTCCTCTTTGAATTGGATAGCAAACCAGTTTGCTATACCTGGGAAACCTGCATCTTGGCAGTATGCTGACATACTCAAATATAAATACGCCGACCACATCTCGGCATTGATTTGGGCGTTAATAGCCTCTTCTAAGCGTTTTGCAATCATAATTGTATGTATTTAAATGTTTAAAATATTCTTAAAATACTAGTACAAAAACTGTGCCATCACATTCTCAATTTGAATCCTGCAAGTATAGTGTCAGGTTTGAAATGCCAAACACTGGCCATCTCGCCTGCCATACAGAAGCCACATACGCGGCATTGCTCTGTACCATAGCCCAAACACAAACTGCGGCTACCGTCGGTGTAAATAAAGTTGGTAACAAAGCACTCTTTACCCAACTTGATCTCGCCTAAGGCGTTGCGCTTCATGAGTTTCAAACCCGAACGTGAGTTCATAATAGGGTAGCCTTTTTTCTTGTAAGCCAGCACCTTGTCAATCAACTCGGCTTTCTTTTCTGGTGGCAACATCAAATACTCAGTACCTGGGTAAGGCGTATGGAAATTGATGGAAATCTGCTCGATAGCTGGATTGCTTTTCGCATATTCCATTGCAGCGTCTAAAGACTCGTAGTTGAGTGCATTGACTACCATATTGACGCAGATATGTTTGAAGCCTGATGTGCGGATATTTTCTTCCAACCGGACAAACGACCCCTCGCCACGAATACGATCGTGGTATTCACCCACGCCGTCCATGCTTACCCAAATAGATTGTGGTCGAATCCATGAGAAATCTTGTTGCGCATTGGTCGTTACGGTCACCGAGAAGAAGCCAATCTCCATGGCTGCATCGATCAAATCGTTGATGGTGCGTCCATTCGCTTTCCATAGCGTAGGTTCGCCACCTTCGAGGTCGATAAAACGAGAGCCTAATTCATACGAATAGCGCATGTCGGCTACAATATCTTCGAATGCGCGTTGCTTGTAGCCTGCGCTACCATATACAGAGCAGTGTTTGCAGCGCAAGTTGCATTTGTCGGTGATAAACAATACCGTTTGCAATGGCGCACGGCGACCTAAGAAACGTGCACGCGCAAACCACTGTGCTAGATAGATATAATGTCCCAATGTTTTAAATATATTCATACGATAGGAAGGTGAAAACTGAAAAGTGAAAGGTGAAATGTTTATCCAATAATTCGCAATACGATATGTACTACCATCAGTATTAGGCAGAAGAAGGTGCAGATATTACGTGCCAATAGCCAACGGAATAAGAACCAATCCATTCCTGCCTGCTTATATCCATCCCAATCACCCATCGGCCCCATCCACCAGCGAGGGGTATCGTTGCGTGGTAAACCATAGGCAAACAATCGGGTAGAGTGGATTAGGAATATGGACATTGGCAGTGTAGCGATCGTTAGGAGATACCATGGGCTCCACCACCCCAAGCCGATACCTAACGCCAATATCACGAATGGTACAATAGCAAA
>Ga0233366_1000386_pt1 | contig 15760 bp, 14 predicted proteins | sample ElkDunMinimDraft_23_FD_191536 | JGI IMG/M metagenome (GOLD analysis project Ga0233366, IMG submission 191536) | Fecal eukaryotic communites from dung pellets of Tule Elk in California, USA - Elk Dung C4 | ecosystem: Host-associated > Mammals > Digestive system > Large intestine > Fecal | place...
CCGGCGCATTGCGGCCCAGCGTTGGGTTGATCGGTTGGTACGGCCAAGAGCAGCCGACCAACGGTCGGCTCTACCGCCGGTAGAGCTGACCGTTGGTCAGCTGCCTGGAAACCCGGCACCGCCAACCGATCCGTCCCGGCGCATTGCGGCCCAGCGTTGGGTTGATCGGTTGGTACGGCCAAGAGCAGCCGACCAACGGTCGGCTCTACCGCCGGTAGAGCTGACCGTTGGTCAGCTGCCTGGAAACCCGGCACCGCCAACCCATCCCTCCCGGCGCATTGCGGCCCAGCGTTGGGTTGATCGGTTGGTACGGCCAAGAGCAGCCGACCAACGGTCGGCTCTACCGCCGGTAGAGCTGACCGTTGGTCAGCTGCCTGGAAGCCCGGCACCGCCAACCGATCCGTCCCGGCGCATTGCGGCCCAGCGTTGGGTCGACCGGTCGTTACGGCCAACAGCAGCCGACCAACGGTCGGCTCTACCGGGGGAGGGTTGGTGTGCGTGTGTCGTTGTGCGGCGCCGTCAGGGCAGGCCGAACAGTCGCTTCGCATTCGCGGTGGTATGCGCGGCGATGTCCTCTGCCGGCTGCCCGCGCAGCCGCGCCACCGTCTCCAGGACCACCGGCAGGCGTGCCGGTTCATTGCGCTCGCCGCGGATGCCCGCGTCCGGCTGGTCGGGCGCGTCGGTCTCCAGCAGCAACTGCTCCAGCGGCATCGTTGCCACCAGCCGCTGCAGGCGCTGGGCGCGGTCGTAGGTCAGCGGGCCGCCCAGGCCCAGCAGGAATCCGAGCTTGTGCAGCTGCGCAGCCTGTTCGGGGCTGCCCGGGAAGCTGTGCACCACGCCGCGCAGGCCGCCCACCTGCCTGATCGCGGCAATCAGCGCATCCACCGCACGACGGGCATGCACGATCACCGGCAGGTCGAACTCACGCGCGATCCGCAGCTGCCCCATGAAGTACTGCTGCTGCAGCTCCGCGTCCAGCCCCGCCACGAAGAAATCCAGACCGCATTCGCCCACCGCGCACGGGCGTTCGCGCTCGATCCAGCCGCCCAGGTGGTCCAGATGCTCAGGCCGGTGCGCATCCAGGAACATCGGATGCAGCCCGTAGGCGGGGTACAGGCCGTCGGCCATCCGGCAGGTCTCGCGCAGCGTGGGCCAGCTGGCCGCAGTGACCGCGGGCACCACCTGCACCTGCACGCCCGCGGCGCGCGCGCGCGCGATCACATCGGAACGATCGGCATCAAACTCGCTCGCATCCAGGTGGCAGTGGCTGTCGACCAGGGTCACGCGCGGCGTTTGCCCGGCAGCACCGGCGGCAGTGCGGCGCTTCGGTTCTTCCAGTTGGCCAGCAGCAGGGTGCCCAGGCCCAGCAGGATCTCGTCCACGAACGGCACCGGGTCGGGAATGAACAGCGTCAGCGCGAACAGGCCGGCGGTAAGCTTGAACAGGGTGGGGTAGCGCAGCCGGCGTGCCCATTCCAGCACCGGCAACAACAGGGGATTGGCCATGACGCGCTCCTCGACAGAAGCTGTAAACGCTATCACGGCCTGCAATGACACAGAACCTGAATGGGTAAGGAGGGCGTGCACGCCGTGTGGAGATTCCGTTCAGGCACCGCATGCTGGAATCCCGCTCAAGAACGTTGCGGATCGTCCGCAGGGAGCCGGTTATGAAAAGTACTACTACCACTGCTTTGGTCGCCGCTGGCGCGCTGCTCGTCGGCGGCATCGCCACCGCTGCTTTCATGAAGAGTGGCTCGTCCGCCGCCGATCCGGTAGCCGCGACGCAGACCCGGCCGACCCTGGACACCACCCCGCTGGCCGACGATGGTGCGCGCACCGATGCCGTTGCCATCGAAGACAAGGCCGGCAAGCTGGAGTATGCCGACATCGTCAAGGTGGATCCGCTGACGAAGAAAGAGAAGGCCTACGCCACGGTGATCGGCACCGAACCGGTACGCCAGACCTCCACCACCCAGACCCCGCATGAAGTCTGCCAGGACGTCGTGGTGCAGGAGCGGCTGCCCGAGCGCGACGGCAACGTCGGTGGCACCGTCGCCGGTGCGGTCATCGGCGGCCTGCTGGGCAACCAGGTGGGCGGCGGCAACGGCAAGAAGGCCGCAACCGCCGCCGGTGCCGTGGCGGGCGGCCTGATCGGCAACCAGGTGGACAAGCGCCACGTGGGTGGCCGCGTGGTCAACCGCACCGAGCGCCAGTGCCACGCCGAAACGGCGACCTCCGAGTCGACCAAGGTCACCGGCTACAACGTCACCTACCGCAATGAAGATGGCACCACCGGCACCATGCGCATGGCCAGCAAGCCGGGCAATCGCATCCCGATGGGCACCCGCAATGCGGTCACCGGGTACAACGTGACCTACCGCTACGATGGCGTGGAAAAGACCGTGAAGATGGACAACAAGCCGAGCAGCGACCGACTGCCGGTCATCGACGGCCAACTGGTGACCCAGACCGCCGCGCTGGATTCGAACAAGCAGTAACTCCGCGCGGATGGATCGTGCGAGCAACAGGCCGGCGTCGTCCGGCCTGTTGCGTTTTGCGGGGCCCGCCACAGCGCGCAGCCCGGCCTTCTGCGATGATTTCTGCCTGTTTTCCGACGGCCATCGCCATGAGCATCTTCGACCTGCAGCTGGAAACCGACCGCCTGATCCTGCGCCCACCCCGCGTGGAGGACTTCGACGCGTTCCTGCGGTTCTGTTCCGACCCGGAGGTCATGCAGCACCTGGGCGGCGTGCAGGCGCCGTCGCAGGCGTGGCGCAGTTTCAGCTGCCTGGCCGGTAGCTGGCACCTGTACGGTTTTTCGATGTTCTCCGTGATCGAAAAAAGCAGTGGCGACTGGGTCGGGCGGATGGGCCCGTGGCAGCCGCTGGACTGGCCCGGCACCGAAGTGGGCTGGAGCATCCGCCGCGAAAGCTGGGGCAAGGGTTATGCCCCGGAAGCGGCGGTGGCCAGCATCGACTGGGCGTTCAATGCGTTGGGCTGGGAAGAGGTGATCCACACCATCGACGCGGCCAACGAGAACTCCAGGATCGTGGCGCGCAAGCTCGGCAGCACGCTGCTGCGCATGGGCGAGTTGCCGCCGCCGCATGACGGCAAGCCGATCGAGATCTGGGGCCAGTCGCGCGACCAATGGCAGCACCGCCGCCGCACGTGATCGCCCATGCTGCACCCGCGCTTGGCAACCTGCGCAGGTTGCGGCCATGCTCCCGGCGTGGCCGCCTGGGCCGCGCGTCACGGAGGCTGATGGATGTTTGCCGTGGTTCCCGATCCGATTCCCGCACGCATGAAGGCCCTCAACCGGGCTGAGGTCTGCGATACCAACTTCACTGAATTCGTGCAGCAGTGGCGGGGCGATCCCGCGCCGCGTCCGGCCGCTGACGCGCCGATTCTGCCTGGCAGCACGCTCGACGCCGCCGGGTTCGATGCGCTGCTGGAGTCGCAGCTGATCAGCCGCCACCTGGACCTGATGGCGCGCGTGCTGCGCGTCCAGAACAAGGTCTTCTACACCATCGGCTCGTCCGGCCACGAGGGCAACGCGCTGGTGGCGCGGCTGGCCCGGCACACCGATCCGGCGTTCCTGCATTACCGCTCCGGGGCGTTCATGGCCGAACGCTTCCGCCAGTTGCCGGGCATGGACCCGGTGCTCGACGCGGCGCTGTCGTTCGCCGCCAGCTGTGACGACCCGGCCAGCGGCGGCCGGCACAAGGTGTGGGGCAGCAAACCGCTGTGGGTGCTGCCGCAGACCTCCACCATCGCTTCGCACCTGCCCAAGGCACTGGGCACGGCGATGGCCATCGAAAGCGCACGCCGCATCAACCACGCACTGCCGATTCCCGACGACAGCGTGGTGATCTGCTCCTTCGGCGACGCCTCGTCCAACCACGCCACCGCGCAGACCGCGTTCAACACGGCGGCCTGGGCGACCTACCAGCGGCTGCCGGCGCCGGTGCTGTTCGTGTGCGAAGACAACGGCATCGGCATTTCGGTGAAGACGCCTGACGGCTGGATCGCGCAGGCGTTCCGCCAGCGCCCCGGGCTGGACTATTTCTTCGCCGACGGCCTGGACCTGGCCAGCGGCCACGGCCAGGTACAACGCGCGCTGGCGCACTGTCGGCGCACCCGGCGGCCCACCTTCCTGCACCTGCGCACCACGCGCCTGATGGGCCACGCCGGTACCGATTTCGAGGTCGAGTGGCGTCCCTTGCCGGAACTGTGCGCGGCCGAGGCAGCCGATCCATTGTTGCGCTCGGCGCAGATTGCGCTGGATTCGGGCTGGATGACGCCCGAACAGCTTCTGCAGCGCTACGAAGCGATGCGCGCACGCTGTTTCGCCGCGGCCGAAGAAGCCGACCGTCGGCCCAAGCTCGACGGGCTGGCGCAGATCATGGCGCCGCTGGCCCCTACTCGCCGGCGGCGGTGCAGGCCGAAGCCGCACGCGTGGCCGATCCGCAGGCGCGCGTGGCCGCCTTCGGCAGCGAGGCGCAGCTGCCCGAGCAGCTGCCGCCGCGGCACCTGGCCATCCAGATCAACCAGGGCCTGCACGAATTGATGGCCAAATACCCGTCCACGCTGCTGTTCGGCGAAGACGTGGCGCAGAAGGGCGGCGTGTACACGGTCAGCAAGGGCCTGCTCAAGGCCTTCGGCCCGCGCCGGGTGTTCAACACGCTGCTGGATGAAACCATGATCCTGGGCATGGCCCAGGGCCTGGCCAACCTGGGCATGCTGCCGATCCCGGAGATCCAGTACCTGGCCTACCTGCACAACGCCGCCGACCAGCTGCGCGGCGAGGCCTGTTCGCTGCAGTTCTTCTCCAACGACCAGTACCGCAACCCGATGCTGGTGCGCATCGCCGGGCTGGGTTACCAGAAGGGCTTCGGCGGGCACTTCCACAACGACAACTCGATCACCGCGCTGCGCGACATCCCCGGCCTGGTGGTGGGGTGCCCGTCGCGCGGCGACGATGCGGCGATGATGCTGCGCACGTTGGCGGCACTGGCCCAGGTGGACGGGCGCGTGTCGGTGCTCCTGGAGCCGATCGCGCTGTACATGACCAAGGACCTGTACGAGCCCGGCGATGGCCAGTGGCTGTTCCCGTACCCGCCGCCCGCACAGACCATGCGGCCGGGCGAGGGCCGGGTGTACGCGCCGGAGGCCAACGACCTGGTGATCTTCAGCTACAGCAACGGCGTGCCGATGAGCCTGCGCGCGGCGCGCGCCATCCAGGCCGAGCTGGGCTGGCAGGTGCGGGTGGTAGACCTGCGCTGGCTGGTGCCGCTCAATGCCGGCTTCATCGCCGAACAGGCGGCCGACGCCCAGCGCGTGCTGGTGGTGGACGAAGGCCGGCACAGCGCCGGGGTGGGCGAGGGCGTCATCACCGCGCTGGTCGAGGCCGGGCTGGGCCACCTGCCGTTGCAGCGGGTGTGCGGCGCCGACACCTACACCCCGCTGGCGGGGGCAGCAATGTGCGTGCTTCCAAGCGACAATGCGTTGGTAAGCGCCGCCCGGGTACTGGCGCAGGATCTCTGACGCATGTGTGGATTGGCAGGAATGCTGTTGCCGGCTCCGGTAACGGAACAGGCAGCACTGGAAGGCTTGGCGCGGCGCATGGGCGACGCGCTGGTCCATCGTGGCCCGGATGACAGCGGGGTGTGGGCCGATGCCGGCCGCGGCATCGCCCTGGCGCACCGGCGGCTGAGCATCCTGGACCTGTCGCCGCTGGGGCACCAGCCGATGGCGTCCAATGACGGCCGGTACGTGCTGGCCTACAACGGCGAGGTGTACAACTTCGCCGCCCTGCGTGCCGAGCTGGAAGTGCTGGGGCACAGCTTCCGCGGGCATTCGGATACCGAAGTGCTGCTGGCCGCGTTCGTGGCCTGGGGGCTGGACGAGACCCTGCAGCGCGCCAACGGCATGTTCGCCATCGCGCTGTGGGACCACGCCGAGCAGTGCCTGTGGCTGGCCCGCGACCGGGTGGGCAAGAAGCCGCTGTACTACGGCTGGGCCGGCGATGCGCTGGTGTTCGGTTCGGAGCTGAAAGCGCTGTGGCAGCACCCGGACTTCGACAACGACATCGACCGCGACGCGCTGACCCTGCTGCTGCGGCTGGACTACATTCCTGCCCCGCACTGCATCCACGAGCGCTGCTTCAAGCTGATGCCCGGCCGCGCGCTGCGGCTGGACGCGGCGGCGGTGGCGGCCGGTGCGGCGGCGCACCGGCCGGACCAGCAGCAGGTGCCGTTCTGGAATGCGCGCGAGCGCATGCAGCAGGCACTCGCGCAGCCGTTCCGCGGCAGTGACGACGAGGCCGAGGCGCAGCTGGACGCGGTGCTGCGCGATGCGGTGGCGCTGCGCATGGTGGCCGACGTGCCGGTCGGCGTGTTCCTGTCCGGTGGCACCGATTCGTCGGTCGTGGCCGCATTGATGCAGGCGCAGTCGGCGTCGCCCATCCACAGTTTCAGCATCGGCTTCCAGGGCTCGGATCACGACGAAGCCCCGTTGGCCAAGGCGCTGGCGCAGCACCTGGGCACCGATCACACCGAGCTGTACGTCAGTGGCGCCGATGCCCTGGCGGTGGTGCCGCAGTTGCCGGCCATGTTCGACGAGCCTTTCGCCGATGCCTCGCAGGTGCCCACCGCGCTGGTGGCGAAGCTGGCGCGCGGGTCGGTCACGGTGGCGTTGTCGGGCGACGGCGGCGACGAGCTGTTCTTCGGCTACAGCCGGTACCAGCGCGCGCTGCGCAACTGGGCGATGCTGGGCAAGGTGCCGGCGCCGCTGCGGCGTTGGATGGCGGCGCATTCGCAGACCCAGGGCGAGGCTTCGCGCACCGGTGGCCTGGCCGCGCTGCTGGCCGAGACCGGCGCACGCGGCATCGGCGATGTGTACCGCAACCGCATCTCGCGCTGGCGCGACCCGGTGGCGGCGGTGAAGGGGGCCAACGGGGCAGGCAGCTTCTATGACCTGGCCGACCCGCTGCACGGCGCCGGCTCGCCGGCCGACGCGATGATGCTGGCCGACTTCAACACTTACCTGCCCGACGACCTGCTGTGCAAGGTGGACCGCACTAGCATGGCGGTGAGCCTGGAGGCGCGCGCCCCGCTGCTGGACTGGCGCGTGGCCGAGTTCGCCTGGTCGCTGCCGCTGGGCATGAAGCAGCGCGACGGGGTGAGCAAGTACCTGCTGAAACAGGTGCTGGGCCGTTACGTGCCGCAGGACATGGTCCACCGGCCCAAGCGCGGCTTCGGCGCACCGGTCAGCGCCTGGCTGAAGGGCGACCTGCGCGGCTGGGCCGATGCACTGCTTGACCCGTCCCGGCTGGCCGCCGAGGGCGTGTTCAACGTCAAGGCGGTGGTGCCGCTGTGGCAGCAGTTCCAGCAGGGCGAGCGCAAGTGGCACACGCACCTGTGGAACGTGTTGATGTTCCAGGCCTGGCAGGCGCATTGGCGCGACGTGCGCGCCACCGTCAAGGGCGGCTAGGTGCCGACTGCTGGTCGGCATGCAGGCGCCATCAACCTGCGCCGCCCGACGAACCAACGACCCGGCGCACCGGTAGAGCCACCCCATGGGTGGCTGATGTGCGGGGCGATGTGGGATTGAGGGGTAGCCACCCTTCACCACGACCGAAGGGCCGCCCGCCTAGGCTTGGGCTTTCCCCCAACGGAGACATCCCATGGCCGAACTGAAGATTGCGGTACTGGTTGGCAGCCTGCGCAAGGGCTCGCACAACAAGGCGCTGGCCCATGCGCTGGAGAAGCTGGCCGGCGGAAAGGCGCGTTTCGAGCATGTGGAGATCGGCGACCTGCCGCTCTACAACCAGGATTTCGACACGGACTACCCGGCGCAGGGCGTGCGCCTGAAAAAGCAGATCCGTGACGCCGACGCGGTGCTGTTCGTCACCCCCGAATACAACCGGTCCATCCCCGGGGTGCTCAAGAACGCCATCGACCTGGGCTCGCGGCCCTACGGCGACAGCGCGTTCGCGGGCAAGCCGGCGGCGGTGGTCGGGGCCTCGGTCGGCGTGATCGGCACCGCGCTGGCCCAGCAGCACCTGCGCAACGTGCTGGCCTACCTGGACATGCCGGTGCTGGGCCAGCCGGAGGTGTTCCTGCATTTCAAGGAGGGCCTGATCGACGAGGCGGGCACCATCACCAGTGAAGGCACCCGCACGTTCCTGCAGGGCTTCGTGGACACATTCCTCGCCTGGATCGCCACGCACGGCGGTCAGCATTGAGCAGGGTGCATCTGCGATAATGCGGTGCGGCGCACGGCCCGGCGTCGTGCGCCACGCGCTGCCGCCGCACCGACCGGCAAGCGCCGTTATACCCAGCTCATCCACTGCTTATCCACAGGGTTGTGCGTGGCTGCGGCGCGCGCGCCGTGCCTACCATGCCCACGCCCGCACCGCAGGAAGTACGCCTTCACATGTCCGCCCGCTCTGGCTTCCGTTCCGACCGCAAAGACCGCGGTGACCGCTTCGACCGCGATGAATCGCGGATCGACCAGCTGCGCGTGCCGCCGCATTCGATCGAGGCCGAACAGGCGGTGCTGGGCGGGCTGATGCTGGCGCCGGAAAGCTACGACCGCATCAACGACCAGCTGACCGAGACCGACTTCTACCGTCGCGACCACCAGATGATCTACCGCGCGATCCGCGAGCTGTCCGAGCGCGACCGCCCGTTCGATGCGGTCACCCTGGGCGAGTGGTTCGAGTCGCAGGGCCGGATGGAACTGGTGGGCGATGGCGCCTACCTGATCGAACTGGCCAGCACCACGCCGTCGGCGGCCAATATCGCCGCCTACGCCGAAATCGTGCGTGACAAGGCGGTGCTGCGCCAGCTGATCCAGGTGGGCACCGACATCGTCAACGACGGCTTCCAACCCGAAGGCCGCGAGAGCAGCGAACTGCTGTCGGCGGCGGAAAAGTCGGTGTTCGCCATCGCCGAGCAGGGCGCGCGTGGCCGCACCGATTTCGTGGCGATGCCCGGCGCATTGAAAGACGCGTTCGAAGAACTGCGCAACCGCTTCGAGAACGGCGGCAACATCACCGGTCTGCCGACCGGCTACGCCGATTTCGACGCAATGACCTCCGGCCTGCAGCCGACCGACCTGATCATCCTGGCCGCGCGCCCGGCGATGGGCAAGACCACCTTCGCGCTGAACATCGCCGAGTACGCGGCGATCAAGTCCAAGAAGGGCGTGGCGGTGTTCTCGATGGAAATGTCGGCTTCGCAGCTTGCGATGCGTCTGATTTCCTCCAACGGCCGCATCAATGCCCAGCGCCTGCGTACCGGCCAGCTGGAAGACGAAGACTGGAGCCGGGTCACCGGCGCGATCCGGATGCTGAAGGAAACCAAGATCTTCATCGACGACACGCCGGGCGTGTCGCCGGAGATCCTGCGCTCCAAATGCCGTCGCCTCAAGCGCGAGCACGACCTGGGCCTGATCGTGATCGACTACCTGCAGCTGATGAGCGTGCCGGGCAACAGCGAAAACCGTGCAACCGAAATTTCGGAAATCTCGCGTTCGTTGAAGGGCCTGGCCAAGGAACTCAACGTGCCGGTGATTGCGCTGTCCCAGCTCAACCGCTCGCTGGAAACCCGTACCGACAAGCGCCCGGTGATGGCCGACCTTCGCGAATCCGGCGCTATCGAGCAGGACGCGGACATGATCGTGTTCATTTACCGCGACGACTACTACAACAAGGAAAACTCGCCCGACAAGGGCCTGGCCGAGATCATCATCGGCAAGCACCGAGGCGGCCCGACCGGCTCGTGCAAGCTCAAGTTCTTCGGTGAGTACACCCGCTTCGACAACCTGTCGCACGATTCGGTGGGTTCGTTCGAATGACCTGGGGCACGCGACCAACGGTCGTGTGCTACCGGCGCTGGGCCCTGGCCCCGTAACGGATTGGGTACCGGCCGTTGGCCGGTGCGCCCGGCATGGGTCGGTACGCCTGGGCGATGGCTCGCTACGCCTGGGCCCGGAACGGGGTAGAGCCGACCGTTGGTCGGCTGCTCTCGCGGCCGGCGATCCCGGCCGTTCAGCCGAGCAACGCTCGGCTCTACCGAAGCGGCGATTCTGGCTATTCAGCCGAGCAACGCTCGGCTCTACCGAAGCGGCGATTCTGGCTATTCAGCCGAGCAACGCTCGGCTCTACCGAAGCGGCGATCCTGGCCGTTCAGCCGGGCAACGCTCCGCTCTACCATCGCGGCGTCATCACCGACCGTGGGCACTCATCGGCGTATTCCCGGTTTCGTCGGCCGAGGTTGGTGTTCGTCGCATCCCGCTTGCCGCGGGGGCGCTGCAACGGCAACGTGAGCCTCCGGGCATTGTCGCCCGGTGCCGGTGGAGACCGACGATGAAGACGCTGTTCGCGCTGGGGGTGTGGTGCCTGCTGTTCGTGCTGTGCTGGCCGCTGGCGGTCCTGGCGCTGCTCGCCTGGCCGTTCGTGTGGCTGCTGAGCCTGCCGTTCCGCCTGGTCGGCATCACCTTCTCGGCCGTGTTCGCCTTCCTGCGCGCGCTGTTCATGCTGCCGGCACGGCTGCTGGGCGGCGGGCCGGTGGCCGCATGAGCCGGCTGTGCGCTGGTCTGGTCGCGCTGTGGTTGGCGGCGCCTGCGTTCGCCGCCGAACCGCCCAAGGCGTGGGTGGAGCGGCAGAATCCTGGTCAGGAGGGTGCCGAGTCTGCGGCTCGCAAGGAAGCGCCGACGCAACACTGCCGGGTGGTGAAGGAATGGAAGGTGGACGAGGTGGTCGCGCAGCATCGGGTCTGCGAGGACGCGCCGAATGCACCGGCTGCGGCAGCGCCGGAGAAGCGCCCCACGCGCACGTGATATTGATTGCCGCGCGGGGCGGCCGGGGCAGTGCCGGCCGCTGGCCGGCTCTTCGTGTGGCCGGCAAAAAGGGCAGCCGACCAACGGTCGGCTCTACCGGGCTTGTGGGTGCTGCGCCTAGACTGCTGTCTGCTTTCAGACAGGGAGGTGGCCATGACGCTGACGCAACAGGAATCCACCGCGCTCTGCGCATCGCATGGGTTCGGCGCGCATGCCGGCGTGCTGCTGCCGTGGCTGCGGCCGCGCGTGGGATTCAGCCGCCGGGCGGAGGCGGATGCACCGATCGGCGCCTCACGGATCGGTGGCGGGCCGGATGTGCCCGCCGGCTTCACATGGCCCACCCACAAGGGCAGGCCGCTGGATTTCCTGCTGCAGATCAACCTGGCCGACGTGCAGGGCCTGCAGTGTGGGCTGGATCTGCCCGCACAGGGCGTGCTGTCGTTCTTCTACGACATCGACACGCAACCGTGGGGTTATGACCCGGCCGATCGCAGTGGGCATGGCGTCCGCCTGTTCGACGCGGACGGGTTGCAACGTTTGCCTGCGCCGGATGCGGAGACCGCGTTGGCACCGTCCGCGTTGGCGTTCCATCAGTCCTGGAGCCTGCCGCATCCGTTTTCGTCCGAGGGCGAGCAGGTGGCGCAGGCGCTGCGTGACGCGGGGTTGAGCTGGGATGACGACGCGGAGGAGGGCTACTACGCGCTGGTGGAGGAGGTTGCCGACCTGGGCTCCCCGACGCCGGGCGAGCGGCACGGTATGGGCGGCTGGTCGCATAACGTACAGGGCGACATGGCACTGGAAGCGCAGCTGGTCAGCCATGGCCTGTATTGCGGCGACCCGAGCGGATATGGCGATCCCCGCGCCGCTGCGCTGGCGGCCGGTGTGGCCGACTGGACGCTGCTGCTGCAGCTGGATTCGGACGAGGAGGCGATGTGGGGCGATTCGGGAATGCTGTACGCCTGGGTCCGCCGGCAGGACCTGACCGCGCGGGATCTGTCGCAGACCTGGCTGGGCTTGCAGTGTTGCTGACGGAATCGCCCCGGTAGTGCCGGCCGCTGGCCGGCTCCTCGATCGGCGCTACGTAGAGCCGGCCAACGGCCGGCACTACCGGATCGATGGTCGAGGGGAGTCCCAGCGAGCCGTCCCACCGGAGCGATGGTCGAGGCGCCCGCCGGCAGTGGTTGCCACCGCGCAAGCACGCACAAAAAAAACCCCGCCTTGGCGGGGTTTTTCGTTACACGGTCCGCAGGGCGATCAGTTCGCCTTGTGGATCGCGCGCTTGGTCACGGCCATGGCCGCGTCGTGCACCGCTTCGGACAGCGACGGGTGGGCGTGGCAGATGCGCGCCAGATCGTCGGAGGAGCCGTTGAACTCCATGGTCAGCACGCCTTCGTGGACCAGTTCGGACACGTTGGCACCCACCAGGTGCATACCCAGCACGCGGTCGGTTTCCGCGTGGGCCAGCACCTTGACGAAGCCGGCCGGCTCGATCATGGCCACGGCACGGCCGTTGGCAGCGAACGGGAAGCTGCCGGCCTTGTACGGAATGCCCTCGGCCTTCAGCTGCTGCTCGGTCTTGCCGACCCAGGCCAGCTCCGGCTCGGTGTAGATGACCCACGGAATGGTGTCGAAGTTGACGTGGCCCGGCAGGCCGGCGATCAGCTCGGCAACCGCGATGCCTTCCTCGAAGCCCTTGTGCGCCAGCATCGGGCCGCGCACGCAGTCACCCACGGCCCAGACACCGTCGACGCCGGTGTGGCAGTGGTCGTCCACTTCGATCTGGCCACGCTCGTTGACCTTGACGCCGGTGCCTTCGGCCAGCAGGCCCTTGGTGGCGGCGCGACGGCCAACGGCCACCAGCAGCTTGTCCACGATCAGGCTCTTTTCGCCTTCCGCGTCAGCGTAGGTCAGCGCGACTTCCTTCTTCTTGCCCTTGCTGGTCACTTCGGCCTTGGAGACCTTGGCGCCCAGGCGGATGTCCAGGCCCTGCTTCTTGAACTCCTTGGCGGCCGCCTTGGCCACTTCGGTATCGGCGGCCGCCAGGAACTCCGGCAGCGCTTCCAGGATGGTCACTTCCGAACCCAGGCGCTTCCACACGCTGCCCAGTTCCAGACCGATCACGCCGGCGCCGATCACGGCCAGGCGGGCCGGCACTTCGGTGAAGTCCAGGCCGCCGACGTTGTCGACGATGGTGTCGCCGTCGAACTTGGCGAACGGAAGTTCGATCGAGTCCGAACCGGCGGCGATGATGACGTTGGTGCCCTTCAGCTCGACGATCGAACCGTCATGCTGGGTGACCTTGACCACGTTGCCCGGCTGCAGTTCGCCGAAGCCGTAGTAGGCAGCGACCTTGTTGGCCTTGAACAGCATGCCGATGCCGCCGGTGAACTGCTTGACGATCTTGTCCTTGCGGCCAACCATCGCCTCGACGTCCATCTTGGCGTCCTTGAAGCTGATGCCGTGGTCGCCAAAGATGTGGCCCATGTTCCAGAACTGGCGCGAGGAATCCAGCAGCGCCTTGGACGGGATGCAGCCCACGCGCAGGCAGGTGCCACCGAGGGCCGGCTTGCCGTCCTTGCCCAAGGCCGCGTCGATGCAGGCGGTCTTCAGACCCAGCTGCGCGGCACGGATGGCGGCGTGGTAGCCGGCCGGACCGGCACCGATGACGACGACGTCGAATTGTTCAGCCATTGAAATAGTCCTTGTTGCATTCCCGAGCTTCGGTCGAAGCCGGTGGCGCGCAGGCGCCGGGGAGAGAGCAGGGCAGTGCGGTGCAGTGCCGTAAAACCAACACCCCTCCGCGCAGGCGCGGAGGGGTGGCGGGTCTTACAGGCCGAACAGCATGCGGCCCGGGTTTTCCAGCTGGTTCTTGATGTCCACCAGGAACTGCACCGAATCCTTGCCATCGATGATGCGGTGGTCGTAGGACAGTGCTAGGTACATCATCGGCGCGATCACGACCTGGCCGTTCTGGGCGATCGGACGTTCCTTGATGGCGTGCATGCCCAGGATGGCGCTCTGCGGCGGGTTGATGATCGGCGTGGACAGCAGCGAGCCGAAGGTGCCGCCGTTGGTCACGGTGAAGGTGCCGCCCTGCAGTTCTTCCAGGCTCAGCTTGCCGTCACGGGCCTTCTTGGCGTAGTCGGCGATGGTCTTTTCGATGTCGGCGAACGACATGCGCTCGACGTTGCGCAGCACCGGCGTCACCAGGCCCTTGTCGGTCGACACGGCGATGGAGATGTCCGAGTAGCCGTGATAGATGACGTCGTCGCCGTCGATCGAGGCATTGACCAGCGGGAAGCGCTGCAGCGCGTTGGCGGCGGCCTTCACGAAGAAGCTCATGAAGCCCAGCTTGATGCCGTGGGCCTTGACGAACTCGTCCTGCAGCTCCTTGCGCGCGGCCGAGACCTTGGACAGGTCGACCTCGTTGAAGGTGGTCAGCATGGCCGTGCTGTTCTTGGACTGCATCAGGCGCTCGGCGATGCGCTTGCGGATGCGGGTCATCGGCACGCGCTCTTCCGGACGTGCACCGGCCGCCTTGCCAGCGCCGCCACTGCGGGCGAAGTTGACGATGTCTTCCTTGGTCACCGCGCCATGACGGCCGGTGCCGGACACGTCGGCCGGGTCCACGCCTTCGGTGATCGCCGAGAAACGGGCGCCCGGGGGCAGGCCGTCGGCAGCCGACTTGGCCGCCGGCGCCGGGGCAGCAGCGGCCGGAGCAGCAGCGGCCGGAGCCTGAGCCTGAGCCGCCGCCGGGGCGTCGGCCTTCTTCTCTTCGGCCGGCGCGGCAGCAGCGGTGCCACCTTCTTCGATGATGGCCACGACCTGGCTGGAGGTCACGGTGGCGCCCACCTCGAACTTGATCTCCTTCAGCACGCCATCGACCGGCGACGGCACTTCCAGGACGACCTTGTCGGTTTCCAGATCAAGCAGGTTTTCATCGCGCTTGACGGCATCGCCGACTTTCTTGTGCCAGGTGGCGATGGTGCCGTCGGCGACGGATTCGGGCAGTACCGGGGCTTTGACTTCGGTGGCCATGCGGGAGCTTCCTGGTTTGTCTTTTCTAGAATGAGGGGGAGAGGTTATTCGGCAACCGAGTCGTTGAACGGGTTGACCAGCGCATCGGCGATCAGCTTCTGCTGTTCGATGATGTGGTCAGCCATGTGTCCAGCGGCCGGCGATGCCGAACGGGCGCGACCGGCGTAGTGCAGGCTCTGGCCATCGGCCAGGCAGAACTGCAGGTGGTGGCGGATCTGGTACCACGCCCCCTGGTTCTGCGGTTCTTCCTGCGTCCACACCACATCGGCAGCCTTGCCGTATTTCTTCAGTTCGGCAGCCAGCAGCGCGCGCGGGAACGGATACAGCTGTTCGACGCGGATGATGGCCACATCGTCCTGGCCACGCTTGGTCTGGTCTTCCAGCAGGTCGTAATAGACCTTGCCCGAGCACAGCACCACGCGCTTGACCTTCTTGGCGTCTGCGTTGGCATCGCCGATCAGGTGCTGGAACTGCCCATCGGCCAGCTCTTCCAGGCTCGACACGGCCAGCTTGTGGCGCAGCAGCGACTTGGGCGACATCACCACCAGCGGCTTGCGGGTGGTCATGCGCATCTGGCGACGCAGCATGTGGTACGCCTGCGCCGGGGTCGACGGCACGCACACCAGCATGTTCTCCAGCGCGCACAGCTGCAGGAAACGCTCCAGGCGCGCCGAGCTGTGTTCCGGACCTTGCCCTTCGTAACCGTGCGGCAGCAGCAGGGTCAAACCGCTGATGCGGCCCCACTTGGCTTCGCCGGCAGCGATGAACTGATCGATCACGACCTGGGCGCCGTTGGCGAAGTCGCCGAACTGGCCTTCCCAGATGCACAGGGTGTTCGGATCGGTGGTGGAGAAGCCGTACTCATAGGCCATCACCGC
>Ga0233366_1000387_pt1 | contig 15706 bp, 16 predicted proteins | sample ElkDunMinimDraft_23_FD_191536 | JGI IMG/M metagenome (GOLD analysis project Ga0233366, IMG submission 191536) | Fecal eukaryotic communites from dung pellets of Tule Elk in California, USA - Elk Dung C4 | ecosystem: Host-associated > Mammals > Digestive system > Large intestine > Fecal | place...
GCCTCTTTGCGCGCATGAGCACGGCGGGCCGTTGCCAACAGTGACTGGGATTCGAGGCTGCAGGATTGTATCTGCCAGTATCGCTATTCCGTGGCTTTCTGCCCTCATCGACGTCAGACAGCCTGATGCAAGCAGTCTTCAATATACGCCGCCCAGCGCCTCATCATCGTTCGGTCCCGATTCCAAATTTGCAGTATTGTAGGGGGATTGGACAAGGAAATGGCAAAAACACATCAAGCCTGCTTGAGCCTCAGTGGTACCAACGGATACTCGTATAGAGGTGATTTCGGTACCAACAGAAAAGGCTGAAATGGAGCTGAGACGTTGTTGCACAAGAGGAGAGACGGGAGAGAGTGAACGAGAGGGGCCGAAGGGTTTCTCTCTTCAGTGGAATATTCCAGTAAATTGCCCAGCGACACCTCAAAGTCGAGAAAAGGAAGGTGCGCTGGTTATCTCAGCGGCAGACAGCTAGAGTTAAACTCGGAGGCCAGGAAGGGAAGGAGCCAACAGTGGAGGACTTTCCGCTTTCCAGTTTGTTTACTAGCGCAATAAGGTACTGTACAGCGTTCACTTGCGCGAACGGCTCAAAAACCGCATTGTGACCTTCGGTACCCGTCATTGCGGTGGGAGTAAAGAATCTTGGCTTGAAGGCCAGATGATTGTTGTCTTGAAAAGGGGTATATATTCACAGAAAGTGTTAGGTATATGACTGCTATGTCCAAACAAACCCTCTAGTAAACTAGGTTGTTGCAGGATATACTAGCAGCCAGAAAAAATAAACATAAAAAGTTTGTCCAGTAATAAAACAGGCGAAATAAAGAATAAACCAGCGTTCCAATGGTTATTCCCATGCCATCTTGCCACGGTAATTTCATGTGCAAGACCAATCCCCAAGCAAAATACAATCGAAAGTTTGTATGATCCCCCAGCTCCGTTCTCAGATGACGACCCAATGCTTCTGATCCTTTTCGCGAGTAATAAATTGAGCACAACCCCTTTAGAAAAGCAACCAGGTGGCTCACGTTTATACGTTGAGTACCTCGAGTTGAAATGAACGCTTCTTTCCCCTCTCTAACCATAAATGCAAGTATTTTTTATCCATGCCCCGTTGAAGAGACATGAGAATGAAGAAGAAAACTGGAGATGCCGCGTTCTGACAACTGTCGCTATAAAGTGGCGAAAGTCAGAAAAAAGAAATTCGCCTCGCAATCGGTTCGGTCTCGCAGTACGCCGCCGTCCTAATTGTTGTTTCGTTTTTGCTTGCACTTGTCGTGCGCCATATGGCCATTTCTCGCCGTAGTTCTCGTAAACTCAGCGCCACAGTTCGGGCATGTTGCCTTTGTTGCCTGCCCTGACTTTTCGCGTTGGTGCCGCAGAAGATTGCTAAATGTCGAGAACTGTCGGCCGTTACATCCATGGTCCCAGCACTGCGGCTTGGGACGAGGTTGTACCACTCTGACTTGATCTTGTTGTCCTTGCGCCATGGGCATCATAGGCCCGGGGTAACTGGGACTAGTATGTGGCGTTAGTAAACGGCCAGTTAAACTGAACGGGAGGTATCTGATCGAACTTACTAAGGATCCTGCAAGCTTTGAGAGCTTGTCGGAGGATAGTACTGCGGCACGCCATAGCTAGGCGTCGAATAGGGGGCAAACATGCTCTGGTCAGGAAGCGGAGGCGAGAATGGCGGTAGGTACTGTGACGTTGGCGGCTCGGCCATCATTGGAATATGGGTCGGAGGTGCCGTTGTGTATATGGGCATGCTGGGCCCGCCCGTTGATGGGTCTATTAACGCAGCTGGGTTCGAATAGACAGATGAGCCACTCCCTGATCGTCGTCCGCGCATATGCACCTTTGAAGTGTGTCGCGCGTGGTCTTGCTGTCTCTTGAGTTCCCGCTGCTCCATGCTAAGTGTGCCCCTGGGTGGGCTTGCACTAACCCCTCGGGATCCGCCGGGAGGGCTGAGGCTGGCATCTGACGTATATGGTGGAAGATCGGAGCCGAGGAGGCCAGTTTGAGAATCCATAACTGCCTGCTGTGAGCCTCCAGTCTGGTAAAGATGATAGCGTGCTTCTCGTAGCGTACCTGGCCAGGTAAACGAGTTTTTCGAGCCCATTGTGAATGTCGGATCGTACGGGAGAGCAACGGTGCTGAGCAACGAGGTTAGCCGGAGGGTGGATCCAAGACTCGACTATCCTACCTCATAGTTCCCGATTCTATAGACTGTAAAGGGGGTGATGACGCCGGGTTTCCGTGTTCAGGCGGAGACTCGACCCGGAGCCAAGGGGTGTTCTGCGTCTGGGCCTGAGGTCTTTCGGTCCCAAACCAATCGTGATCCAAAACGCCTTGGGAGAACACTGGGAACGATGAATGGTTCTGGTGAGGTGCAGGCGGAAATGCTCCTATTTGTGAAAGATGAGGGCTCGTGTATGATGATGAAGGGAGCTGTGGCGATGCTAGTGGCGAAGGCCTGCTGCTGGTGAATGAAGCAGCGTCGAGAGAGGGTGTATTAGTTCTCGACTGGGATAGCTGAAGTCCTTGCAAGAGACCGTCAGGCGTAGAGACTTCACTGATGGCTCTCGACCTAGGATGTTGTGAGTAAGTGTCGTCAAAGCTCTGGTCCGAGTATAATGGCTGCATCTTGAACTAGTAATAAAAAATGGATTGGATTGAAGATACTGAACAACACATACGGTGTCTGTGACGTGATGCCGGTGATGAGACGCAGTGCAAGTGGTCACACAAGCGGTACGGAAGTCTCGTCGACTTATATGAAGTCTGGAGTCAGGTCGGTAGTGGTGATGGTTTTCTTGAACGATCAGGTAGCAAGATTCCTAGATGGACCCAGATCTATCTTTGGTAGATCGCAACTCTAGATGGCCCCTCAGCCTCAACAAGCATAGGGGCCAGGGCTGGGAAGAGGTAGGGCTTATAAGTTGGAGAGGGCAGTACATCCCCACAGTACCCGGGTGCCGTTGTGCATGTCGAGGGGTGAAGTCGATTGGCACAGACAACGAGACTCCATTGTTGGAAGGATTAGAGTATGGGCAGCCAAGGGCCATGCAAGTCTGTGGATAGACATCTTGGTCCTGGGAGTAACTTTCTCCTTGAGAAGGGCCGGGGGCCGGGACGGAGACAAGGATACAATGAGGGACAGGGGGGGTAAGAGAACGGGGTCCTCATGGTTCTTGGGGGGTGGTGAGAAGGGGGCCCCTTGGGCTTCGGGGGGGGTGTGAAAAGTCGTAAAATGTACTTTGGTACATGCAACAGGGGACACGAGCCCAAGACTCTGAATGCGGGCCAGGATGATTTGGGTTGTCAACGGCCCTACAACAAGGGACCTAGAGAAGGGAGTGGGTATGGGTACGGAGCACCACAGAGCTGCAACACAGAAACTGTCACGGCGTACCAACCCACAGCACCAATGTGGCGCGGATCCCAGAGAGTGTTCCTCCTTAACGCCGGCCGAGGTGGGCTTCGAGAGCATGGCCTGTGGTTTCTGGCCCTGATCGAGAAGGAGAAAGAGCCTGGAAGAGAGAAAAGGGTGGCGCGGTACGAAACGATCATTGCTCCCCAGGCTACAGCATTTCTCTGTCTTCTCTATGGTCAACTGTGCCGCGGCGTGTTGTTTTGAAGCAGTGCACGTCAAACAGCAACTTCCATTCAAGTGGGTTGAGGTTGTTGGGAGAGAAGAACCAGCAAGCACGGAACAAGCGACATGTTCTTGGTGTGACTTTGCGCAAAAGTAGCTCACTGCTCTTCGCGACGTACAAGCCAGACGATAACCGCAGCCTCTCGGATCTCAAAGGGAGAATGGAGGCAGAATCCTCGCAATATACCCGCGTCGCTTGACCTGGTGCAACTACAACCAAAGGCGTACAAGCTAGAGGTACAGTGTATGAGAGCGGCATTATCATACCAGAAAAGGGAAACCGCAAAAGCTTGGAGATGGACAGGAATATTAGGAGAGAATCTCATCAACAACCGTGGCAAAGATACCTTATGGGGAGAGTCAGTGAGACAACCCACCCCTCACAACCACCATCCCAGAGCCGGGCTTGAGATGTGGCCAAGTGCTGAATTGTCCTTGTGGGCAAAATCATTGTATGTACATACAGCTTCGGTACGTCTTTCACGACCATCGAGTCGATGAGACGACAGGGATTTCGGAAGACTGGTGGAGCGTTTGGACGAACCGGGCAAGAGGTTCGTTCTGATGAGATCTCGGAGCGGAACCAGAACAGTTTCGATGACTCGCGAGTATTATCAACCAACGAACGTAGTTCCAAGCTGGAAACGCTCGGTTGAGCTCGAACAGGGTAAAAGAATGAGAAGTTCGTCATTGTATTCGTAGCTCTGATTCTGTTCCTTCCTCTCGACAAGCTCGCATACCCGATACCCACATCGCAAGGTGTTGTGTTGTGCATAAGGTAGGTGCGGAGGAGGACCTTGGTGATGAGCGAGGGAAATCACACATTTCCGAACTGCGCCAACAGGTAGGTGGTGATGGGGGTGGGCAGCGAAACAGGCGGCTTGATTTGTTCGCACTCGATTTGATTGCGTCAGGACAGAGCACCGCAGTGTCCCCGAGAGATGGGAAAGAGAGGAGAGAGCGGGTGAGGTCGAAGGATTCGGAACCCTGTCAGCAAGTTACACAGTCGCCAAGCTTTAATTCGATACCTTACGTCGGTGACAAATCGGACCACCCAAGAAGCTCCAAGTCCAGGGCAGTTAAGAGAGCCCCCTGGGGGGCCAGAGACGTGAACTTTGCTGGCTGGCAGCAAAGCCTAGTACTGCCCAGCGCGGCAGGAGCGACGGAAGCCGGTAGATCTTTAGATTCCGGTGTTGCTTGCTGCAAAGAGAAGGGTCGAACTTGCGGGAAAAAATCAACTCACGGAAGCAGAAAAGTTCAAAGCACTGTACCTTACACCCGGTAACTTAGACGGGGTTCGCGCCTGTTTCTGTTTCTGCGCCAGTCTCGTGAGGTAGGCGCAGCTAAGGCCGACAATTTTGCAAGGCTTATGAGTTGGGCGTTTTTTACCCGCTTTGATCCAATTTGACTGCCCCACTGGAGACGGGAAACTTCGAAGCGACTGTAGCGACCTGAGGTTGCACCAGTTACAATAACACCAGCATTCTCAGACTACCATGCCGCCCGTTAACAACTGTCCGGATGATTGTATGGTCCTGTTCGTTGGTTCGTGACTCCCGTCATCCAAGCTCGGTCCCGTTGTTTCTCAGACAAATTTTGAGTGCTTCCTCCATTCTTCTCGAAGCTCATAAAGTTGCCGGCTGCCAGGGCCCGGCACAGCGTACCAAACTTCAACCCCTGTCAGGAACATCCTCTTGTTACCCTTTAGATCAAGCCACCCCTATACCGTATCCGTATTCGATGAGAGATGGCAGTACTGCTCGGGTATCCCGTACGGTATAGTACATGCTAATTACATAGCTGCGCCTTACGTAAACCCTAGGTTGTACTTGTGTTGATTCCATGGAAGCATCGGGTTTGTTATCGACCCGCTTTCCACTGATAAGGTCACTAGGAACAAAAACATTGCCATACTGGTAAAGGTATGCCGACTTTTAGATGTTTAAAAGCGGCACATCACCAACCGGCAACTAGAAACCGAGGGAGTAGTTGAGTTCGAAGAACAACCAACGAGTTTCGAGAGAAGCTCGGTTCCAAACAGGGGCCACAATCGCTCCTTCAGCTCCAGGCCATAATTTTTCTTGTCTTCCGCCACTTGTTTTCCGGAGAAGACGGGCACGGCGGGACATTCAAGGAAGCACTGGCGCTGGATTCCGGATCCACCTTCTGGCCTAGGGACAGCACGACATTGCTCCCCGCCGCCGACACTACGGCGTATGTACTACCGCCGTGCTAGATTCCCGCCGGGACACCGTCCGCTCTAAACCCCATGTCGCTTTGGTATAGTTAGTACGGGGGTACATGTCTAGCCAAAGTGGTCTCTTTCACTTCGTTGAGGCTCGGAAAGAGCAAAGTTGCAATGGATGAAACCCGCATCGATCCCCACAAAGAGACCGAAAAGGCAAGTTCCAGGCAGTGTTGTCTGGAGACTTTTGTTGGACCTGCCTAATTCGGTTGTTTGGGCTACTGCTTGTCCACAGTTGACTGGTCCATACTCACATGTAAGGTAATGTATTGTACGTATTGTGTGTGCTTCCTGGTTCAAATTAGGGCAGTTGTACGAATAGCCCGTGCACAATTCCTCCAAGATCGTCGTTATGTCTCGTGCTCGCTAGCCTCGCATACAATCTTAACTCGCCTCTGCGCCACGCAAATCTACTCTATAGAAGACCGAGGGCTGTGTTTTCACATATTTTGTAAGACTTGAAAGGAATGATCAGTATTATAGGACGTGCCATAGTCCTACCGCTGCCAACCAAAAATGGGCTCGTTTTACTCCATGACATGAAATACACAAGCAAAGGTACGGCGGACTGTAGACTGTGATTTACAGATCGTACAGTACGGTTCTCTCCATCCCTTTTGCTACGACGGACGAGTGGGACGGCCCCCGAAAGTTTGCAAACCTGGAACCGGTGACCATGGCCCAGCTCCCAGGTCCTCGGCAACGGGCCTGCTCCTCTCCGCATTGCCCCATTCCATCATCTTAAGACTCGGTAAGGTTTACAAGGCCCAAAGAACAAGCTCCGGCCTCATCGGCCCATACCGCACACAAGGCCCAAATCCACAGCGAACGCCCTTGTTACTTGCACATTCGAGAGTCGGTGAACGGCTGTCCAATGACTCCTACAATGCCATTCAGATAGCATCTCTTGCCAAGCTCAAAAGTGAAAACACAGCGTAACATTACTCCGGTATCCCGTACAGGGCGTATAATCCGAGCACAGCGCGTAGTCGCCGTCGCCGTCTATCCGTAGAGCTAAGGCAAAAAGGGATAAAGTTATGATGCTCAAACTTCTGTGCCACACTCGAGGGAGGATGGTCATTGGCTACGTTTAGAGGCATTCATCGGTCACCATGACTTCATTCCAACCACGGGTGCATCCAAGGCTGCATGGCGGCTCGATTGAATGTAACTATGGAGAATAGACACCGTCGGAAAGAGAAGAAGAAAAGGTCGTGGAAACAGCATAAAGCCAGGTTCATGGGCAATAAACCGTGTCAGCTACATTCTGGTTATTAAGATAGAGTTCCCAGACAAAAAGAAAAGATGATGATACTAGTAGTGCTGCGTTGATATTGTTCTCGAATCGAGTGCTCGATTGCGCTTGTCGTCCATCGCGGCTGATTTCATCCATCGTTCGCGGTTTCGCGCAAATAAACCCTGATAATTTACCACACCTTACGTGATATATTACACATGTCGTCAACGGTCAGCCATACCCCGTAATCCATCAAACCTGGCGGTGTACGGACGACGCGCGCACTGTGCCATGGAAATTACCGCGCAAAAGATGTGGATCTTGGCATGGCGCGGATTGTATCGGTGTTTTTGGCCCTAACAAGCTTTGGAGCACCTTAATTTACCAACTGCTGCTCCCGGATTGGTGCATCGCAGCCTTACACATCTTCTCCACTGCCTATGTGACAGAAAAGCTTCAGCCCTTCAAGCTAGCACGTCCCTTCTTGTCCCATCAAGACCATCCCAAGACGGACTCTTTTCCTAGATAGGGATTCCCACCCGCCGTCCTCGACAAGAAAATAGCCCGAGTGGCGGGTTATCCTCGTACGCATCCGCACTTGCGAGCTTTTAACCGACAACGCTCCCGGGAAGTGGGCAATGTGGGCAAAATGCGTGTTGGCTGAGACCTGAGACCTTGGGGACAAGGTCGGCACGGTCGGATTCACGATTTGACTAGGGAATTTCCCAGCACCAGCAGCGCCTCAATGCACCCACCGCGCAGGTTGAGAGTTTGCATATTGGAAACCCTTGCTCCGCTGCAATTACAGATCTACCCTGGGTACGTCGTCAATGGAGGTCGTTTTGGCAGCTTTGACTTGACTTTATTCTGCTGCCTAGCTCTAGCTCCGGGGCGGGTGGATCGTCATCGCCTCATCTCGGAAATGGATCTTGGGAAATCGGACTTCCACATGGCTTCATGGCACTGATGGGAGGTTTGGCGCGTGCCACCCGCCGGCGGGTGAGAACCCAATCGACTTATTTACATGGTTATCGTGGAGGCACATACCCCGTACTCTGGATTCCTGGGGATTATTTCGTGGAATCCATACTCTATCGGTTCTTTTGGCGTCCTTTCAGAAGCTTCGACCCTCTTGGAATACGTCTTCCACGTCTTCGCGGCCAAGGCTTTACCGAACGATATTCACGTTTGCATCGGCCTGGGCTTACCGACACTGGCTCGCCGGCATGGCGCTCCGAGATACGATTTAGTGGTGTGCTGGAGCTCACAGCTCACATGCACAGACAACTGCTTCCGTACAGGCTGGCGGCTAACAGCCCAATAGCGACTTGGCTTCAGTGAAGCCAGGGAGATTTGCCTACTCAGGCATCCATCCACATTCGATTCCAGATGCATGGCGTTGGCCAGCCCTAGTAAGGCTTTCAACCAAGCGCGCGTGTCACCAAAAGATTGGAAGATGACATGCAACCATCTCCTCACAGAAGCAACTGGTTGCTGAGGATTGGTTTTCGAGATGCGGCACGGTGACTATAACGCAGATGGACATTGGCACCTTCTCCTCCGGGTTATGGATCTCACTGTCACAACTAGTCCGTCACAGTCCTCGGCATCGTGTCAAACATAATACAAAGAACAAGGGGTTCTGAGAGAGAGAGAGAGAGAGAGGACACTTCCCCCGACACCACCACAGATGCAGAAAGAAGCCTTGCGATCAGTCCATTATAGTCGTGCAAGGACTAGTGTGGCTTGCTCGAAGAGGTTGTATGGGGTTGTATGGGCGGCAACATTATCAAAGCTAGGAAACGGTCTGAGTGTACCACATATTCGACCATTGGGATATTACTCCGAGGGACCCGATCTTCAGCGTGCCGATATTCCGATGGACAACAGCTGACAGGACAGCCTTTGGACGACCAGCTTCATAGAGACATTCATTTCGATCTGAGTTCCGGCGTATTCCATCATGCTTGAACTGCATGAAGGGCTTGCAGAGTCGATCTTGCGATGCCAGCCAGTTTCAGCCTACGGGAATAAACAGTAGCTTTGGCTTGCTCTGTCATAGTTTCCGGAAGGCCGTTCGCTCTCGTCTTTGCGGATGAGTGTGCAATATGGTATGTGCTATAGTGTTTATGCATATGGTACCATACCTACGCAGCTCGACATCCGATGCTTAGTTCACACCCTCACAAGTGGCCTGTTGCATATCCAATCACCATAAACCAGGCTCTCACGACAGCCATTTCACCCGCTGTAGGGCTATGCATTGGCAAGCGCGCAACAGACATTGACGAGTTCTGACCGGTTGTGCAACCTTGGTACCAACCTCTCATTGGTCGGGGCACTCTTGACCGACACTTGTTTCGACTCTGCTCTCACCACTTGGCGCACAACTCGGACCTTCGGCTTATTAGTGTCGAAAAGTAGGCTGTCAGCAACGACGATTACATGAACAGGCTCACGTCGTTGTCCAGGTTGAAGCTATTGCAGTTGCGATTGCAGCTATCATTGCAGCCACAGGTTTTCTTCCCACCGCTATCGCGAACTTACATCTTCTGCTTGGCAAATTGCCTCACTCACTCTCAAGAATCAATATCTAACGTTAGACGGGCTCATTCAAGCTAAAACTGTGAGGTCTGGCAGACCTGTTGTTATTATGTACATTGGGCAGTTTCTCTGTGCTAATCACCCCACGGATAGAAGTTTCCTTTTCCCTAGGGGCCAAAAATTTCGTGACACCATGAGCAGCAGACCGCCGAGTTGGGACGGCACAGTTTGAATCAACCATCAAGTACCTATCCGATTAGACCAAACAAGTCACGCACTCTGAAGCCTATCGATACGAGCGCCTAAGTAAGCAAAACGGCCAGCAATTGGACACTGTCAAGTTCTTTTCAGTGGGCCACAGCAATATGCATCTCTGCCACTTTTGTGCAGCGAAAATCTTACCGACAGTCTTTTCTCCGCACTTTTCAAGGACCATTTGGGCGAGGACGCTATTCTCGCATCACCCACACGGAACGGTCAAACTTGGCAAGTTCGATGCGTCACTGTCGGTGGCATGCTGGCCTCGTTGGTTCCATGTGCTCTGGCTTTACACAACCGAGTGCGCAACTTCGTACACCTCGAACGCTATCTCGTTGGAGGACCGCACGTTTCACAGAGCCAAAGGCTATATTTATGCAGAGTTCTTGCAGAGCTATGTCGTACAGAACCTCCGCGGTTGTTCCGTACTGCGTCATGAAGAACAGTGACGCCTAGTGAGCACTCAACTCGAAATCGCCTATCACAGCCACGTGTAACAAAGGAGGTGCGCGGACGTATTTTCCGCATTCGCCGTTATCATTCCGTTCTACAAGATGCGACGAAGCAAATCAGATTATCCTAGGCTTCACGGGGTATATTGGTTGTTCAACAAGAGGCTGGGCATAAGACATCAGGCCATCGACAACTTCAACTTCAACAGACGCTGCGAACCGTCGGCCCAGATGTGCCAGGTCGGCCCCGTAATGCCTCCATCTTACTGTAATGGACCTCTAAAACAAGCTGAATCCTTTCCCGCATGCATCCCTACTGGGCGGTCCCGCAATTCTGGCCCCCCTCCACGGCGACGTTACACACAGGATGTGGTTTACACATCCGACTTTCAGGATACCAGCACTACCATCTGCGGCAACCCCACATGGTCAACTGTCGCCAAGAGGTTTTGCCAATGTGAATACGCCCAGCTTCGACGGAATAGGCAGGTTGATAAACGGAAAATATTGGCGTTCTGCGCAGCGGTGGGTGCATCCGACACCGCCTGGGTGCCGGAGACCAGGATAGGGTCAACAACGTTGATGGTCCAGTCCGACAAGCGAGACAACAAAGCAGAGCCCGGAAACCAGCAAGTCAGCCCTTGTACTCCCCAACTCTTGCGGTGATTAGCACTAAAACCTCTCGTAAGCTCGTTGTTCAATGTTCAGACGTTGTTACGGCTTACAGCACAATGTCAGCGGTTTGTTATTTGGGGCTAACCCCATCCCAGCCCTGTAAGGCGACCCTGGCATGGGGTTCAGGCACTTGGCTCACAAATATTCCGTTTCCTCTTTTACACTACAGTGGATAGCGGGGGAGAAGCTTGTGGTCCCTATTTTTTATCCGCCTACCACCAGAAAGGCGACCACGTGGTGGCGTGGCTAGGAGTACTGATCGTATTCTCGCTTGTGGCTTGCGGTTTCGAACCACCTGGCCACCACCTCCATCTGGACGTTTCGAGCCCAAGTCACTGGTTATGGACAGTTCGCATCAGAGGCAATGCTCGATGCCGTACTTACATGTACTGTTATGAGCCGTTATGAGTGTGCTTGGGGGCAAGTTCTCTTTCATTTCCGGTTGTCGAGTTCGTTTCAATCACGCACTTAGCAGGCTAAGTGTGAGGCACTCTAGCTTAAGGCAATGATGGTACTTTCTGAAGCAACCGTTGCACTGCACTTCAGCAACTGCAAGGTGGGCAACACGGGCTCGTCGGCCGATTCACCGCCCACGGATCAATCAAGGGCCATCCGTGGCCGGACCGTATCTCACCAGTGAGATCACTTGGCCCCAGGCCACACACACTTTACCTAACTTGGAGTCTTGGACTCGAAAGACTTCCGGGACGACATTGACCTGTTGTTTTGCAACCCCAGACTTGAGATTGCTTGACTATTTTGTTTTCCATCACAACAGTTGAGAAACAATTATTCCATGCTCACCTTTGTGGTTGCATGTAGTGCATCCTTTGACGCAGCCCTACAGACGCTCGCAGACTGTTCCCGGGATGAGGATGTCTTGCTTCGGGTGTCCGATCCTGGATGTCGTCTTCTGCACTTGCACATTGCTGTCTCACAACTGAACGGTATTATCCATCCTCTGCCATGAAGCCCGGGCGACATGGAACCATGAAGAAAAAGTCGACGAACAAAGCCGCTGCTGATCGTTCGGATATCGTCCATACAGAGCGCCAATACGATCTGTTGCACAGATATGATCATCTCTAAGACACTGAGCAGCTCACTGTTCTACCTACGATCAACACGCATTGCGTGGTATTGGAGTCGTGTCTGGTTGCGGAGACGAGACAAACGTTGGGTTCATCCCCACCATAAGCACGTTGGAAAAGCAGTGCACCAGAACGACCCATCAAGTGCCATTGCTCACAATCTCACACTGGGGCTCGGCTAACGTGATCGGACTGTTACGGTCGGTGATGCAAAGCTGCCCTATCCGACCACTTGGCAACGAGCCCCGCTATTAAGGCTGCCCGAATGTTGAGTCCTTTCTGGGACTAGCAACACCAGGAGTTCGAGGAGTCGGGGGAGCGTTTAACGCAGCGGCAGGATTGTTACCTAAAGTCTTTCCGGACAATGGAGTAAACAAGTGCCGAACGACCATTCGACTCTTGTCTCCATGTGAAACCCTGTGTAAGTGAGAGGAACCTACTTCTTACGGGATACAGTCGACGCAGCATGCGGTGGTCAGATGGTGCATCCAAGGCACACCTCGGGCACACCACTATTGGATATTCGTTCCCTCCCCGCCTGTCAGTGTCATACTCCCCGCAACTCGCAAGAGCGGTCTACAAGTACACATGTACCTGTTGCTACAACGAATGCACTTGCTCGCATTGCTATAATCCCCTGCCGTCTTTGCCGAAGAGCCCTGCCTGTCGCATTAGATTTACCGTTATGGGACACAAATTCACTTTTTGGGGGGGGTGAATCCGAGAACAAAGAGTCCGAGGACCCAGAACCAATCACAAGTTTGTGCCGTTCAGGCTTATTAGAAATCCATCTTTTGCTGGGTTCAAGAGCTGTATCGAGCTGAGCCTTGACTGATGAAAGGACAACAGGAAAAGAGGGACGAACAAACATGATAGGATACGCTGGGCTTCTCTGGATTGGACTACTGTGGGAGAGTGAGACCCGACGCTTCTTGTTCGACTGTCTTACAGTGTCCCGGGGGATACGGTATACCAGACCAGGCCGCACCGCCACCCAAAACGTCTTAGCCTGTTGCTGATGCAGGTAATCGTGATGCCACATGCGGGCCACTCAGCCCTATGGGCCATGACTGCATACGGCTATCGGTTGTGGCTCATCGATCCTCGTCTCAAAGGCCCATTGCGAACCGGGCAGAGATCATGGCACGCTTGTTCGAATTATCGCCCAGTTGCATGGGCCGACGAGACATTCCATAGGTCCGATCATCTGAGACGGCCCTGCATCCGCAAGTATTCGGATGAGCGGTCTACGGGGACACGGCCCCGACCCATCAAATGACCTTTGATGATCTCCGGACATGCCGAACCACCGTGATGGATGCGCCTGTCTCCTTATCGTGGAGACGGGTTGAGACTCCGGAACGTGATCCAATGACATGAGGACCCTCCCGGCCGTGGTGCACAGCGGCTCTCCGGTCCCGAGCGAAGATGCTTGATATGTCAATTCATGACGACATTGCCGAGCCGAGTTCTGCTCATGATCAAGACAATCGGCCCTGTTTGTTGCTCTCTTCTGGTCTAATGACGCTGTAAAACCGAACAAGCCAATGCGGGAAAAGACTGCTTACCTGATTGTCTTGACCTCGCCAGGATGACAAAATCACGTTATGCGAATACCGAGATTGCTCACTCTATCGATCCAGGCGTTCACCTTAAGGCTGCCGACCGAGACCGAACGGTGGCGGTGATATCCGACCTTAGCCGTCGTCCCCCCCTTGTGATGGGACACATACTCGCTTCGGATCTTCAATTATATGGGTAGGTGGGTATGTCCCGAATCTACCTTGGCAGGAGGCTCTAACATTTAACAAACCCCACGATTTCCTCATATTCTGGTTGATAGGTTTGGTTACATGACACACGCACACACGCACACACGCACACACGCACACCCATACGGGTGATACAGGGCTACCTTCTCCCCTCGGTGCATAGGGCTGAATCCTCTTTGCACACACAAGTCCCCCGCTTCTTCATGTATTCCTTCAAGATCGATGCAGCCAACGGTGTTTCCTCCAGCATGCTACTGCACTACACGCGTACGAGTGTTGTTTCTTACCAACATTGAGCTGCCCACTACATAGTACAAGTGTAGGGTCCTGTTAATCTATCCACTCTTCATCCGCTTTGATGTTCGGACGGCCTTCCTTGTCTCCCCCCCTTTGTTTGCGGGAAGCATTGTTTTTGGTGTTTTGTTTGCGCAGCACTAGGATTTCGCGATGCGATGGGGAGGATTCACTACCCAGTAGCTCACCATTACACTTCCCCGCTCTCTCTATCTCATCGCTTTACGAAGTATGGTTCCTATTGTTGTAGTGACAGCAGGTGAGTGACATCCCCCTTTTCATGAATCCTTTGCTCCTACTCACCACTACCATTACCACCACAACACTGCCTACAGTCTGTCATGCTCCAGCGAGTGTTGTTACCTACCTACGAATACATACCTCGCCTACAACCCCTGATGATAATGAAATTTGCATGTACATACCCGAGAGCATGGCCCATGGTACTTCGTTTTCTTCTGCTGCTTCCATGCATGCATACCTACCTGCCTACACAATGACAGTTGCTGCATGCGCGTGGAAGCCACACGCTTAACAAAGTTCCATGCTTTTCGTTTGCCTACCAGTACTCCTGTTCTGTTCATCCTAGAAGCGGGAAGAGCACATACACACACGGTCATACCTACATGAACACAAAGCCGCGACCTTTGACTCTTTCTTCCTCCAATCACGACTGCCGTTGCAGATAACTGAGCGGTTCGGATTCCTCTTCCTTATCGGGGAGAGGAAATGAGGCTCACCGCTGTCCCAGTCGAATGGCTTTGGACAATGCGGTACTTCATATGGTGTGGTGATATCATTCAACGCCACCGTGTTTTAATCACCATACTGGTAGCGTTGCCCACCTACTTTACATGATACAGGGTGGTACGAAGTAAGCACCTAGCTATCTACGCGGTGTGTCTAGTGATAGGTATCCATATGGAGCAAAATTTCTGGAGTTGGATTGTGGCGCAGGAGTCTGCGTGGTCCGATCTCTCTTCTTCCCTTGATCTGGGTTAATGTAAATGGTGGTAATTCGAATGCCGAAATATCACACGTACAAACACCACAGAGAGGATACACACGCACACACACACTGTTGCTTTCCTTAAAATCTGCCTTGCCATGCACACAAATACCGCTAAAGTTTGCTGGTTACCACGAACATTTCTTTTCCTTTTCCCCCCCATGCAGATTATTTGAAACACTGGCGATTGTAACCCAAACTTCCTCCCTGTCCATAGGAGTAAAGCTAGGTGGCAGCCAAGTAAAAGGGGTGAAGCATGGCAAGTCCAGTTACATCGCTACTTTGGGCAATGATGTTTACTCCTTATCCCCTTTCGGAAGTTTTATCACCGCTGCCGCTGCCGCAGTCGCGCGCGGCGCGGCGCAAGAGTTACTGTACTACACGGCCCAGCAGATATCAATTCAACACCACATTTACCCCAAATACTAGGCACCGATGAAAGGGGTTAATTAGTGCGAATCCTTCCCTCTTTTCTCT
>Ga0233366_1000391_pt1 | contig 15604 bp, 13 predicted proteins | sample ElkDunMinimDraft_23_FD_191536 | JGI IMG/M metagenome (GOLD analysis project Ga0233366, IMG submission 191536) | Fecal eukaryotic communites from dung pellets of Tule Elk in California, USA - Elk Dung C4 | ecosystem: Host-associated > Mammals > Digestive system > Large intestine > Fecal | place...
TCTACTCATGCCTCAATCTTATGCCTAACTATGCAGAAACCCGCATTGTTACGATTACTGTGAACGACAAAAACGGACAACCCGTTCCAGATGCTGCTGTCAAATTTAAACTCTACAACTACTCCGAATACTATCCTCTAGCAACCATCAATACCAATAACGAAGGAAAAGCTTCCCTAACAACGGGAATGGGCGATCTTTTGGTTTGGGCTTCCAAAGAAAATCTTTATAACTATGCCCAAATCAACGTTAGAGAAACCGAAAATCTAACAATTACCTTAGACAAAGAAGCTGGAAAAGAGTATGTGGAAAACTTTAATATGACACCTCCTATGGGAAAACTCAACAAAAAAGAGGTTTCCGAAGAGAAGGTAAAAATCAACACTCAACGTCTGCAATACGAGGATTCGCTCCGAACCGCTTATATGAATACATTTATGACGGAAGAAAAAGCAAAAACTATTCTCAACGAAAATCTTACTCCTGAAGAGGTTTGGAACTTTTTGCATAAAAGTGAAGGAAACCACGCAGAAATCGTGAAGTTTATGAACCAGCACAAAACCAAAAACAGTAAAATCGACTTTAAAGGATTTTTAGCTGCTTTGGCAGATAAAGACCTGCGCGATACACCTGCAGAAATTCTTAATGACCACCTAACACCAATCGGTAAATTCTCTACCCATTTTGCGCAAGATGACAATATTTCTGAAACGGAACGTATTGATATTTATAACAAAGGAATTTTGCCTGCTCGTATCTCTAACGAGTTGATTCGTCCTTGGAGAAATTATTTGGCTGAAAAGATGGCAGCTGAAGTAGGTAACGACGCTACATATATAAAAATAAAGGAGTGGATTTTGAAAAATATTACCATAAATGATGAAGAGAACTACTCTCGCTGTCCAATCTCTCCGCGCGGCGTTTTCGACCTTCGCGTTAGTGATGCGCACTCTCGCAACATCTTCTTCGTGGCTGCCTGCCGCGCGTTAGGACTACCCGCTTACCTAGACAATGCCAACGGACAACTTTACGCATTTGGCGAAGGAAATTGGCAAAAAGTAAACTTTGAAGAATCTGACAAAAATAACGCAACCAACGGAACTCTAATTATAAACTTGCCAGAAAATTTAGGCTTTAAACCTGAATATTGGATTCACTACACTTTGGCCCGCTTTGAAAATGGAGATTTTGTAACTTATGACTTTGAAAATGACCCACGCGTGGCTGAATTTCCCGTGAAACTCTCTCTAACTCCTGGTTATTATATGCTCTCTACAGGCAACCGCTACAGCGATGGTGCCGTGGTTTCTCGTCTCGAATTTTTCAATGTAAAAGAGGGTGAAATTATTGAAAAAACGTTAACTATAAGAGAGTTAGAAAGAAGAGATGTGGTTTATGCAACGCTCAATACCAATCACAATACAATTTTGAATGGTGAAGTTATGCCAATTTCACAACTCCTGCCAACCAACGACAACATATTCTGCTTCATTGACCCAACCCGCGAACCTACAAAACATCTTCTAAAAGATATTGCTTCGCACAAAACTGAATTTGAAAATTGGAATGGGAAGATTAATTTCATTGTTCCAGAAGATAAAAATGCACCTGATTTCAACATTGACAAATGGAATCTTCCTAAAAATCGTAACTTCACCATTGATAAAAATCGCGAATTGATGAATTCTATCATTAAAGAAGCCAATTTTGAATTTAAAGATGAATATCCTTTGGTATTGATTATTAAAAACGATGGAAAAATAACGTTTAAAAGTGAAGGCTATCGCATCGGAACTGCTTCGCTAATATATAAGACGTTGGAATAAAGCAATATACGATGAGATAAAAAAACATCATTTTTTATCTCATCGTATTCAAAAAAAAATTATCTTTGCACGTTAAATTTATTATTCACAAAAAAACTACTATTATGAAAAAGATTTTTACAATTTTATCTTTAATGGTTGCAGTTTTCGCTTTGAATGCTCAACAAGCAAGAATCGTTTTGGAAGCTGGTGATGTTTGGGGTGATGGTACTGGTTATCAAATCCTTATCGATGCTGACGCTAACACTACTGAAAACATCTTAGGAAACCTTCAATGCGGTCAATCATACGCTGATTGGGAATATACTCTTCCTCTTGATGCTGCTGCTAATGACCAAACTGTTTGTGTAAATGCTTACATGGATATCCTTATCCCAGCTGGTACATACGACTATGTAGTAACCAACCCTGGTTGTGCTGGCTATCAAGTTGTTTATATTGCTTCTGACCAATGTGATCCTTCAAGAGGTGACAATGTTACTTTCGAAGCTAACAAAACTTACCATTTCGTTCCTTCTATGAACGGTCAAAACGACTGTATTACTATCACTGTAATTGATGGTCTTACTTCTATTGAAGAAAACAGCTCTGCTTTCTCAGTTTATCCAAACCCTGCAACTGACGTTTTGAACATCGAAGGTCAAAACATCAACAATGTTGAAATTATCAACCTTGTAGGTCAAGTTGTTGCTACAACAAACACAACTTCTGTTAACGTTGCTAACTTAGCAAATGGTGCATATTTTGTACGCGTTAACTTCAACAACGGTGAAGTTGCTGCTCAAAAATTCATCAAGAAATAATTTGAAGTTTGCATAATGAAAAAGGCTACTCATTGAGTAGCCTTTTTTTGTTTCCATCCATTACTAATACGTATAAATATTAAAAAAAAACTACAACTCCTCGAAAGCAATTATTCTTTCTCGATATAACGGATTGATAGGACGAGAAATCCCTGTTTCTCTATCAAACGAAACCAATACCGAGCTACAAATTGTTTTCACCCGATTAGTATCCGCATTTCTGAGTTGTTGAATCATCTTAATACTTGCATTTCCCAACTCCACTATTCGAGTTTCACATACTAAATTTTCTCCATACATAATCGGCTCCTTAAAATCTAATTCCACGTGCGCCAAAACAATATCCATCGTCAACCAATCGATCTTTTCGCCAAAAACTGCCTCAAAATAGTGCGCTCGTCCACAATCAAAATAGTTACATTGAACACCATTATTTACGTGATTGAAAGGGTCTAAATCACTCATTCTCATTTGTATAGGAACTTGAAATCGATACATAATCCTCTTTTTTAAAATTAGTCAGCAAAAATAGAGAATTTACGACTATACACATCATTATTTTTCAGATTTAAAAAATAGAAGAAAAAAGATGGAATTAAAAAAAATTATGTAGATTTGCAAGTTCTATTATAGAAAAGTCAAATACAATATAACTTAATAATAATCAATATGTTAAGAGACAACTTTACCCATAGACACAATGGTCCTCAAGGTGAGGATCTTGAAAAGATGTTGAAAACTATCGGCGTTCAAAGTATGGACGAACTGATTGAGAAGACTATTCCACAAGCTATTCGCTTGAATGCTCCTATGCCACTTCCTGAAGGAATGACAGAAGGAGAATATTTAGCTCACGTAAAAGCTTTATTTTCCAAAAATAAAATGTACAAATCTTACATCGGTTTAGGTCATTATAACACCTATACACCCGCTGTAATTTTGCGTAACATTTTTGAAAATCCAGGTTGGTACACAGCATACACACCTTACCAAGCAGAGATTTCTCAAGGTCGTATCGAGGCACTTCTTAACTACCAAACCATGATTTGCAGCCTTACAGGAATGCCTCTTTCCAATGCATCTCTTCTTGACGAAGGCACTGCTGCTGGCGAAATGATGTTGATGTTCTTCCATGCAAGAAGCCGTGAAGCCGTAAAGAACAACGTTAACAAATACTTCGTTTCTGAAGATGTATTCTCTCACTCATTGGCAGTTATCAAAACTAACGCAGCACCTCTCGGCATCGAGGTTGTAGTTGGCAAAGCTGACCAAGTAGAACTTGACGGTACTTTCTTCGGTGCAATGGTTCAATATCCAAATCAACACGGTGCAATCCATGATTATAGTGCATTTGTTGCTAAAGCCAAAGAACACAATATTTTTGTTGGTGCTGCTGCCGACTTGATGTCATTAACGTTATTAACTCCTCCAGGCGAATGGGGTGCTGATTGCGTGATGGGTTCTACTCAACGTTTCGGAAACCCAATGGGATTTGGTAGCCCAGCTGCAGGTTATTTTGCTTGTAAAGAAGAATTTAAACGTCAAATGCCAGGCCGTATCATCGGTGTTTCTGTAGATGCTATGGGTAACCGTGCTGTTCGTATGGCTTTGCAAACTCGCGAACAACACATCAAACGCGACAAAGCAACCTCTAACATCTGTACTGCAAGTGCACTTACCGCTATTATGGCAGGTTTCTATGGTATGTGGTTCGGTGCTGATGGCTTAAGAAAAAAAGCTACTCGCATCAACGTATTGGCTGGCGTTTTGGCAAAAGAAGCTGAAAAATATGGATACAAACAATACAATGAATATTTCTTCGATACTTTATGCTTCGAAGTTCCTGCAGGTGTTACTATCGCAAAAGTAAAAGAAACTGCTTTGGCACATAAAGTAAACTTCTGCTATTGGTGCGACTCTTGCTTCACCGTTGCCCTTGACGAAACTGTAAACCTTGAAGATGTAAACCTAATCCTTCAAATCTTTGCAGAAGCTGCACAAAAAGAGTTTACTCCTTACGTTTGCCAAAAATGCACTACCCCAGCATTAAATATTCCTGAAAAACTTAAGAGAAACAGCGCTTTTATGACGCAAGATATTTTCAATAAATATCATTCAGAAACTGAAATGATGCGTTATATGAAACGTCTTGAAATTATGGACCTTTCCTTGAATCGTGCGATGATTCCTCTTGGCTCTTGCACAATGAAGTTGAATGCTGCTGCAGAGATGTTACCACTCAGCTGGCCAGAACTTTGCTCAATTCACCCATTTGCTCCTGCTGACCAAGCAGAAGGTTACCTCGAAATGATTAAAGAGATGGAACATTGGATGAGCGTTATCACTGGCTTTAAGGCGGTTTCTTTCCAACCTAACTCTGGCGCTGCTGGAGAGTATGCAGGCTTGACGGTTATTCGCAACTACCATATCGCTAACGGAAACGGACATAGAAACATCTGCTTGATTCCAGCTTCCGCACACGGCACTAATCCTGCTTCCTCAGTGAAAGCTGGTAACAAAATCATTGTCGTAAAATCAACCGCTGAAGGCGAAATCGATATTGAAGATTTAAGACAAAAAGCGGAAGAAAACAAAGAAAACCTCTCTTGCATTATGGTAACCTACCCTTCTACTCACGGAGTATTTGAAGAAGGAATTACTGAAATCATCAAGATTATCCACGAAAACGGCGGTTTAGTATATATGGATGGTGCAAATATGAACGCTCAAGTTGGCTTAACCTCTCCAGGATTTATGGGCGCAGACGTTTGCCACTTGAACTTACACAAAACCTTCGCAATGCCTCACGGCGGCGGCGGCCCTGGCGTAGGTGCTATTGGCGTGGCTGAAAAACTTGTTGACTTCTTACCAAATCATGTATTGGTAAATACCGGAGGCGAAAAAGGAAACCAAGTTTCTACAGCTCCTTATGGTAGCGCTTATCTATTGCCTATTACTTACGGATACCTCAAAATGCTCGGCGGTACTGGCCTGACAGAAGCAACCCGCTACGCAATCCTGAACGCAAACTATATCAAAGCTCGCTTGGCAAATTCCTACAAAATCCTTTACACCGGAACCAACGGAATGTGCGCTCACGAGATGATTTTGGATTGCAACGAATTTGAAAAAACCGCTAATGTTCAAGTAGGAGACATCGCTAAACGTTTGATGGACTACGGTTTCCACGCACCAACTGTGGCATTCCCCGTTCATGGAACCTTGATGGTTGAACCTACCGAAAGCGAACCTCTTAGCGAAATCGATAGACTTTGCGACGCTCTTATCGCTATCAGAGAAGAAATTAGAGCAATTGAAGAGGGTAAGGCAGACCGCGAAAATAACGTTATCAAAAATGCACCTCATACAATGCAAGTGGTTTGCGCTGACGAATGGGATAAACCTTACTCTCGTCAACAAGCAGCATTCCCTCTTCCTCATAACGACAAATATTGGCCTACTGTCAGCAAAATCAACGATGCCTTCGGCGATAGAAATTTAGTTTGCTGCTTAGACTAAACATTCGTTACAATAACTTAAAAAAACTGCCTCAAAAGGGCAGTTTTTTTATCTCTATAAATGAAATTAAAATTCGTAAGTCATAATTGTCTTTTGCCATAAATCAATTACTAAAATCATCTCAAGAGTCATAAATCGTAGATACACAATACTTTATAGTAATTCATATCTAACTGCCAAATTGTACTAAAAATCCTTTGAAAAGGTTGAAAATTTGATGTATTTTTGCACACTTAAATTTTGTGAAAAATGTCAAAGGATATAATCAACGATATTACTGAAAATGAATATAAATACGGCTTTGTTTCCGATATTGAAATAGAAGAATTTCCTCGCGGAATTAATGAAGATGTGGTACGACTAATCTCCAAACGAAAAAATGAACCCGAATGGATGTTAGAATTTCGCTTAAAAGCCTATAATATTTGGAAAAATATGGAGGAACCTGATTGGGGTCATCTCGATTTTCCAAAACCTAACTATCAAGATATTATTTACTTAGCAATTCCTAAAAAGAAAACTGCACAGTCGTTAGATGAAGTTGACCCAGAATTAATCGAAACTTTTAATAAATTAGGAATTTCATTAGAAGAACAGAAAAATCTAACTGGAGTCGCCGTTGATGCAGTTATGGATTCCGTTTCTGTAAAAACTACATTTTCAGAAACGCTTGAAAAACAAGGAATTATATTCTGCTCTTTCGGTGAAGCAATTCAAAAATATCCCGATTTGGTAAAAAAATATATAGGTACCGTAGTCCCTGCTGCTGACAACTTCTACGCAGCCCTAAACTCTGCCGTTTTTAGCGAAGGTTCCTTCTGCTACATTCCTAAAGGTGTACGCTGCCCAATGGAGCTTTCTACCTATTTTCGTATCAATGCTGCAAATAGTGGACAGTTTGAACGCACACTTCTCGTTGCCGACGAAGGCGCCTATGTTAGCTATATGGAAGGTTGTACCGCTCCCCAACGCGACGAAAATCAGCTCCACGCTGCAGTGGTAGAACTTATCGCAATGAAAAACGCAGAAATCAAATACTCTACTGTCCAAAATTGGTACCCAGGTGACAAAAATGGGAATGGTGGTATATACAACTTAGTGACTAAGAGAGGTTTATGCAAAGAAAATGCTAAAATCTCTTGGACTCAAGTAGAAACTGGATCCGCTATCACTTGGAAATACCCTGGCTGTGTATTGCAAGGCGATAACTCTGTAGGCGAGTTTTACTCTGTAGCCCTTACCAATAACTACCAACAAGCGGATACCGGTACCAAAATGATTCATATTGGCAAAAATACAAAAAGCCTTATCGTTTCCAAAGGTATCTCCGCCGGAAAAAGTCAAAACAGCTACCGCGGACTTGTTAAAGTGGCTAAACAAGCTGTTAATGCCCGCAACTTCTCGCAATGCGACTCTTTACTTATGGGAGACCAATGCGGTGCTCACACTTGGCCATATATCGACTGCAATAACAAAAGTGCAGTTGTAGAACACGAAGCTACTACATCGAAAATATCCGACGAACAACTTTTCTACTGCCAACAACGCGGCATCGACAAAGAATCTGCTATCAGTTTAATCGTAAATGGTTACGCAAAAGATGTTCTCAATAAACTTCCAATGGAGTTTGCCGTCGAAGCTCAACGATTGCTATCCGTAAGTTTAGAAGGTAGCGTTGGTTAAGCCTATGAAAAAATTGATATTACTATTCACCATTTGTATCTTGTGCTTTACCCTCTCCGCACAAACCATCTACCAAAAAGATAAATGGGGCGAAAAACTATTTTACATAGAAGGAAATATACTGAAAATCAAGGATAAATGGGGAAAACCAATCTATTATTTCGATGGACAAACAATCCGCATAAAAGATAAATGGGGCGATGCACTTTACTATTTAGATGGAAACGTGCTGAAAATTAAGGATAAATGGGGAACGCCCCTACTCTATTTCGATGGACAAACCATTCGACAGAAAGATAAATGGGGTGAGGCTCTTTATTATTTAGATGGTAATGTACTGAAAATTAAAGATAAATGGGGCGAACCCATCTACTACTTCGAATATATACCTCATCGCTGGATTTTGGCACTTCTCGCATTATAAAATCCCCTATTCCAATATTTTATGTACCTTTGCAACCCAATTCTATTGAAATAAAAAACTATGAAAGAGAAAAAAATCAACTACACGCAAGCTTTTGAAGAACTACAATCCATTGTGAAAAAGATGGAAAATGCTGAAATTTCAGTAGATGAACTTTCTGAAATTATCAAAAGGGCTTCTTTTCTCATTACTATCTGCAAAAATAAATTGACGCAAACTGAGGAGGAAGTGAATAAAATTATTGACGAATTATAAAAATGCCACTACTATCATTAATTCCTGAGGAAATTGAAGAATATTGTGAGTTGCATACAACTCCTGAATCTCAATTATTAAACAGATTGAACAGAGAAACAAACCTCAAAGTATTGAGACCCAGAATGCTGTCAGGAAAATTACAAGGTACGTTCCTTGCTATGATTTCTCGAATGATCAAACCTTCCTACATCTTGGAAATCGGTACTTACACAGGTTACTCTGCACTATGCCTAGCAGAAGGATTAACATCATCTGGTGAACTCCATACCATAGAAATTGATGAGGAGTTAGAAGATATAAGTCGGAAATATTTCAAAGAATCTTCATTTCATTCTCAAATTCACCTTCATATTGGCGATGCAAACACCATCATTCCTACCCTACCTCATCAATGGGATTTAGTTTTTATTGATGCAGAAAAAAAAGATTATAAAAAATATTTCGACCTTATTTTTCCTAATTTGAGAAATGGAGGTATAATTTTGATTGACAATGTTTTGTGGAGTGGAAAAGTAGTAGAAGAAGTAGCTCATAACGACTACGATACGCAGGCTATACTTGCTTTTAACGACTATATCCAACAATATGAAGGAGTAATAAATCTAACTTTACCATTCCGCGATGGTATCCTAATGGTTGAAAAAATTTAATTATGAGAATAGATATCCTGACACTTTTCCCTGAGATGTTTCCAGGTGTTTTTGAACAATCCATCATCAAAAAAGCGGTGGATCGTAACATTTTATCTCTACACCTTCACAATATTCGAGATTACTCGTTAGACAAACACAAACGAGTTGACGACTATCCTTTTGGGGGAGGGGCAGGTATGGTAATGAAGATTGAACCTATTGCTCGTTGTATTGAAAAACTAAAATCGGAGCGCAACTATGACGCTGTACTCTTTATGGCACCTGACGGAAAAACATTCAACCAACAACACGCCAATAGACTCTCAATGCTCGAAAACATTATTATTTTGTGCGGGCATTACAAAGGCGTAGATGAACGTGTACGAGAGCTATTTGTTACTGAAGAAATTAGCATTGGTGATTATGTCCTTTCTGGTGGTGAAATTGCAGCTATGACTATTGTTGATGCCATTGCACGCATTATTCCTGGCGTACTTAACGATGAAACTTCTGCTCTCACCGACTCTTTCCAAAACGGACTCCTTTCCCCACCCGTTTACACTCGACCTGCCGATTATCAAGGACACAAAGTTCCAGAAATTCTTCTTTCTGGACACGAAAAAATGATCTCTGATTGGCGCTTTGAACAACAACTAAAAAGAACTCAAGCACGTCGCCCCGACCTTCTTTTAGAAGATGAAACTATAGGTAACGAGAAGCCATAGGCCCTTCATTAAAGAGAAGGTCTAAAATTGACATCTGCTCTATAAATCCAAATTTATCTTGGAAAACTTGAGAATATGGAGGCGTAACAATTGGAGCCTCACGCTTTGGGTGGATTTTTTGCCTAAAATCTATCATATCTCCCATCTCTTCAATGGTTTGCAAACGAGAAAACTCTATCGGCGTATTAATCTTCAATATCTTCAACAAAATCTTCAAAATATTACTATTGAAGTCAACCAATAATTCTGGTTTTGCCTCAAAAAATCCTGATATGTAATCTTGATAATAAAGAAAATATGGGCTATTATTATAGGCTGCCGTCAGCGCGCGCCAATGATTTCTTTGCCACGGCATCTTATAATCTATACGTACCTCAGAGATAGAAGTTGTAAAAGGCACAACCTTTTTTACGGGCACAATTAAAGAAAGTGGACCATTGGCAGATAAAATAACAGTCCTACTGCGGTAGGACTGTTTTTGATAACATTCATTCAAATCCACCAATACCTTTTCCGCTTGTGCTATTGCACTAAAATAGCAAACGGGAGGAAAATAGGCAGACGATAATATTACATGTTTACTCACAACTATTTAGCAATCACCATTTTTGTTCTATACATTTTTCCTTCTACATTCAATTCTACAATATAAACCCCATTGTTAAGGTTTCCAAAATTGATAGTGTTGTCTCCAGAAATATCGACTCTAGAATTATAAACTCTTTTTCCTAAAAGGTCGTAAACAGAGCAGATTGCATTTTCAGCAAGGAAGTTACCTTTAATCATTACCTCTCCATTAGATGGATTAGGAACCACATTAAAAGAGTAAATTTGCTCAATATATTCATTAATATCTACTTCTTGATTATAAAATTTACCATCTAACATTGTAATACCTGTATTATCTGGATCTAACCAAGGTTGCAACTTCTTTGTGGATTGAGAGTTGTTATTGTTGGTCCACGAGTGAGAAAATTTTCCATAATAGTCGTATCCTGAAGGACCACTTGTACCTTCTGGTGTTCCAGCCACACAACTACTACTTCCACAACAGAGGGAACCCACAATACGTTTATCCGCATTAAAGAGAGGAGAACCTGAAGAACCCTGTTCTGTTACTCCTTTGTTAGCTGCTCCAGTGTACCAAGTTGCACCCCAGAATTTATTATAACCACCACTAGCACTAACAACTAATCTTGGAATACTGATTTTTTTATAATCGCCACCTGGGTGATGAATTCCAACTCCTTTAGGAGAAAGGGTCGCGCTTCTATCCCAACCTGCAAAGTAAAGATTGTTTTTGATTACGTCAGTAAGGTTACCTGTAATCTTCAAAAGCATAAAGTCAGAACTTACTGTTCTATTATCGCGAGCCACTACAGAACCTCCAATCGCCATACGGTTAGCAACTCCTGCCGTTCCGTCACACTCGTATGTTTCATAGTTGAAAACAAACTTCCATGTAGCACCAGATTCAAAACAGTGCTCTGCAGTAAAAACATAAGGTGTATTATCTTGGCGTGCATTGTTAATCATTGCTCCAGAACACATATAAGTAAATCCACCAGCAGATAGCTTAATTAATACCACAGATTTAATTTGGTCTCTCCAATCATCACCCTCTTCACAAATTGTATTAATATGGCAATCACCTTCAGCACTTCCGTGATAACCTTTCAACGCATTCCCTTTGTATGAGTGATCTACAGAACTGATTGCAATTTCTCCATTAAAATCTACATCTGCAGGCTCATAATATTCCAATATCATCTCGTCACCTACAATATCTTGCGTATAGAAAGAACCATCTGGCAATACAGAACGAGAATCGAACATTCCTATAATTTGTTGAAAATCTGGTGAATAAATATAAACCTCTCCACCTTCAGGGATTTCAAATTTGGAAAAATTAAAACTTACGGCCAAAGCACCTTCTGATTTTACACCCACACGCCACAAACGATCGCCATTAGGCAAAATATCCCAACGGCCTGAATTTTCCATTGTCAAATTTACCTCTTGCAGAACTCCCACACGCAATAAATCTCCCTTCTCTGCTCTCTCTTGATCTTCCTTTAATAAAGCAGTTTGATCCACTTTTGCAAGTTCTTGAATAGGAACATTAAAAGAGATATTTTTTTGCTTTAAAGAGTAAGGATAACCAGGTGTGCAATACTGTGCAAAACCTTGTAAAGATAAAAAAATAAAACTAATAAAAAGTAAAGATATCTTTCTCATTTTTGTGATTTTTTGAACTCGCAAAAGTACATTTTTTTTTATTCACTCAAACAAATTACATTAACAATTGTTATTGAAAAATTCATTCTTGATTTTTATTGATATTCTGCGAAATTTTATATCTTTGCGAGTTATTTTAAACACTCTATATGATTAAACCAAAAAAAGTAAAAAAGAGCAATACCGTTTTTACCGGAAATTTAGAAGAACTTATTATTCAATCTCTTATAGAAAAAAAAGGAGAGAATATAGTTTGTATTGATTTAAAAAAAATGAATCATGTGCTATTTGATTATTTTATCATTTGCACAGGAAATTCAAAAACCCACGTGGAAACTTTAAGTGATTTCACCCAGTTTAATGTCAAAAGCACCTCTGGAGTTCGCCCTGCTTATGTAGAGGGTAGAGCAAATGGTGAATGGATTCTTCTCGATTATTTCAACATTATCGTTCATATCTTTCAACCAGAAACTCGCGAATTCTATAACATAGAGCAACTTTGGAGTGATGCTCCTATTCAAAAATTTTAAATTCAATGGCTTTAGAAAATAATAAAAATAAAGGAGAAAAAATCCCTAACACCGAAAAGAAAAATCAGAAAAAATTCAATATTGCTTGGCTGTATATCGGCATCACATTGATTTTCTTTCTCATTTATATGCAAACGGGTAGCAACAATTTTGCTGCGAAAGAGGTGTATAATACAAAGGTTAAAGAACTTGTAATTGATAAAGAGATTGACCACATGGAGTACGTCCGCAAAGATGATAGAGTGAATATCTTCATCAAAAGTGGTCTTATCAATAATGACGAAAAATATAAAGAGTTTAAAGAGGGAAATAATATTAAAGGACCTCATTTCTTTATAAAAATTACAGATTACAAAGCTTTTGTTGACGATATTACTCGTTATCAAGATGAAGCAATTGCAAATGCTATCCGTAAAGATTCAACTTTAGTGGCTTCTAAACTTCGAGAATCTTACGATTTTGACATTAAACAAAATACTAGTCACCGCTGGGGTGGAGATTTCTTCTTTATCTCTTTTATGATTTTGATTACCATTTTCTTCATAATGCAGATTCGCGCATTTCGTGGAGGTGCTAACGGAGGCGGTATGTTCAGTATAGGTAAATCAAAAGCTCAACTCTTTGATAGTAAGAAACAACCAAGCGTATCTTTTAAAGATGTTGCGGGTCTTGAGGGTGCTAAATATGAAGTTGAAGAGATTGTAGATTTTCTGAAAAATCCGAAAAAATATACAACATTGGGAGGTAAAATTCCGAAAGGTGCTCTTTTAGTTGGCCCTCCGGGAACAGGAAAAACCTTGTTAGCAAAAGCTGTTGCTGGCGAAGCGCAAGTGCCTTTCTTTTCACTTTCTGGCTCCGATTTTGTGGAGATGTTTGTCGGAGTGGGTGCTTCACGCGTTCGTGACCTTTTCAAGAATGCAAAAGAGAAAGCTCCTTGTATCATCTTCATTGATGAAATTGATGCCATAGGCCGCTCACGGGGTCGCAATTCTATTTCTGGTGCTAATGACGAAAGAGAAAATACACTTAATCAGTTGCTTACAGAAATGGACGGCTTCTCAACTAACAACGGAATTATCGTTCTTGCAGCAACTAACCGCGCCGATGTTCTCGACCGCGCACTGCTCCGCGCAGGTCGCTTCGACCGCCAAATTCACGTTGAACTTCCTAACTACAACGAAAGAAAAGGAATCTTTGAAGTTCACGTCCGCAACTTGAAATTAGCGGAAGATGTTGACTTAGAATTCTTCTCTAAACAAACACCTGGTTTTTCTGGTGCAGATATCGCAAATGTGTGTAACGAAGCCGCTCTAATCGCTGCTCGAAACGGAAAACAAAGTATCGAAAAAAGTGACTTCTTGGCTGCCATTGATAGAATTATTGGTGGATTAGAAAAACGTGGAAACATTATCTCCCCTGACGAGAAAAAAACTATCGCTATCCACGAATCGGGACACGCAACCGTAAGTTGGATGCTGAAACACGCATCCCCACTTGTGAAGGTAACTATTGTTCCTCGCGGAAAATCTTTAGGCGCCGCTTGGTACTTGCCTGAAGAACGCCACATCACTACAACGGAACAACTAATGGACGAAATGGCTGCTCTTCTTGGCGGACGCGCTGCAGAGGAGGTGCTCATCGGAAAAGTTTCTACAGGCGCACTTAACGACCTCGAACGCGCAACCAAACAAGCTTACGCAATGGTAGTATATTATGGCTTGAGCAAACTCGGTAATATCAGCTACTACGACTCATCTGGTGAACGCGAATACAGCTTCTCGAAACCTTATAGCGAAAAAACTGCCGAAGAAATCGATAGAGAAGTTCATAGCATTATTGATGAAGCTTATCAAACTGCAAAGAAAATCCTTTCCGAAAATAAAGATAAATTGACACAATTAGCCAAACAACTTCAAGAAAAAGAGGTTATCTTTACTGAAGATATGGAAAAAATCTATGGAAAAAGAGCTTTTGAAATAGAAAATATAGAGCAACCTAAAGAGGATAAAACCACGGAAAACTCTGAAAATATTACAGCGTAAATCCTAATAGTTATGAGCAGAAGTAATGCAGAATCACCAGACCATATCACAAATAAAGAGACGATTAAGCGACAAATCCGTCATGCCCTTAATGAAAACAAAAATAGTTCTAATGAAACTCTTTCTCGTCACTCCTTTTCTTATCTGAATTATTCTGATAAAGAGGATCTTAAAAACATATTTCTTAATAATTTTCGCGCTGCTGGCGGTCTTTATATCGGGTGCACTGCTGAAGATTGTGAAGATAAACTTGTTCGACTTCTCAAAGCTCAAAATTTACAAAACTTAATCGTAACGGGTCAAAAATTATCTGAAAAATTAAAAACACAAGGATTTCATGTATATCCATCGATTCCCAAAAACTTCCCTCCCGATGCTGCCGTTGTAAATTCTTATATTTTAGTTGCTTCTAACGGAAGCATCCTATTTTCTCCCTCATTTTCTCACTACCCTACCATCAAAAATATCTCCAAAAATATCATCGTTATTGCAAAAGAAAAGCATATTTCTCCAGACTTTAAAACTACTATTGAAATGATGGATAGAAGAGAAGAACAAAAGGGAATAGCTTGGAATTTACTCGAGTTTATTAGACCTAATGCTGGAGGTGATAATAAGTTCTCGTTTGAAAACCCTCGTATTATTTTATTGCTAATAGCTGAATAAAGATGAAAAATTTCATAATACGTGCCTTAACGGGTATTGTTTATGCTGGAGTTATGATTGGAATGTTTTTCATTCCTCACTACCTTTTCCTCATTCTACTTGCTCTTTTTACTCTTATCGGTGGGTATGAGTTTTTTAAAATTACTCATCATAAATTTGAAAATATCTCTACTACTCCATTTCTTCTCTTTGCCATTTCCCTTTTCCTTGCATTTTTTTTCATTCCCAAACAGATTATTCCTATTACATTAATTATAC
>Ga0233366_1000392_pt1 | contig 15574 bp, 14 predicted proteins | sample ElkDunMinimDraft_23_FD_191536 | JGI IMG/M metagenome (GOLD analysis project Ga0233366, IMG submission 191536) | Fecal eukaryotic communites from dung pellets of Tule Elk in California, USA - Elk Dung C4 | ecosystem: Host-associated > Mammals > Digestive system > Large intestine > Fecal | place...
CAAACGAACCAAACGGGCGCCCAGCTTTTCCGCCAATCTCAACACAAGGAAACCCCAATCCGTTCAACCATTACGCTCGCCTTCCTCCCCGAGTACCACTCAGCCAACCGATAGCAGGATGGAGCGGACCATACTCGAAAAGGAGCAGCGCTCAAATCCGCACCTCTATGGTCAACATAAAGCCCCGGCCCAAACCCGTGAACGCGGCACCTATAATTTGACCCGATCACCAGCCCCTTTTCCGGCAACCGTCATGAATATGTACTTAAAATAGTCCGATACGGTCAGGCTCTGGATCATCTTCTGATCCGTCTCTGCCAGCAATGCTGGAGTAGACATATCGATTTCACTCACCTGTGCCAATCCGGTAATTCCAGGGCGGACGTCGAACACCCCGCGTTTGGCGCGCTCTTCGGTTAACTCTTCCTGATTGAACAGTCCCGGCCTCGGCCCGACGAGGCTCATCTCACCCTTGAGCACGTTCCACAACTGAGGCAATTCATCCAGCTTGGTCTTACGCAAAAAATGACCGAAAGGGGTAATGGAGGCACTACTCGCCAAATGGGTGGCGACCGAAGCGGTATCCAGCCTCATGGTACGGAACTTGACCAATGTAAAAGGTTGCTGATGACGGCCGACACGCACCTGTCGAAAAATCGGAGAGCCAGTGTCGAACAAACCAATAACCGTAAGCACCAACAGCACCGGTAAACCAACCACCAGCCCCAACAGCGAGAAAACAAAATCAAACACTCGAATCACAACTCACCATCCAATCAGTTGGAACGCTCGAAGCAACGCTTCAGCCCCTCTTCCACCGTATAAGGCGGCTTCCAGTCCAGAAGCTCACACGTCTTGCTGATATCCACCTGTAGTGACCCGAGCAACCGCTGAGCCATAGCCTCTTTACCCAGCAGCATAGCTCCGAACTGAAGCAGGCCAGCCGGGACAGGGATTAGCCGGGCTGGCTTGCCCATGGCTTGACCGACGCCCCGCAAAAGCTCAGTAGTGGATAAGTCTTCACCCTCTCCAGCCAGGAAGACCTGATTGGCGGCGGCGGGATGATCAATGCAGCGAATGATCAGATCAACCAGATTGTCGATACCAATCAGCGAGCGCTTGTTATGGATGGCGCCAAGAGGCAACGGCAGCCCCTTCTCGACCAGCTTGATCATGCTGGCGAAGTTGCCCTTCACACCAGGCCCATATACCAGAGGCGGACGAATAATCACCATCTCCATTCCGGTATTGGCCGCTAACTGAATCAAACCCTGCTCCGCTTCCAGCTTGGACTGTCCGTAAGCATCCTCTGGCACAGGCTTGTCGCTTGCGAAGAAAGTCTTGCCATTGAGAGTCGCCTCGCCGTTAACTTTGATCGAGCTGATAAAGATGAAACGTTTGACGCCAGCGGCAGCAGACTGGCGGGCCAGATTCAAGGTGCCATCGACATTGACCTTGCGAAACTCGGCCAAGGGTTCAGCGGACTGCTCATCCATAACATGGACGCGAGCAGCACTGTGGATGACAACATCATGCCCAACAACACCTTCTGCCCAGTCCTGATACGCCAATAGCCCATCAAACTGAAAGACCGGCGGCGTCAACGAAGCTGAACCGTTACGAACTGCAACGGTTACCGCCTTGCTGTCATCACGTAACTGCTGAACCAGCCGCCGACCGACAAAGCCGGAACCGCCCGTTACGAAAACCGATTTACTTTCCACTGTTGCGCTCCAGCTCCGCATAAATGTCCAAGTGCTGCTGAGAAATCTTCTCAATTGCGAACTCGCGCTCAGCCAAAGCCCGCCCCGCCGCCCCCATTTTCTGTCGAAGAGCGCCGTCGTCGATTAGTTTCTGCATCGCATCGGCGAGAGCGGTCACATCCTTCACGGGCACAAGCAAGCCAGTTTCGCCAGGATCAATAGCATCTCTGCAACCAGGCACATCCGTGGTGACCACCGCCCGTGCACAAGCAGCCGCCTCAACCAAAACCTTGGGCAAGCCTTCCCGGTAAGAAGGTAACACCACCAAATGAGAATCAGCGAATAGCCCAGCAATATCCTTGCGAAAGCCAAGCACTTCCATCAACCCTTCCTGCCGCCACGTCTCAATCTCCTCAACGGAGATCGAAGTCGGGTTACCAGGGTCTGGATCGCCTACAAGCCTGAAAGCCGCTTGTACACCCCGCCCACGAAGCAAACGTACTGCGTCAACATACTCGCAAACACCCTTATCACGGAGTAACCGAGCAGCAAAGCAAACAACAGGTAAACCCGCAGGCTCTGGCAGCGCCTGATAAAGAGAAAGATCAACTCCAGACCCACGGATCGTTTTCGCTTTCCACTTATCCAACGCCCGGGCAGATAATAGAACATCACGATCATCCGGGTTCTGGAAAATGACACGTAGATTCTTCTTGCCAAAAGCTAGTCGGTACATCGTAGATATGACATTACGGACTAACGTCGCTTTTCTACCAGAAGACATAAACACGAAGCCAAGCCCTGATACGGCACTAACCACACCACCAACAGGAGCTAGCCTTGCAGCCAAACCACCGTAAAGGACAGGCTTGATAGTAACGAGGTGAAGCAAATCCGGCTTAACCCTCCACAGCAAGCGTACCAAGGAGCAAAACGCCCTAATCTCTGAAAAGATATTCTTGCCACTGCGTGAAAGGGGCAACACATAGTGCTCAAAGCCTTTGGACTGAATATCCGCAACCTTCGCACCCGGCATGGTCGCAATCAATACTGTGTAACCGGCGGAACGTGCAGCGTCCGCTACTGGTAACCTATGTGAAATAAAAAATGCCGCATCGTTAACGATCATGAGTAAAACTTCGTTCACACCCACCCCACTGTAAGCCTGCCCAATGAATACATGCAGGTCTACTCAGCCAGACACGTTCACATTGGCTATATACCAAGGCATCGCAAGCTCAATACCCTCGGTGATCCGGTAATCTGGCTCGTAGCCCAGCAGCTTCCTGGCCTTGCTCACGTTAGCCTGGGAGTGGCGCACATCCCCGGCCCTGAAGTCGCGATTGCTCGGTGCAGCAGTTGGGTTAATCCCATTGGCTAGCAGTGCAATACGGATAGCGTCAAACAGCTGGTTAAGCGTAGTACGGTCACCGACGGCTACGTTGTACACCTGATTATTTGCTTCAGGCTGACTCACCGTTGCGGCCAACAGGTTCGCTTGTATCGTGTTGTCGATGTAACAGAAGTCACGGCTGGTTTCGCCATCACCATTGACGAAAACCTGTTCCCCCTGAATCATCGCAGCCGTCCACTTGGGAATGACAGCAGCGTAAGCGCCGTCAGGGTCCTGACGTTTGCCAAACACATTGAAATAACGCAGGCCAATGCAGTTAAAGCCATAGGTCCGAGCGAACACCTCGGCGTACAGCTCATTAACGTACTTGGTGACCGCATAGGGTGACAGCGGCTTACCAATGTGTTCTTCCACCTTCGGCAGCGCCGGGTGATCACCATAGGTCGAGCTACTAGCCGCGTAAGTAAAGCTGCTCACACCCGCATCACGCGCAGCGACCAGCATATTCAGAAAGCCATCAATATTGGTGGAATTGGTGGTAATAGGGTCATTGATGGAGCGTGGCACCGAGCCAAGCGCCGCTTGATGCAGCACATAATCCACACCATCACAGGCGCGCTGGCAATCATCCAGAGTACGGATATCCCCCTCAATAAAGCTGAAACGCGCCCACTGCTCCAGCGATACCAGCCCTCGCACTTCGTCTAGGTTATGCTGGTAGCCGGTGGCGAAATTGTCTAGCCCGACCACCCGTTGATCCAGCTTGAGCAGGGTTTCCAGCAGGTTGGAGCCGATAAAGCCAGCTACGCCCGTCACCAACCAGGTTTTTGGCTGCTTGGGCAAGGCAGCCAGCAAGTCTTGATACACAGTCATAACTACAACCTCAAATCACTTTCATCGGCGGCGAGCAGATACTTCAGGTCATACAGTACATGCTGCTCCTTGCCCAGGGCACGAATATCAGCAACGCTCATCTCGCGAAACTGATCATGACTAACTGCCAGAACAATAGCGTCATAACCACTCGCCTGCGGCTCACTGACCGGCGTGATGCCATATTCCTGCTGGGCTTCGGCAGCACTAACCCAAGGGTCATAGACAACCGGCTCGACGCCATAGTCTTTCAGCTCGGCAACAATATCCACCACACGGGTATTGCGCAGATCCGGGCAGTTCTCCTTGAAGGTGAGCCCCATCACCAGCACCTTGGCACCGGCCACGCCAATCGACGCCTTGACCATCGCCTTAACTAATTGGCTAACCACATACTCGCCCATGCCGTCATTGATGCGCCGCCCCGCCAGAATCATCTCGGGATGGTAGCCAATCGCTTCCGCCTTATGCGTCAGATAATAGGGGTCAACGCCAATGCAGTGCCCGCCCACCAGACCGGGACGGAACGGCAGAAAGTTCCACTTGGTGCCAGCAGCCTCAAGTACGGCCTGGGTATCAATATCCATCTTGTTGAAAATCAGTGCCAGCTCATTAACCAGCGCAATGTTCACATCCCGCTGAGTGTTCTCAATCACCTTGGCTGCCTCAGCCACTTTGATCGACGGCGCTTTGTGCGTACCCACGACAATGATTTCCTGATACAGCTGATCCACCACCTCGGCAATTTCAGGCGTTGAGCCTGAAGTCACCTTCATGATGTTGTGTACCCGGTGCTCTTTATCACCTGGATTGATGCGCTCTGGGCTATAGCCAGCGAAAAAATCCTGATTAAACTTTAAACCAGACACCCGCTCTAGCACCGGCACACAGTCCTCCTCGGTTGCACCCGGATAGACCGTAGACTCGTAAATAACGATATCGCCTTTTTTTAATACCTTACCAATGGTTTCACTGGCTTTTATCAGCGGCGTTAAGTCTGGGCGCTTATAGGCATCAATCGGCGTGGGCACGGTGACGATGAAGCAGTTGCAGCCACGCAACCCTTCTAAGCAAGCCGTATAGCTCAACCCTCTGGATTGCTGCAATTCTTCTGAATTTACCTCAAGGGTGAAGTCATGACCCGCTTGCAGCTCAGCTATACGCTTTGCATTAATATCAAAACCCACAACGGGGCGTTTTTTACCGAATTCAACGGCGAGAGGAAGGCCGACGTAGCCAAGGCCGATAACGGCGAGATTTAAACTCATATTATACCTTATTAATTTTATATATTCCAAGCAGCCATGTAGCCAGCCACCATCATATCGATACTAAAGTTCTCTTCGACTCGGTTGCGGCACTGTGCTTTCCGTTCTTTCCACCGCATGGGTTTACTTGTTTTCTCATTAAGCGCACTGCTAATGGCATTACTAAGAAGTTGCGAATTTTGGGCAGGTATTACCCAGCCAGTATCCTTCACGATAATTGCAGCATCACCAGTATCTGTGGTGACGCATGGAGTGCCGCAAGCCATCGCTTCGGTCAGCACATTAGGAAAGCCTTCTGAACTGCTAGAAAGCACATGCACATCCAATGCATTCATAATGGCAGAAATATTAGTTTGCTGGCCTGCCAGTATCACGATGTTTTTCAAATCAAGCTCATCAATAACTTGAACCAGCTCAGCATTATCCTGGCTTAGGCCTTTGCCCACCAGCATGCATTTCACATTACTTTTATCTTCTAAAAAATCTAATGATCGTAATAAATTTATATGATCTTTAAGAGGGTCGTAACGCCCAACCATACCCAACAAACTGACTTCATTAGAAGCACCAAATTGACTACGAGTGGTTATTCGCAATTCATCGCTCGGCTTAAATCTAGATAAATCATATCCATTTTTGACTACAACCAATTTTGATTTACGATAACCAATATCGGAATGAACCTGCAGCGCTTTCTCGGCGCAACAAATGATTTTAGTTGGAATAAAAGACGACAGCCAAGCACAAAGCTTAGCGATCATTATAGTTGAGCGTTTCGACTTTCCTTTTTCCAAAACAGAATGACGTACTCCCCAAAAAATAGCCTCTACTCCCGCTAATTTAGCCGCTATACCACCGAGTAAATCCGAATGATACATCCAGGTTTGAACAACATCCGGCGACTCTTTACGGATCAACTTAACCAATGCAAATAATTTCATCGGATTAGGTTTAGAAGGGCTTAGCCCTAAAGAATAAACGGGAATATTAGCTGCTTTTAAAATAGAGCCATATTTACCGTCATTCCTTAAGGAGACAACTACATGACTAGCCTCTTTAGCATGTAAACACAGCCCGGCCAATACTCCTTCTGCACCGCCATCATCTAAACCAGTAATAACATGAAGAACTTTCTTTTTCGGTCTATAAGGCATAGGCATTTCCAGTGAACGTATCGATGTAAGTGACGAAAAGCTTCTCTTATATTAACGGCATAGAGCTATTTCATGAATATCACGAAAGAAGCGCACATATCGAGATTACTTACATAGATGAGGGTGTGCGTCAAAGCCAAGCATTGAACGCGTCTAGCCACTTTTCGACCACACTCTCCAAGCTATAATCTTTCTCCGCCACCCGCCTTGCTTGTTGCCCTAGTTTTTTATTGAGTGATTCATTTTCAGTCAGGTTATCCAGAACCGAATACCACTCTTCTCCAGTCTTGGCGCCAAATCCAATCTCGCCTTTTTTCAACACTTCTGTGTTCATCCCATACGGCGAAACAATCACTGGCACACCAGCCGACATGTACTGCAGCATTTTAAAGGAACACTTGCCCTTTACCCACTCGTTATCTGCTAACGGCATCAGGCCGGCAGTCCACTGTGGGAGTTCGTCAAACTCTATTCCTGGATACCACTTTAAAAAGGTACAAACTTCCCGCAAATCAGCCGGAATAGCCTCCGCGTGGCTGGTAATTATTCTTAGTTCAGCTTTGTCAGAATTTTTTTTGAAAAACGCTTTCAGGTCTGGAATGAGCGGCTCAAAAAAAGGAAGGTTACCTGGAGTGCCTATCCAGCCAATTACCTTCTTTTTGTCTCGACTTAGCCGTTCTGGATTAACCCTCATTTCAGAAACATTAACGCCAGTTGGGATAATACGGATGTTTTTATTGTAGCGTAAAAAGAAGTCGGCTAAATATTGATTGCCACAAACCACGCCAACACTTGCCTTTGCTGCATTTATAGCAGCCAAACCGCGTTTATTTAGAAAAATAGCATCATCTACATCAAGTATTTTTTTACCTGGTAGTAGGCGCTCTACGGTAGGCAGAGTGGAGATCAACTCTCTTTGTAGAATAGTGACATCTGCTCCTCGAAGCCGGTGGATGTAGGTTATTCTTTCCAGAAGAGCCGCCAACAGCCAAACGGGACGTTTTAGCGTTTCGCGGGGGGGGTAACGAGAGTTTTTTGGAATAATTTCATCAACATAAATACCATTTTCACGGAATAACTCTTTCAGAATACCTATTCGGTACCACCCTGAGGGTGCATTTCCTCCTGCTGTTACTGCGTTAACTTTCAAGCGCTCACCTTCATTATCTATATTGAATGACGTTTTTTGTATTACGTCACTTATCAGTGTAGAAACAATCTACCTTTACATCACAGAAAGCTAACGGTGCTCCTCACTGCTTCGCTGGGCGAGCTAGTGATGCTGTATTACTGATTGCTTGAAACAGTAAAACCAGAATAATAAAAACTGGTGTCGTTTGATAAAAAGCAGATACCGGCATTGAGATCATAAAAACACAAACAGCAACAAAAAAGATTAAAAAATTGAACTTACCAACAAGACCTTTCATTGATTAATACAGAATTGGATATAAATACAGAACCAGTCTAAACATAGTTTGAAATCTTTCAGACAGCCCCCCCCGTAGCCTGCCGAGTAAAAAGAAATTATACAACTTACCCTGATGACAATACTCAGTGATGGAACTCAAGATTCAACTTAATATATATGATCATTTAAACATCGCATGGCTCACAATATTTTGTGTGCCCTGCTGCTGGATACCAACAAAACAAGCTCCTTTCGAGCAGAAAAACAAATGCTCAGTGAGAAAACAAACATTCCAGTTATTATTTTTATGAGCAACTCTGCGATCAAATGAAACTCAAAATTCACCACCCTCAAAGTCAAGACCATAACACTTGTTGAAACAATAATTTTCGCGAGAAAACCCCAAGGAAAATTTGGTAAGTCGAACACTTTCCTCGAAAAATAAATTGACGAAAGCAAATAAATTATGTAGGAAACAAGAGTGGCGTATGCCGCTCCGATCAACCCAAGTTCGGAGATCATAAAATAGTTAAGAATACAATTTACTATGGCAGCAAGCATAGGAGGCAATAATTGCAGCCAAGTTGTCTTAGTGATCTGAAAAGCATAGTCAAAGTAATAAGACTTAATCGTTGCAAGCAGCACAGAGAACGCGAGCGAAGGAATCAGCATTATAGAGGTTGCGGAAAATTCATTACCAAGAAAAACGGCCGAAACCTCCTCCTTGACTGCTATAAACCCAAAAGTGACCGGCAGCATGACCAGCAGCAAAATACGTATTGAAACTGACAGCAACGCCTTTGTTCTCTCCTCACCTTTACTTTCATAAGCCTTCAAAATGATAGGAAACGCTGCTAGGTGCAAAATTGATGCAACCACGGCTATGGTGTATTGAGTTAAGTCATAACTAGCGGAGTACCGGCCCACTTCTTCAGCACCCAGCATTACGTCGATAAAAATCCGGTCTGAGAGGCTGATAATCATTACGAACAGATAAAGAAAAGTGAGCGGCGCCCCGTAAGACCAGAGCTGTTTTAACACTTTAAGATCAAAATCCTTCCAAGATATTTTCGACCACAACCTCAAGGCAGGTAGCGATGCCAGAAGTGAGGCAACCGCTAGGCTCGCTAGTACCCCGTGAACGCCAAAACCCACGACGAGGCAAGCGGCACCAGCAATCAAGAGCAGTATGTTTTTAAGTGCGAGCGACAACCCATAGGCTTTGGGCTTGAGGTTGGCGTTTATCAGCTTCTGGCTCAGCATCAGAAGAAGAGAAAGAAGAAAGAGCGCAGAGAAGAAATAATAATTTACTGACAGATTCGGCAAAGCATCGAACATGCCCAATATTGCAGTTAATCCAACTACCGTGAAAACCAATAATAATGCGGTACCTATTACCGTGGAGTGGAGCTGCGCCTTTCCTTCGATCGTATGTGTTGCAGGCTCAAAGCGTCCAAGCCCTATTACGAGGAAGCTCCCCAATATTGCAACAGCCGTCGCGGTTATGTTAACAGTGAGGGAGTACTTCCCGTATTGATCGGGTGTCATTAGCCTGGTAAAAACCATCAAGGCTGCCATCGAAGCGATTCCCGGGAGAAACTTTACGGCTGTGTAGCTCAGCGTATGCCGGATTATCAAGCTGACATCACTCCGTTAAACGTAGTATTCACATAGCGCAAAAGTTGAGCCATCCTGGTCTTTAGATGAGACGAGGTCAGCTTGTCGAGGTTGACCACTGGATCTGCTGTGCTACCGATGATGTGACGAATCACAGCCGACCCGATGAAACCGGCTCCGCCAGTTACGGGAATTTTCATTACCAGAAATCCTTTTATTACTGTCCAAGCTACGCACGGAACAAGGCTGCGTAAGAGGCCGGCACGCTCATAGTCGTAGCTCAATCGGATCAGCCCAATGAAAACACCGATCATCCCACCGAGAATGAGGCCTAACGCGATGATCAATGCACGCTTTGGTTTTATCGGCTCAGACGGAACCGTTGCAGATTGCTCCAAACGGTAGAAAGCTGACACTTCTTCTGTCACTCCCATCCCGTTTAAAAACTCATTTATCTGTACACCGTCGCGACAGTTACATAGGCCAAATAGGCATCGATAAATGCCTTAGCTAATTGAGGCTCTGTTCCTGTCGCGATAAGCAAAACTGGGGCAGCCGTCTTTCCTCGGCTCGCCTGGAATGCGACTTGGCGGTAAGCGGAATTAACCGCATCGAAGTCACGCCGGACAATTTGTGAATTTAGATTTGTAATCAGAACATCAAAAGTATCACTTGCCAAGCGAACAACACTTGACAAAACGGATTCGCCCTGAATGGGGCACTGACTATTTAAACCGCCAGCGAGTGTACCGAAACTGTTAATAGGAGCCGGTGTAATTTCCGCTTGGGATGAGTAGGTAGGCGTGACGGAATAGGAATAACCTAAAGCTGCGAGGGTAGAGCCAGCGGTGAATAAAGCGATGAGCAACCTTTGGTGCCAAAGAGCCTGGATAAGATCAATGAGATCTATCCCATCGTTTAATGAATGGCATTGGTCTCTGGTCATTTCCATCTCGGTAAAAGACTAAAACCGGGATTCTGTCACAGCAGACGACACGGTTCTAGTTTTCAAACGAAAACAAGTACCACGTCAACGGAAGTGATAATACTTATTACGTGGCAGGCGAGCGTTACTGTCATTCCTCTTCGTTTACCCGATCCCGCAGCTCCTTCCCCGGCTTGAAATGGGGAACGAACTTGCCATCCAGCGGGACGGACTGGCCGGTTTTGGGGTTTCGGCCGACCCGGGGGGCCCGATAATGGAGGGAAAAACTGCCGAAGCCACGGATTTCGATTCGATCCCCGGTGGCGAGCGCCTGAGCCATCTGTTCAAGCATGGTCTTGATAGCCAGTTCCACATCCTTGGACGACAGCAACCCTTGCTGGGTGACGATTCGCTCGATCAACTCCGACTTGGTCATGGTTTTCCCTTCGTTTTCAAGCGCCTAGATCATTTGACTTGTGCCTGTTTGTAGCATGTTGTTCAGAGTTTGAACAGTCTGCCTGCTATTTTCTTAAGCAGGGGTGGTTGACTGTCAAATCAGGAATATGATTGTTGTTCAGCCTGACATCGATGATGTCCGCGCTTGGAACGCTGCGGATTTCAACCCTGGCGTGAGGATTGAGTTTGATTTCCATGGACCGAGAGAAAAAGCTGCCCCCACATCTTTCCTCCGCCCACAAAAAAGGCGGGCTAAAAAGCCCGCCTTCAATTTACTCACCTAAGGATCAATCTTCGCGATAGCGACGCAGCTTGAGCTGCTTGCCGCCAACACGGGTGTCCTTTAGCTTGGCGAGCAAGCGCTCAAGGCCTTCTTCTGGCAGTTCGACCAGGCTGAAGCTGTCGCGAACCTGGATACGACCGATGGCTTCGCGCACCAAGCCACCTTCATTGAGGATGGCGCCGAGCAGGTTGCGCGCCGCGATACCATCGCGAGCGCCCAACGGGGTACGGCACCGGGCACGACCTTCGGCCAGCGGTACCGGAGCACGACGCTCGCGATCACCACCACTGCGCTCTGGGCGCTCGGAACGCTCCGATCGCTCGCGTGGTGCGCCGCTCGGCACTAGCGGTTGTTCTTTTTCAACGTCAGCCAAGGTCAGCGCTTGGCCATTAGTGGCCTTGCGCAGCAGCGCGGCGGCCAGCGCCCGCGGGCTGCAACCGATATCGGCTACCAGTTTGTCGAGCAGCTCACCATGGCTGGCTTCAGCATCAGCCACCAGCGGCGCAAGGCTGTTGGTCAGCTTCTTGATACGGGCGTCCAGCACTTGTTGCGCGTTCGGCAGGCGAGCTTCGACAACCTTCTGATTGGTTACGCGCTCGATCACTTGCAGCATGCGGCGCTCACGCGGAGTGACCAGCAGCAGTGCGCGACCTTCGCGACCAGCACGACCAGTACGGCCGATGCGGTGCACGTAGGACTCAGGGTCGTACGGCATGTCCACGTTGAACACGTGAGTGATGCGCGCCACGTCCAGACCGCGAGCGGCCACGTCGGTGGCGACAACGATGTCCAGGCGACCATCCTTGAGCGACTCGATGACGCGCTCACGCTGGTTCTGGGCGATGTCACCGTTCAATGCGGCAGCCTTGTAACCCTTGGCTTCCAGCGCCGCGGCCAAATCCAGGGTGGCCTGCTTGGTGCGCACAAAGGCGATCAGCGCGTCGAAATCCTCGACTTCCAGCAAGCGCAGTACCGCACCAATCTTCTGATCGGCATGGACCATCAGGTGCGCCTGCTCGATTCGGGCGACAGTCTGGGTCTTGGCGGCGATCTTGATGTGCTGTGGATCGCGCAGGTGCTTTTCGGCAATTGCGCGAATCGAATGCGGCAACGTGGCGGAGAACAGCACACTCTGGCGGCTTTCCGGCATGGCTTCGAAGATCTTCTCGAGGTCATCCATGAAGCCCAGCTTGAGCATCTCGTCGGCTTCGTCGAGCACCATGAACTGAACGGTTGAGAGCAGCGCGCCGTTGCGGCTCAGGTGGTCGACCAAGCGACCAGGCGTCGCGACGACGACCTGCGCGCCCTGGCGAATCGCCTTGAGCTGCGGGCCCATCGGAGCGCCGCCGTAGATGGCAACAACGCTCAGCCCCGGCATCTGCTTGGAATAGGTCTCGAAAGCAGTCGCGACCTGCAACGCCAGCTCACGGGTTGGCGCCAGAATCAGTGCCTGCACTTCCTTACGAGCGGGATCGATCTTCGACAGGATCGGCAGCGCGAAGGCGGCAGTCTTGCCGGTGCCGGTCTGGGCCTGGCCGATCATGTCGTGGCCACCCAGGATCACCGGGATCGCTTGAGTCTGAATGGGGGATGGCTCTTCATAGCCGACTGCGCTGATGGCAGCCAATACGTCGGGGTGAATACCGAGTGCGGCAAAGCCGCCGATTTCCTGGGTCATGGGTCTTTCCTGATGCTCCGCAAAGACCCATGTTCCGAAGCTGCATATGCCATGTAACGCCCGAAGGTCACCCTGGCAGCCTGGTCGGCGGGGTTTGCGAAAACGAATGAATGATGAATCGTCAAGGGTAGCTCGAAAGCTGACAGCAGCCGAAGCAGCGCTTCGTATTGTTGCGATACCTGAACGCGGGCTGGTTTCAGCCGGCGCGTACTATACCTGAAAAGCCGAGGCACGTGCGGGCTTTTGTACGCAAGGGTACGACTTTCCACTTTCGGCAACGCGCCCGACAGCCCTGAAACGAGTCTTGGATGCCACCGGCAGGCTATTGCCTATAATCGCCGCGGCAGGCAACTCCTACGGAAGGCACGCGGCCCGCCTGTTCTTCGCAGGCGGCGTGGCGCCTCTGGGTTTTCGCAGGCTGCGCCGCAGATGTCCTGTTGCTTGTCTTGCGCGGAGCCGATTCCTCAGTGAGCTTGCCACACCCGCCTCGCTGCCTGGCTATACCGCCGACAAAGCGAAAGCGACACGCACCTGCGCGCTTCGGGAGAGCTTCATCGGGGAGGCGTGCTAGCATTGCGCGTCGTTCCTTTCACAATCGATCCGAGTCATGGCCGAACACGATTTCCGCTACAACCTGCTCAACCCCGCATATACCCTTACCGAATGCCGCGCACTAGCGCCGGGTCGTTATCAGGTCACCGGAAACGGCGGCTCGATCCGCAGCGGTGACGTGCTGATCGTCACGCTCAAGGGCAGCCGTGACCTGTCACAACGCCTTACGGTGGACAAGGTCCGTCATCTGATCAACCCGCCCGGCCAATGGACAGCCATGGCCAGTGGACCGGTGTTTCGCGAGCTGGCGATCCACAACTGGCAGGTGAATTGCGACGCCTGCGGCAAACAGCTGGATTTTGAATTCGCGGTCGACGCCAAGTCTGGCGAAGCCGCTCGAGCGCTCTCCGCCGAAGCGCGTATTGCCGAACTGGGCTGGACAAACGCTGGTGGCCGTCATCTCTGCCCCGCATGCCGGGCAGCGCAGCAATGAAATCAAAAATTCTTCTCGGCCTCACCGCCTTTGCCGCACTCGGCTGCTCGGTCGAGCCCCTTACGCTCCAGAACGACGTCACCTATATCGTCGAATGGATCGGCGACGAGCCCGTTGTCGGCCGCAACCCTGTTTCCCTGACCTTCAGCGAAGACCGCGCCTACGGCAACGCTGGCTGCAATCACTGGTTCGCCAGCTACCAACGCGAGGGTCAGCAGATCCACTTCGGTGAAATCGGCAGCACCCGCAAATTATGCGCCGAGCACATAATGGATCAGGAAAATCGCTTCCTGGACCTGCTTTCACGCATCAAGCGCTGGGACGTCTCCAACATCGACCAGTTACGCTTCTGGCCGACCGAGGGCGAGCCGATCAGGGTATGGCCTGAGCAGAACTGATTGCACCAATATGCGCACATGCTCGGCATGCTCGCACCTGCAGCAGGCACAGCGGTCGGCCTGGCACCTCATCTCTCCCCTGCCGAGCAGAGGCGCAAGCCACGCCATGCGAGACCCTCGACGCACCAGCAGTAAAAATCCGAAACTGGCACAGGCGATGCATAGCTCTGTCTACCAGTTTCGGGGACCCTGGTTCAGGCAGGCTAGGGAATCCCCTCTTTTATCATCCGAGCAAGAAACACCGGCCGGCAGCACCGAGACCGTTCGGCGCCGGGAGTGATAACCCCATCATGAAGCAGGGCCGATCAGCAGTCAGAACAACCTCAACTGCTCGGCCTGGTCACGCAAATCGATCAGCCGTACCCCAACCCCAATTAGACGCACCGGGCGCTTACCGCGAGCAAAGGCGCCGGCGAGCAAATCGGCATAATCCTCAAGCTCCAGTCCCGCGCCGGATTGCTCCAGGGTCGTCTGGGTGAAGTCGTGGAATTTCAGCTTGACGAAGGGCTTGCCAGGTCGATAGCGACTGTCGAGCCTGGCTATGCGCCGCGCCAGCTCCTGCAGCAGCTCGGGAAGACGCTCCTGGCAAGCAGCGAGATCCGGCAGGTCACGGTCGTAGGTATTTTCCACGCTGACCGACTGACGACGACTTTCGACTTGCACCGGGCGCTCGTCGATGCCTTGCGCCAGCGCCCAGAGCCGCTCGCCAAAAGAGCCGAAATCACGCAGCAGGTCCAGGCGGTTGCGCAAACGCAGATCGGCGCAGGTACGGATACCCATGCGCTCAAGCTTCTCGGCGGTGACGCGCCCCACCCCGTGCAGCTTGGTTACCGGCAAGTCGAGCACAAAGTCATCCACCTGCGCCGGCGTGATCACGAACAAGCCGTCAGGCTTCTTCCAATCGCTGGCGATCTTGGCGAGGAACTTGTTGGGCGCAACGCCCGCCGAGACGGTAATTCGAAGCTGCTGCCAGACACGACGGCGAATGTCCTGCGCAATACGGGTGGCGCTGCCAGCGAAGTGCTCACAACCGGTGACGTCGAGAAAGGCCTCGTCGAGAGATAATGGCTCGATCAGATCGGTATAGGTGCGGAAGATCGTGTGGATTTCCTGCGAAGCTTCTCGATAGGCTTCCCGCCGCGGCCTGACGATCAGCAGGTCCGGGCAAAGCCTGAGCGCATGCGCCGAGGCCATCGCCGACCTCACCCCGTATGCACGCGCCTCATAGTTGCAGGTGGCGATGACGCCACGCTGATCGGCAAGCCCACCAACCGCCATGGGTCGATTGGCCAGGCTCGGGTCGTCGCGCATTTCAATGGCGGCATAGAAGCAATCGCAATCGACGTGGATGATTTTGCGCAACTTCTTTTGCCCCATCAGCACCCATGCGTACTCGAAACGAACATCCG
>Ga0233366_1000393_pt1 | contig 15558 bp, 21 predicted proteins | sample ElkDunMinimDraft_23_FD_191536 | JGI IMG/M metagenome (GOLD analysis project Ga0233366, IMG submission 191536) | Fecal eukaryotic communites from dung pellets of Tule Elk in California, USA - Elk Dung C4 | ecosystem: Host-associated > Mammals > Digestive system > Large intestine > Fecal | place...
GATTAATTTCAACTTCGCCATTACTAAATGCAGCGGCTACATTTTTAATCGTCTCATCCGTTGTTTGTTCTAAAGTCGCACGATAATGTGCCATTATAAGCTCTCTACGTTGTTTATCGGTCAATACTGTATTTTGTATACCTAAGTCACGCTCATGAATCGATAACGCTCTTATAGCCGTATCAATGAACAATTCCGAATAATTTTGTTCGGTATCAACCGTTAATTGGTCTAATTCAATAGCAATGGCGCGTAGTATTTCAACGATCAACTTATTTGTACGTTCGTATTTCGGCAAATGTTTAATCATTCGTGTATGCGTTATACTCATACATTCACCACATTCCGAATTGTCGGTACTTGAATTTCGCTGATAGGGATATTACCCGTTGAACCGTTAAGAGTGAGATTCGCATAGTCTTCTATGCCCTCTACGCTTAATAACTCACGTCCTATTTGTGCCTGTGAAATATACGTTAAATCTTCGTCGAATGCGATTGTTTTAAAGTAAGCTGTTAACTTTTCTTTAATGAACGCTTCGACTTGTGCGAATGCATAACCGTTTTTAAAAGTAAACGTTGCTGATACATCGATTTCTAACGCTTCACCCGTTACTACTGTCACATCTGCCCCGAATGGTCGTTCTGTCTCGATGTAATCAAATACATCCGTAATTAATTGTGTCGATGCTAATTCGTTGTCAACATCCAATACAGCGACTTTTACAGTCAATGGACCATCCCAACGTGGAAAGACTTTAACTTTACCCACGCCCGCTACAGATTGCGCCCATTCACGATAATGATACTTATTGCCCGCTTTACCAGGACGTTGTAATTTATCGTAATAGCGTTGTCGTAACGAAGCATCCGTTTCTTCTGGGAAACCATTTTCGAACGCTGATTCGTTTGTTACCGTTGCGACGTTTACAAGTGTTGTTGGGAATGCGTTAATAGCTCCTACAGGAACATTACCACCGCTACCAAATTCAACGGCTTGAACATTGATTCGATACTGTCCTGGCGCTGTTATAGTAGTCGTTTCAGTAGCTTCATAGAAAACATCATCCGCTGCGAATAAATCACCGACATTTACAACCGTTGCATTAGTAGCCGTAATAAGTACCGTACCGCTTGCTTTAGTAGCTGCCACACGCATTACACCGGTTCTTTGGAAAATAAACCGCGTTAATTCATCGCCTGTTAAGTTTTCAATATTGATTTTGTCAATAATATCATCGGTTAATACCACATGTTCGTTTAACTCGATAGCTACTGCTTTTTCGATGTCATACGTCCATGATCCTAATGATTTATCGAAATTGTCATTCGTGTTGTTTAAAATCTTTTGATGGATTGTTTCAACTGACATTATGCGCTCACCTCCATTTCGAACGCGCCCTCAACTGTTTGAACAGTGAATGAAATAGTCCATAGACTACCTTCTACCTCGAAATTCCAATTCGTTAAATCATCCACTAATGGATTTTCTAAGATTGATTCCGTTAATTCGCGCGTCATTTCTGATTCGATATAACCCCTAGGAAGCAAACTCCCTATTAAATCCTCAATCGTCACGCCATAATTAACACCTTTATGAACGTTGAAACGGAATCTTTCAGTACGAATAACCTTCTCAATCCAAACTTCTAATGCCTTTAACCCTGTCACTTCAATAGGGGTGCCGTTTTTATAAATAAAGTCGCCTTTTTTGAAGTCATATAAAAAAGAACGCCCGTTATATACTGGCGCTGTATTATTTGCTTCATTTCCTTCAGTTACAAGAAATTGTTCTACGTCATCTGGGAACATTATAAAGTAACCCCCTTGTCGATAACGATATACATATTATCATTGGAAGATGGAACTAAAATGAGCTTGTCGCCACTTTTGATTTCATCAGTCCATTTTACTTTTCCTTTGGCTGTGAATGTTTCAGGTGTCGAGCCGTTAATAATTATTTCTTCACCTTCGAATATTTCAAATTCGCGTTCGTAGTCTTTTAAAATATGTGCCGCAAATATTAGATTGGTTTTATCTAAGATGATAGCCGGATCAATTTGAATTTTAATATCCGGTAAATTTGCAACGACATCGCCTATTAAAAACCCTTCGAATTGTTTCCCACCATTTTTAGCGTTTTGAAATTGTTTCGCAATACTAACTATAGCCTCGTTCACGTTGACACCTCCAAATTAAGTGACATAAGGTGTATACCGTTGTTATACGTGTGTTGTGCCGATTTAATAAGGAATTCACCGGATAAGCCTGTAATAGGCTCTTCAAGCGTCACTAAACGCCCCGCCCTTGCTCTGTGATCACCGATTAAGGAAACGGCACCCTCTTCTTTTAGTTTGTTCAACTCTTTCAAAAGGTTGTTCGCTACTGCTTTCGCCTTACTAACTTCCTTATCGTCAATCGTTTGGGATTGTGTAAGTAAGCCGTATTTCGAGATACTTGCACCGTCTTCTGTTTTCGCTAAAACTTTTACCGTTTTTTCATCACCCGATACTATTTCAATACGGTTTTTCATGCCGGATAACGATGCTTTACGATTCGGATTACTTATCCATTCGGTTTTTACGTCGACCTTAATGTCTTTCCAATGGAATACTACCAACGTATCGCCACGCATTTCGAAACGATACTTAATACCGTTTTGTTCGCTGCATATCGTCAATATATCCTTTAGTATTTCGCTCACCGCTTGCGCTTTGTAAATCTTTTTAATCTTTACCGCAATGTTAGCGACTGTACACTTGATACCGATTTTCTCGCATAAGTCTTCAATCGCTTGTTTAGCGGGAATATCGTTGAATTGCATCGTTAATACATTTTCGTTTAGATAAAAAGCTAAGTCGAAGCAATTGTATTTAATAGGGCTTCGTCCACTTCTTTCTTCGTCTACTGCGATGCCAAAAAAGACGTCCTCACCACTGTAACGTAATGAAATTTTATCGCCAACATTAATAAATGGCTTAGGCAGTAACTCACCATCCTTATCAAAAGGAACGCTAAAAGATAACGATTGTCCTAATGTATCGACATCGCTTGACCACGTTAAACCACCCGCCAATTGTGTAACATCAACGCCATTCGCATATAACTTAAAGCTCATGTTATCACCTTGCTCGGTACGAATTGCTTGAGAACAAGCGTATACGGCATATCTCCAACACGATCATACCCAAATGAAAACTCTTCAATTGCGTATAATTCGTTATGATACGTGTAACCGTTATTATTCACGATAACAACGCGAACTGGCTTTCTAGTGCGTTTGTACTTAACGAAAAACTCTTTTCCCTCGTACATAAGCAATGGCGATTTTGCAAACGTGTATTCTTTACCTGGAAGCCAACTACTTATCGTAATAGACTTCAAACCAGGTCTACCTATCAAATTAATGTCCCCATCATCAACTGTAGTGAAAACCTCGTTGTTATGTGGGAATGCCACCTCAAGCGATTCGGGGATGATAGGCAACTGTATTGTTTCGGTTCTGTTTTCGTTTGAAATAATAATTTCCATCCTATCACCCTCCTACATGTTCGATAGTGCTAGTTTAATATCTTTAGATAGTTTGTATACAACGTCGTCATAAGACAACTGATTCGCGTTAACTGTCATATTAATGACTGGTGCTGTTGTTTGATTGTTAGTCGTTGTTGCAACCGGAACCGCTTGAGCCGGTTTATTGATTAACTTGTCGATATTATCGATGTTACCGCCCATTGCACGAACTTTTTGCGCTTGTCTAGCCGGAATAATCATTTCATCTTTATGAATGTTTGCGGTCATATCTTGAGCTACGCTATTTGTACCAACATCGAAAGAAGGTAGTAAATTACCTATTTTGCCCGCCGCTTTACCGATTGTTGAACCGATATTCGAAATCCAATCCGGCATTTTGAAGTTAGTAATTCTACTTATGAAATCGCCTACTTTATCGACTAAACCACTAAAGAAGTTAGTCACACCACCGATTTTTTCGGCACCCCAATTGTAAATGTTTCCGAATACTTCTTTCGTTTTCGTCCACAATTCACCGGCTTTAGCTTTCACTGTATCCCAATTCATCCATAATGCTACACCAATTGCAATTAATGCGGCTATACCCGTGATAACAAGCCCTATTGGATTCGCGCTCATTGCTACGTTCATAGCCCACTGTGCCGCTGTACCCGCTACCATTGCAGCCCTAAACGTTTTCAAGAAGCCTACAACTGTGCTAATTACGCTCATTGCCGCCATACCGACTTTAAACGCTACAACCGCCGCTGTTGCACTTGCTACGACTGTCGCTATTGGTCTCCAATTGTTAGCGATAACACCCGCAAACTCTAACGCTTTCGAAGCTAATGATGTAATTTTAGGAACTAAGTTTTCCGCTGTTGTTGCTATTGTGTCAAGTGCTTGTTTACCCGCTTCACTATCCGCTAACGATGCGATGCTAACAGTTAAATCTCGAAATGCCGATTTGACACGATTACCGAATGAACCTTCAACCGCGTTTGCTGCTGAATCTGTAGCGCCCTCGAAGTCTTTCAACGCGTCTGTAGTTTCGAACATTGAGTACATAACGTCTTTAGTGTTATCTTCCCACGTTGTACCCCACATTGAGATACCGATTTGATTCGCTAAGTTTTGATCATCCATCGATTTGAGCTCTTGTATTACCGTCGAACTTAACTCTTTAGCCGTAACTTTTCCGGCTTGCATGTCCTTCCACATTTGTTGTGTAGAATCTGATAATAAAGAGAATGAATCGCTCGTTGCTTTGTTACCGTCTGTTGTTTTAATTCCGAATTCTAAAATAGCGTTGTTAACTCGGTCTAGGTTGTAAACACCGTTTTCTGCACCACGTTGCATGACACCAAATAACTCTTCCGCTGAATATCCTGCTTGCTCTGCTACGCTTGAGAACTCTCCCATTTGGTCAAACATATCATTCGACATATTTAAACCTGATTGAGCGCCTTTTGTGAATAAATCAAACGCTTTGTCCGCTGTAATGCCGAATGCATCCATTAAGTTTTGAGCGCCTCTAGTAACCTCGTTTAAATCGCTGTCCGTTGTTTGCGCTAATAACATTGCCTCTGCTGTTACATCTGCCAGTTGAGATGGATCGATATTATGCATGTTTTGATTTACACGCGCTAAGTTGTTAGATACTTCGCTTAAACTTTCACCATATCCGCGTTTGAATACTTCGACTGCAGCTGATTCCAAGTTTTTTAACTCTGCACCCGTTGCGCCTGTTCTCGCTTCTAATTGAGCAAATGCGTCATCCATCTCTAGTATCGATTGTCCAACGGCTACACCTAAACCGGCTATTGCACCGCTCACTAATGCACCCGCCGCAACTCCAACGCCTTTAAACACATCACCGGCTTTTTGTCCGAAATTTTCCGCCTTGTTTTGCGCGTCTTGCATGTAACGACCAAACTCACCGGCTTGTCTATTAGCATTTCTTAAACCTGTACTAAAGTTTTGGTCTTTAAATTTTAATACTGCTGATATAACACGACTTGCCATTGTTTCGCCCTCCTTCCTTTAGAAAGTCACTGTTGGATAGGCTTTTTGATCTTTTAATAATTTCGCTCGTAATTGTTCACGCTCGTTTTGTTGGGACAATTCAATTTCCATACTAGCAGCAAAGAATTCTTTTTGTAGATAACTTAAGTTGTCAATCGTTTCCGGTGTGATTCCTTTTTGAAGGTAATGATGATACATAAATAATTCATCATCACCTTCTATTAGTTTTTTACTTCTTTAACCACGCCTCGTGACATACCGACCGCTTTAAGTGCAAACTCCATAATGTCGGCTTGTTCCGCATCAGTAAAGATGTAACCTACAATGTCCGTCGGTTCTTCACATTCAAATTCTTTTTGTAACTTTTTATCTGTTAAGTTTGGTTCTTTTACAACCGAATAGACAAGTGTTTGTGCAATTTTCTCGTATTCTTTTTCTGTTTTTGCATCTTTCATTGATTCTAAAAAATCAATTGCATCCGACTTTAAAACTTCGATTTGAATGTCACCATCTAAAGACGGAATAAATAACTCACCCTCATATTTACGTTCCTGTTTTAACTCGATTTTGCGTTTGATTAAATCATCTAAAGTAACCTTTTTGCGTTCTGTCATTGAATTGTCCTCCAAAATTTTATTTGATATAAAAAAAGACGTGGTGTTACCCACGCCTTGCTATAGTTAAGCTGAAATGTTTTCTTGTGTCATGATTGTTTCTAATAAATCGAAGTCAGAGAACTCGAAGCCTAATTCTTCTTGTAATAATGCACGTTGTTCGATTTTAGTTAATAAAAATTCGTTGAATGTTACACCACTTACCGATGTACGCTCAACACCGTATGAATCCGGATCGCCTAAACGAGTTGTAATTTCAATCTCTGGAATTCGACCGCTTTTCACTGCATCCGCTAATAAAAGAGAACCGCGTGAAAATACCTTTTTAAGCGTTAGTGAACCTTCGCCAACCCAACCCATGAATTTACGATGTTTCCCTGTGTCTTCTGCAAAGAAAACATCTTCGTATTCTAAGTTTACTTTTAATTCGATTTGTTCTAAATCTGCTAACTTTTGACCGTTAATCCATACAGCACCGTGAGTACCGTTAATAACGCGACTAGCTTTACCCATTTAATTACCCCCTTATGCAGCACCCGCTGATAGAATGTTGAAGCGTAAATCTTCCATTGCGTCTGCGATTTTTACCTGTCCGCCTAAAATTACTTTAGAACCGAATGAAGTTTCGCGAACTTGTTGGTCTGTCCAATCTGTTGTATCTGTTCCAACTGTTTCCCATTCTAAGCGTTGTGCATCTGCATCGATGAATGAAACGTTAGTGTAACTTGGATCTAGGATTTGTTGTGCCGCTAAGCCTTTTAAATAAGCATTAACCGCGATAATGAATAGAATTTGATTGTCGTAAATGTTGATATATTTACCTACATAATGCTCGTCGAATGTATCGCGTACATCGTCCGTAATCATATCCATAACTTCAAGGATTTTAATTTTCTGCCATGCGCCATTTTTCTCGCCTGTTAAAGTAGTTAACGAGTTAACACCACGACCGATTTTGATTTTCTCGCCGTCGTTGATAAGGATTAATTGACCGTCGTCGATGTCTTCATTTGGTGTATCACTCTCTTCGATTTCCGTAACCTCAGGAAGCACGAAATAAGTTGAAGAGCGTGTAAATGGTAATCCGGCAAAGATACCCGCTAAACGAGCCGTATATTCTTGCGTTGTATAGGCTTTCGTACCAACCTTGATACCTGTTGTAGTGAAGTTAATAACGCCTTCGTCGTCGGCTACTTGATTAGCTACAACTAGCTTGTAAGTTTTCTTGTCGTTAAGACGTTTCCCTTTAATCCAAGTTACTAGCGTTTCGGCTTCGTCTTCAGTAGCTTCTGGCATAGCTGCATAGTTAAACTTGATGCTGCCTAATTTTTTTAGTTCGTCATTTAAAACAGCTTGTTCACCGATTTTTAATACGACTACTTTAGAAGGTGTACCTAAAAGCGTTTTATTAATATAATCAAGGTTTTCCGCTGTCCAATCTGCTGTTTGTAAGTCCTCAACGGATTTAATTGTAACTACAGAATTAGCTGCTAAGTTTGTTTCGTCACGTAGAATAAGCGCTACGATACCCATAGCACTACGTTTAATCGCTGTTACGCTTCGAGAACGAAAGGCGATATCAATTTGTGGTAATCCCAATGTAATTCACTCACTTTCTTTTCTTAAATTTAAATTCCAAGTCTTGCATTAATTGCGCTTCAATTTCTTTAGCGCTTAACGGCTTGTCTTGGTAGAAGAACATGTCAAATTCAAATACAATAACGCCATCTACAACGTTAACTGTTGGTTCATTGACATCTAAATATCTATCGTTAACCGCTAATTTGTTGCCAAATATCAACGGGAGTTTATATTTCACATCATCTAAATGTAAGTAATAATCATCCGTATTCAATTCAGGGAAATAGTACACGTAAACTTTTAAACTCGTTTCAATTAACGATTCGAGCGTTACGTTTTTAACCTCGTCAAATATCGTCGTAAATGACGGTCTAACGAATCCTTTTTCGATGTCTTGAGCCTTAACAGGGATTGTCGGGAAATTGGTTTTAAGCAACGTATTACACGATTTTCGGATGTCTAGTAATTCAATCATAGTCTATTGTCGGAGAGTAATTTATCAAGCGCTTTCGATATCTCATTAACATCCTCTCGCTTCTCCTCAAACTCTCTAGCCCCTTTTTCCATGACTTTGTAACCTGGTTGAAATCCAACGTTTCTACCTATCCCTTTACCTGGTATAACCCCTCGACCGTTGCCTCGTCCTTTACCTGGGTTAACTACTTTTTCGTGCCCGTACTCCAGTAAATGCGATTTGTTATCGTAAAGGTTTTTTATCCTCTACTTCTTATAGTTTCCTATAAGTTCGGCATACATTTTCAACCTTTATCGGTTGCCGGACACTCGTGGGAATATTTTATTCTGTGCATTAAAAAAAGCACAGGTTCAATTCCTATGCTCTACGGTGAGCCACGTCTTTTAAAACGTGCTTTACCTCGGTATTGGTATATATAATTAATCAACAATACTTTCGTCTCGAATACCTCTTTTGTATCGTCTTTTTAAAATATCGTAGCTAACACCTGTCATTTCGTGAATTTGCATCAAAGATTTTTCTTCACCTTTGAAATTTATTTTGTTTGTGTTGCGTCTGTTATTACATTGTTCTTTGTTCGTTAACCATCTGCAATTTTCGGGACAGTAACCTTTTTCGTTATCTATTCTATCTATTGTCAAATGCTCTTCGTAACCATTTTCTAAAGCCCATTTTTCAAAAGAATTAAAGTCGTCGTTCCAATCCCCTAACACTTTTATCCCTCTGCCACCGTAACGAGTATAAGAATCTACGTTTGGGTTATTGCAACGCGCTTTCATCCCCAACCAAATTTTATAAAGTCTAGTGTGTGATTTTTTGTGAGAATGATTACCTAAATTCTTTTTATCCTGTTCTTTCTTCAAACAGCCACAAGACAAAGAACCACCACTTTGAACGCAATCTTTTCTAATTCTGACTTTATTGCCACAATCGCATACGCATTCAAAAAACATTCTGTTTCTTTTCCCTACATTCACTTTTACCTCTGAAACAACTGTTAGCCTACCATATTTTAAATTAACCAAGAATATCAAGCCCTTCTTTTTATTGTTAATTTAATTATACTTAACGTTCACCGATTTTGTCCAGTTTCGACACGCCCATTTAGTAAAAAAAGCGTGTGGTGCGGTATTTAAAGCTCGCACCGTAATATCTCCCGATGGATCGATGAATACTTTCCCTCGTTTAAACGACTTGTGATAAATACCATCCTGTTTAGTAACGAGCTTCCTTCCTTTTTTACGTACCTCGCGAACCAATTTGTTCCCCGATGTTCTCATAGCTTCTTTGAAAACCTTGTCGGCTTTTCTTTCAACGCTTAATAAATCATTTTGAAAGTCGGTTAATCCTTCAATATTCATTACGAAATAACCTCCTCTACAAAGATTTCTAATGTCTCGTTTGAAAAATACGGATTCAAAATATACTTAATTTTAAATAGATGATCTCGATACTTTATTTCCATGTCATGCGTCACATCTTTGGCAGCGCTATAGCGTACAACGATTTTATGTGTGACATTCGTTAAAATCGTATCTGCTTGTTGTCGTTGAAGCGCTCCCGTTTGTGGTACGACTTGCGCCCATACCGTTTTAATTTTTTCATGACGAATAGACGCCTCACCCGCTGCATTCTCATACTCGACCTTTCCGTATACGTCGATACGATGGTTAAAGTTAGGTTTCATTGGCTTCTACCTTGTACGATCCTAATAACGCTAGTTTCACTAACAAACGTTCAAACAAACGAGCGAATCGTTCCTTTTCATCGTCATAACCAAAGTTAGCTTTACAATAAAGCGTACAAGCGCGAATGATTAATTCGTCTGTATCTAGTACCTTATTTGGATCTGTACCAACTTCAATAATTTCGCGTTTAGCTGCTGCGATTAAGTCGCCTAATTCGTCGTCATGGTCGTTACCGTCAATTCGTAAAGATTGTTTAATCTTTTCTAACATTTTTAGTCACCTTCTTTGTTGTGGAAGGCTTTTTTAGTTTGTCGCTTTCGTCGTTTTTTCGGATGAATCCTAAGTCGTGTGCTTTTAATACACGTTCGTAGTCATCGCAAATAAATAAAGTACCAGGCGTTAAATGTTCACCCGATACTTTATCAACGAAAGGTATTAGTACTAGATGTTCCATACTAAAACCCCCTTTTTATTAAACTGTTGGCGTTAAGATTGAGAACGCTTTTTCATGTGTTACGTTACCGTCTACAATTGTGTAAGATGAGAAGCCAGTTTTACGTGATTTGATATCGCGTGATGATTCAACGCTTGTACCTAAGTTTGTATTCATTACGTAACCTTTAGCATTACCAAAGATAACAGTACCTGCCGGAATCGCTGAGTCAACTTTTACTGTGAACCCTAACATACGACCAACACCACCGCTAACAGTATCAGAGATGAAGTAAGGGCGTCCCTCTTGGTCTACGATGCTAGCTAATTTAGTCCATACAGTTTCGTTGTTTGCGTAGAATACCGCACCTGAAGTGTGTTTTGAACCTAATTTAGAAACAACTTCTAAAACTTTAGCGTAATCGATGCCAGTTGCTGCCGGATATGTTGTTTGCTGAGTCGCGACGCCTGTCATTGCAGTTAATACCCCTGTCATTTCTTTCGTACCACCGTCACCGCTGATAACTTGACGACCAAGTTCTACACCTAAACGTTCTACAATTTCTTCTTTCAAGTACGCTAAGAATGCAGGAACCGCCATTGCTTCAAGTTTGAACGATACTTCAATGTACTTAGCAACTTCTTTAGCGCCTAATTGGATTTCTACGAATGTATTTTTCTCTACTTCAGTAGCTTCTGATTCGATGTAACCTTTAGCGTCACCCGCTGTAATAGCTGTATGCTTAGGAATTGTTACAGTACCTTTGATATTTAATTTACGAACGTCACCTAAGAATGGGTTTTGAGCTTCCATTTCTGTAATGATTTCGTTTAGAGTTGTTTCAGGGATAAAGATACCTGAGTTAGTTGTGTTATGGTTGTTCATTTCAAGTAACACGTTGTTTTCTTCTTGTGTTAACTCTTGACCCATGATTGTTTTTGCGAACGCGTTTTCGTATAGTTTTTCCGTTGATAAAACCTTTAGGTTAGTCATTACTTTTGCACCCTCCACCGATTGTGATTTGTTTTCTAAATCTGCCGAAACATTGTTGTCTTTTAACGCTTGTAAGTTAGCTTGCGCTAGTTTAGCAGCTTCAATTTGACCATCTAACGCATTTACTTGTTCTTCAATCGCGTTAAACTCTTCGAATTTACCCTCGTTTACTAGTGTTTCGCCTTGCGTTAATAATTCGTTACGTTGATTCAATAACTCTTGAATTTTATCCATTATGCATCCCTCGCATTTTCATAAGTTTTAGTTTTGCTTCATATCGCGTTTTATCGTCCACCGTTGAAGCTACGGTTTCCGGTTCTTTGCCGATAAGTTGCGAGATTTTTTGGATAACCTCGTCACTTAACATGTTAGCGCCAAAGTTAGCAACCAATGTGCCGCCAAACGATTCATTTTCAAACATGATTTCATCGGCAAAGCCATGTTCTACTGCTGTTTGAGCGTTGAACCATGTTTCAGCATCCATTAAAGACTTCAATTCTTCGTCGCTCTTTCCTGTACGTTGCTTATAAGCATTCGCAATGGATTGATTAGCGCTTTTTAAAATCTCCGCTGTATGCTCAAACGTTCGATAATCTCCGCCAACAGAAGTTGAAACGTTATGAATCATCAATTGCGCTGTAGGTGAAATAAGTACTTTATCGGCTGCCATTGCGATTACCGATGCAGCACTAGCAGCTAACCCCACAATTTTCACCGTGACATTACCCTTGTACTCTTTTAACGCTGTAAAGATTTCACTACCCGCGAAAACGTCACCGCCTCCACTGTTAATAGATACTTCAACCTCGCTATTGTCTTTAGGTAATGCACCGATTACTTTCGATGGGCTTGTAGCTTCAATCCCCACCCAATCATAAATATCTTGCAAATTGTTGCTAATGATTGTACCTTTTACTTCAATCTTTTTCATTCTTTGTTCTCACCTCCTTCGATTGCAGCCGTGTCAAGACGTCTAATAAATTTATCCCCATCTGGTGCCGGCGCGTATGAAAGAATCTCACGTACCTCGTTAGGCGACATAATGCCACGGTCAACGAATTGTACTAATTGCAATTTCGTAGCCATAGATGCGAACGATAGGTTATTAGATTCGAAAACAATTTTATTTCCATACGCTCGCTCTTTACGCGTGAACAATTTGCGACTGAATAGAGTCGAAAGTTGAACGATATCCGGCTCTACAACCGATTCATAGTAAGCAATCCACTCATTTTCCGTATACGTCGAAGAAATAATTTTCTCGTTCGTATTGAAGTACGCATAAATACGTTTTGTTGTGACTTCCATTTGCTTCTCATTCGGCACGTAGTCTTTTGGATCAACTTGAGTCGCATCCATTTTGCTATCTGTTGCAGCGGCGCCTACTGAATCTGATTCGCTCGATAAGAAGTCGTTAACGAATTGTTGCGTTTGCTTTTTAATATCTTCAGGACGTAACGTTTGATTGAATTTCAATAGCCAACGGATAACGTTAGAGTTTTTAATGGCTTTAACAATACCTTGATCCGTTGTATTAACGATTTCCATTAGAGGCGTTAACGCTTCACTATTACCGTCTCCAAACAACTCGTTTTCGTTGTAATCCTTACCTAAATGGATAACGTCGGTATGCTTAAATGTTACCGTCTTACCATTTCGCATCATGAAACGGTAAAACAAAAAGCCGTCCGCATTAGTGACGACTTCAACATTCGATGCATTAATTGGATATAACGCAACCGGGTACTCATATTCATTTCGCTCGATAAAGATAAACGCGTTGTTGTTCAATTCAAGCTGCGTAATAGCACGCTCCAACAATTGTTGCATGGTCATGTTCGGGTTAGGTTCTTCTAACAGGAATCGCATATACGGCTCCGGATTAACTTTTAAGCCGTTTGCATCGTTTCGGATGTGTTTAGCTACCGTCTTACCAATAGCACGCACCTTAGGACGTATAGCGCTCCTTACAATGTCGCTCTTGTAGATATTACCGTTCCACGCATAAAAACCATTCCCACGGTCTTCAATCATCTTATACGATGTCGTAGTTGTAACTGATTTGTTTTTAAACTTATCAAAAATGCCCATCTTTTTTAATCTCACCCCCTTTTTATATGATGTTTAGATACTCTACCTGTTTGTCATTCAAAACAACGTAGGCATCTAACATAGCCGCTAAACCATCAATACGTTTACGCTGATTAGAACCCTTAACAGGTTGTATTGTATTGTTTTTGTCGTCTTGATGGATGGATGTATTCATTAAACACCACTTTGTAATTGGGTTATTATCGTATACGACATTTTTCTTCTCTAACTCGGCTTTTAATAGCTTCATAGGAGACGATAACGTCTGTTTACCTTGTGCGATTGGTACCATTACATCTTTACCAAATGTATCTTGCATTTCTTCCACCCAATAAGTAGCACTCCAACGGTCATATCCAACCCAAGGGATGTAAATGTCATACTCATTCATCATTTCTACGAACCATTCAGTAACGTATTTATGATGTACCTTGTTACCTGGCGTTGTTCGTAGCAAACCTTTATCATGCCACAAGTCATATGGTATTTTATCCTCGTTACTTCTCTTTTCTAGTAAATCTTCCGGCAACCAATACATGTGCTTTACGTAAATTTTGTTGTCATTAGGCAACATAAACATAATACACGCTGCTGTTAAATCGACTGTCTCCGATAAGTCGGCTCCACCAATTGCATAACGTGGTTTTAACTCACCTAAATCAAACGTATCTGTATTATTAGCTTCTTCGAATGTTAACCATGATTCCGTACTTGTTTCTCTGACATTGAAGTCCTTTGTGAGCAAGTTTTTAACTAACATTGAATTTGCTTTTGCCTTGTTTACTTTCGTTTCTAGTTGATCGACTTTTTTAATCGTTCCTAAACCTGGATTAGCTTTCATCCAACACTCAGGTAACAACCATTCGTTACGGTTATCTAGCTCGTAAACGATCGGAAGAAATCTATCGTCCTTGTATCCATCGGGATCGTCTAAACCATTCAATAACATTTCAGCCTCTTCATATTTCATGTCGTAAACGGCTTCTCGAATCGTTCCGGCTGTTGTAATCATGAAAATCATAGATTGTTCACGGGATGAAGTACCGTCGACAATAACGTCGTATAGGTTCTTATCTTTCCATGCGTGAATCTCATCCATCATAGCTCCATGAACGTTTAACCCGTCTAGCGTTTCGCTGTCGCTTCCTAATGGTTTAAATGTAGAATCATTAAAGTCAGCTCGTAACTCACTTACAAGGGGCTTTATGCGCTTTCTAAGTGCCGGTGATTTATTAACCATTCGTTTAGCATCTGTCCACACCAATTTGGCTTGATCTTTCTTAGTAGCAACCGCATATATTTCTGCACCTGGCTCACCGTCTGCAATTTGCAAGTATAAACCGATGCCGGATGCAATAGTAGATTTTCCGTTTTTACGTGCTACGACAAGTAAGATTTCTCGATACTTGCGTGTGCCGTCTAATGCGTGAATAAAACCAAACGATGCAGCGATAAAAGCTTTTTGCCATAGCTCAAGTTCAATGGGTTGTCCTCCCCACTTTCCTTTCGAATGTTTACAAAAGTTTTCAATAAATTCGATTGCATGGTTAGCACGTTGTGGGCTGTATTCATATTCGCTTTTATCGTTGTATACATCATCAACGAGTTTTTTATAAATACGTTCGACCTTTTTAGATGTGATAATAGCGCCTGTTTTAATTTGCTCGTAATATTCTACAATCGGGTTGTAGTCAATCGGATATTTAATCACGTGACATCACAAAGCTTTCGAATCCATCGTCTCCCTCTGATTTAGGCAATTCTTTTGGCAATAAATCAGATAGTTGTTTAATAATAGATTGATAGTTTTTATTCATGCTTTGGTATTGTCGAGCTACAGGACGTTCGCGTTCGTATGGTTCTTGGTTCTCAGATTGACTAAACAATTCGTAAAAACCGCCTGTATCTAAATCAATTTCCATGTCTTCTAGTGTTACGCGCATATATGCAGCACGTCGAATTAAGCCGTCTACAATCGCTGCCTTATCTCGCTTTATTTCCTTGTAGTTCTTTCTAAGTCGTGCTTCCTCGTTGGTAATGCGGTCTGCTTTCGTTAATTCCTTTTTAATCGCCATAAAAATCACCTCATTTCATTAGTAAATTTAGGGAGGGGAGGTTCGTGCGTGACCTGTGGGTTAATTGATCC
>Ga0233366_1000394_pt1 | contig 15348 bp, 14 predicted proteins | sample ElkDunMinimDraft_23_FD_191536 | JGI IMG/M metagenome (GOLD analysis project Ga0233366, IMG submission 191536) | Fecal eukaryotic communites from dung pellets of Tule Elk in California, USA - Elk Dung C4 | ecosystem: Host-associated > Mammals > Digestive system > Large intestine > Fecal | place...
GCTCTCGTCCGCTCAACTCGGCATCGAGCGTCGCTTGCGCGACACGCATCTGCTCGGCATACACCGGGTCTTGCATTCGCTGCCACATCACGTTCTCGGGTACGTCCTCGATGTGGCACGTCACCCACCAGATGTTTCCGAACGGATCCTTGATGCGTCCCCCTCGCTGACCGAACGCGCTGTCGCTCAGCTCTGTGACCACCTCGGCCCCGGCGGCGACCGACTTGGCGAACGTCTCGTCCGCATCCGGAACGAACACACGCAGCAGACTCGGCATGGTCGGCCACTCCGGGCGGCGGTCGAAGGCCAGGACCACTGTGTCACCGACCCGGATCTCTCCGTGCCCGATCGACCCGTCCTCGGTCTCGACCCGGGCGAGTTCCTCGCCGTCGAAGGCCCGCGCGACGAAGTCCAGGAAAGCGCGGGTGTCGTCGGTGACCACCCAAGGGGCGACGCTCGTGTAGCCGGCCGGGGCGGAGTTGCGTTGTTCGGACATGGGCGGTTCCCCCTCGACGCTGTTTCCCTGCGGTCGTGGGCAACGCTATGTACGAAAGAGGTCGGATTCGGTCCTCGATGCTGCGGTTTCGGAATCTGCGATCCGAAAGACTGCGAGGACCAGGAACGACAGGACATCGCAGCGTGGGTCGGCAGTCGTCGAGAGACCGGGGTCACCGGGGGCGCAGCCCGCGAGATGCCGATACACGCACTCCGCGGCCCTTTCCGAACGAAAAACGAGGCCCCGATCTCTTTCGAGTTCGTGACCTCGTTCGTGTGCAGTTCGTTGGAACTGCTCCTGGTGGGCGAAGGGGGACTTGAACCCCCACGTCCCGAAGGACACTGGCACCTGAAGCCAGCGCGTCTGCCATTCCGCCACTCGCCCGAGCAACGCAGAAAACAGTAACACAGCTCCTAATCAAACAACGATTCGCCTGGTCAGGGCGAAAACGGAGCCTCACGGGACCCCGGCGCACTACCGATCGGAACACGCAGGGGGTGCCACCCGGTCCAAACGTGGAAAAAGTGGATACCATGCAGTTGCACGATCTGCATCACGACACGCGGAGACCTGAAAGGGGGTCGCAATGGGCATCGCCCAACGATTCGAACGCAAGCTTCAGTCCGCTATCGGCGACGCTTTCGCCCGCGTGTTCGGCGGCGGCGTGGTTCCTCAGGAAGTCGAAGCTGCGCTGCAGCAAGAGGCGACCGACGGCGTCCAGCAGCTCGATCGAGGCCATACCCTGGCCCCGAACAAATACGTGATCACCATCAGCGAATCCGATCATGAGGCCCTCGCTGCCGACCGGGACTTGACTGTCAAGGCCTTCGCGCGTCACCTTGATGACTTCATCCGTGAACAGGGATGGCAGACGTACGGTGACATCCAGGTCGTCTTCGAGTCGTCGTCGGCACTGCACACAGGGCAGTTCCGGACTCGCGGCTCGGTTGATCCAGATGTGGGGCGCTCAGCGGCGCGCGCCCCGGCTCCGCGGAACCCGCAGATCCGCCCAACAGTGACACCCGAACCAGGAGTTGGCCCCATGACGCAGAACCCCGGCTACGAACCGAGCCGTGACCCCGCCGAGGCGGAACCGCAGTACGCACGCAACGGTCACGCGCACGTCGGCCAGGATCAGCGTTACGCACAGGGCTACAACAACGGCGCGGGCTACGCAGGTAGCCAGGCCTACAGCGACCCGCAGCAGGGCGGTTACGACAACCAGCCCCAGGGTGGCTACGGCGACCCGGCCCAGGGCGGATACGACCAGCAGGCCTACAGCGATCAGAACTACGATCCGCAGGGCTACCAGCAAGGCTATTCCCAGCAAGGCGGCTACGACCAGCCTGCCGGTTACGACCAGCAGGGCGGGTACGACCAGCCTGCCGGTTACGACCAGCAGGCCTACGGCGCGCAGCCCCAGGCATACAGCCAGGACTACGGCCGCGACGGCGCTCAGCAGTACGGGCAGCCCGGCTACGACGATCGTTACCAGGCTCCGCAGCCGCAGGGCGGCGGATACGACCAGGGCTACGCCGACCAGGGTTACCAGGCTCAGCCGTACGGCCAGCAGGGCTACGCCGAGCCGGCATACGACCAGGGCTACGCGGCAGCAGAGCCGGCGTACGACCAGGGTTACGCGGGAGGTGGCTACCAGTCCCCCGCCGCCGGTCGTGTGCTGACGGCCACCCTGCAGCTCGAAGACGGCAGCGGCCGGTACTACCAGCTCCGTGAGGGCAGCAACATCATCGGTCGCGGGCAGGACGCACAGTTCCGTCTCCCCGACACGGGTGTCTCGCGTCGTCACATCGACATCCGCTGGGACGGCCAGGTCGCGATGCTTTCCGATCTCGGATCCACGAACGGCACCACCGTCAACGGCGCGTCCATCCAGGACTGGCAGCTGGCCGACGGCGATATCGTCCGGGCGGGCCACTCGGAAATCCTTGTGCGCATTCTCTGAGCTGCGGATATCCAGGGCCTACGGGGTCCGTCGACACCGTCCGACGCGTGTACTGCGCGTCGGACGCTGTATCGAGTCGGCCGTGTCCGTATTGTGAGTGACCGCAGCGCACCGGACGGCATATGCCGGTCGACCGAGCCGAAGGAGGATGAGCCGTGCAGGGGTTGATTCTGCAACTGACCCGGGCGGGTTTCCTCCTCCTGTTGTGGTTGTTCGTGTGGTCCGTGCTGCGCAGTCTGCGGTCGGACATCTATGCGGGGACTGCTCGACCGTTGCCTCGGTATTCGCCGAAGCAGTCGATGCTCCCGTCGCTGGGCCGCAACAAGACCGCCAAATATCTCGTGGTGACCCACGGTGCGCTCGCAGGCACCCGGATCACCCTGGGCACCCAGCCCGTCCTCATCGGCCGCGCCGACGACTCGACGCTGGTGCTGACCGACGACTACGCCTCGACCCGGCACGCCCGGTTGTCGCCGCGGGGATCCGACTGGTACGTCGAAGACCTCGGGTCGACCAACGGCACGTATCTGGATCGTGCGAAAGTCACCACCGCTGTCCGCGTCCCTCTCGGTACGCCTGTCCGAGTGGGTAAAACCGTGATCGAGCTCCGCCCGTGACCCTTGTATTGCGTTATGCCGCCCGCAGCGACCGCGGCCTCGTCCGATCGAACAACGAGGATTCCGTCTACGCCGGCGCACGTCTGCTCGCGCTTGCCGACGGTATGGGCGGGCATGCGGCCGGTGAGGTCGCCTCCCAGCTGATGATCGCCGCGCTCGCGCATCTCGACGACGACGAGCCCGGTGGTGACCTCCTCGGAAAGCTCGATTCCGCAGTCCGTGAAGGCAACGCCTCTATCGCCGATCAGGTGGACGAGGAACCCGAACTCGACGGGATGGGCACCACCCTCACGGCCATCCTGTTCGCCGGAAGCAAGCTCGGACTCGCGCACATCGGCGACTCCCGCGCTTATCTGCTGCGCGACGACCAGCTCACCCAGATCACCCGTGACGACACGTTCGTGCAGTCGCTGGTGGACGAGGGTCGTATCACTGCCGAGCAGGCCCACACCCATCCCCAGCGTTCGCTCATCATGCGCGCCCTGACCGGCGCCGAGGTCGAGCCGACGCTGACCGTCCGCGAAGCGCGGGCCGGCGACCGCTACCTGATCTGCTCGGACGGCCTGTCGGATGTCGTGAGCGACGAGACGATCGCCAACACGATGCGCGAGGGCACCCACGACGAGTGCGCCGACCGGCTCATCGAACTGGCGTTGCGCAGCGGTGGCCCCGACAACGTCACCGTGGTCGTCGCCGACGTGATCGACCTCGACTACGGGCAGAGCAAGCCGATTGTCGCCGGCGCCGCGTCGGGCGACAACGACGAGGACACTCCCCCTCCGAACACCGCTGCCGGACGCGCCGCCGCGATGCGCCCGCCGCGCGCCGCTCCGAAGCGTGTGATCGTCCAGGCGCCCGAGACGCCCCCGAAGAAGCGCAGCCGACTGTGGTGGCCCGTCGTCATCCTCGCGCTGGTCGCGCTCCTCGCGGTCGGCTTGGTCGTCGGCCGCCAACTCGTCCGCAACAACTACTACGTGGGCGACAACAGCGGAGCGGTGACCGTCCTGCGCGGCCTGCCCGGAAACGTCTTCGGGTATTCGCTGCAGGAAGCCGCCCTCGTCGGATGCCTCACCGACGACGGCACGCTGACCCTCACCGCACCCGGTGATGCGCAGTGCCGGGTCATGCTCGTCGACGATCTGTGGCCTGCCGCGCGTGAACAGGTTCGCGCGGGCTTGCCGTCGGGCTCGCTCGAGGACACGAGCGCTCAGATGGAACGTCTCGCCGAGATGGATCTGCTGCCCGTGTGCTCCGTCGAGGAAGCACCCCCGACCGAGCCCACTCCGGCACCGCCGGCGACTCCGGCACCCGGAACGGACGGCACTGCCGCGCCCGGCGTTCCTCCCGCCGAAGCTTCTGCGCCGGCACCACCGGCACCCGGGGTCGACGGTCAGCCGCTCCCCGCGCCCGAGACGACAGCGCCCGAGGTACCGGCGGCACCTCCTGCGCCGCCCCAGATACCCGGCCAGAACTGCAGGGTGGGCGCCTGATGTCGGTGACCCATGGCGCGGGGGCCTTCCCAAGTCCCCCGGGTGGCTTCGCTCCGGCACCGGTTCAGTCGACAGGTCGTAATACCGAACTTCTCCTGATCCTGGGTGCCATCGGCATCACCACGGTGTCGCTGATACTCGTCGAGGCGAGCCTCGAGCAGACGATCACCCCGGATCTCCTGAAGTACGGCGTGACGTACGCGGCGCTGTTCCTCGTCGCGCATCTCGCCGTGCGCCGGTTCGCCAAGTACGCCGACCCGTTCCTGCTGCCGATCGTGGCGTTGCTCAACGGACTGGGCCTGGTGCTCATCCACCGGCTCGACCTCGCCGACCAGGAGAACGCGCGCTACATGGGGGTGGAAGCGCCGTCACCCGATGCCACCCAGCAGGTGCTGTGGACCGCGCTCGGAATCGTGCTGTTCATCGCGGTCCTCGTGTTCCTGCACGACTACCGTCTGCTCGCGCGGTACAGCTACACCCTCGGCCTGATCGGACTGGTCGCGCTCGCGATTCCGGCGCTGCTGCCGTCCCGGTTCTCCGAGGTCAACGGCGCGAAGATCTGGATCAAGCTGCCCGGATTCAGCATTCAGCCGGGTGAGTTCGCCAAGATCCTGCTGATCATCTTCTTCGCGTCGGTGCTCGTCGCGAAACGCGATCTGTTCACCACCGCCGGCAAGCATTTCCTCGGCATGGACTTTCCCCGGGCTCGTGATCTCGGCCCGATCCTCGCGGCCTGGGTTCTCTCCATCGGTGTGATGGTGTTCGAGAAGGACCTCGGTACGTCGCTGCTGCTGTTCACCACCGTTCTCGTGATGCTGTACATCGCGACCGAACGCGTCGGCTGGCTGGTGATCGGCTTCTCGCTGCTCGCGGTCGGGTTCTATTTCGCGTACCAGATGTTCGGCCACGTCCGGGTACGCGTCGAGACGTGGCTCGACCCGTTCGCCGATTACAACAACACCGGCTACCAGATCTCCCAGTCGCTGTTCGGTCTCGCGACCGGCGGTGTCGCGGGTACCGGTCTCGGAAGCGGACGGCCGATCCAGGTGCCGTTCGCGAAAACCGACTTCATCGTCGCCACCATCGGTGAGGAACTCGGGCTCATCGGGCTCGCCGCCATCCTGCTGCTGTTCCTGATTCTGGTCATCCGGGGCCTTCGCACCGCCCTGGCGATCCGTGACAGCTTCGGCAAGCTCCTCGCCGCCGGCCTGTCGTTCACCCTGGCGGTCCAGCTCTTCGTGGTGGTCGGAGGCGTGACGAAGTTGATCCCCCTGACGGGCCTGACCACACCGTTCGTGTCGTACGGCGGTTCGTCTCTGCTCGCCAACTATCTACTCCTGGCACTGCTGATGAAGATCTCCCATGCTGCCCGCGAGCCTGTGGTTCCGCGGAAGAAGGCCACGCCGATCGCGGACGCGCCGACGGAAATGTTGGGGCGCGAATGAACGGTCCGCTTCGTAAGGTTGCGATGGCGGTGATGTTCATGGTCGTCGCTCTTCTCGCCAACGCCACGTATGTGCAGGTCATCAAGGCCGATGACCTGCGCACCGATCCGCGCAACTCCCGCGTGCTGATCGACGAGTACTCCCGTCAGCGCGGTCAGATCGCCGCGGCGGGACAGGCTCTGGCCGTCTCGATCCCGACCGACAGCCGCTACAAGTACCTGCGTGAATACCCGGCACCGCCGAATCAGCCCATGAGCCCGCTCGCCTACGCGCCTGTCACCGGCTTCTACTCGATGCAGTACGGCAGCACCGGACTCGAGCGCTCCGAGGATGCGCTGCTCAACGGGTCCGACAACCTGCTGTTCGGTCAGCGACTGTTCGATCTGGTCTCCGGACGCAATCCCCGTGGCGGCAACGTCGTCACGACGATCGACCCCGTCATGCAGCAGGTCGCCTACGACGAACTGACGAGCAGGGGCTACACCGGTTCGGTCGTCGCGATCGAACCCAGCACGGGCCGGATCCTGACCATGGTGAGCACGCCCAGTTACAACCCCAACCGTCTCTCCGGACACGACGGGGCTGCGACGTCGGCGGCGTGGGACGAACTCAACGCCGATCCCGACAAGCCGATGCTCAACCGCGCGATCTCGCAGACCTATCCGCCGGGTTCGACCTTCAAGGTCGTCGTCACGGCCGCGGCCCTCGAGTCCGGCGTCACCCCGGACACCCAGCTCACCGCTGCCCCGAACATCACCCTGCCCGACACGGCGACCACCCTCGAGAACTACGGTGGTGCCGCGTGCGGTGGCGCACCTACGGTGACGCTGCGTGAGGCGTTCGCACGCTCGTGCAATACCGCCTTCGTCGAAATGGGCATCGCCACCGGGCGGGAAGCCCTCGTCGACCAGGCCGAAGCGCTGGGAATCGACGAAAACATGGAAGTGCCACTGCCGGTCGCGCCCAGCACCATCGGGCCCATCCCGGACGGGGCCGCTCTGGGCCAGACGAGCATCGGGCAGCGCGACGTGGCGCTCACCCCGCTCGAGAACGCGTCGATCGCCGCGACCATCGCCAACGGTGGTGTCCGGATGGAGCCGTATCTCGTTGAGCGTCTGCAGGGCCCCGATCTCGCGGTGCTCGAGGAGACCACACCGGAGTCGCTCGGCCAGGCCATTGCGCCGGAGGTCGCCGCGACCCTCACCGACCTGATGGTGGGTGCCGAGGACTTCGCCGGAGGCCAGGGCATCCCCGGTGTGAAGATCGCGTCGAAGACCGGGACCGCGGAGCACGGCAGCGATCCTCGCAACACCCCGCCGCACACGTGGTACATCGCGTTTGCGCCGGCGCAACAACCCACTATCGCCATCGCGGTGATCGTGGAGGACGGTGGCGACCGTGCACTCGCCGCGACCGGCGGCTCAGTGGCCGCGCCCATCGGACGAGCCGTGATCTCGGCCGGGTTACAGGGAGGCTGACATGGCTTTGAGCAACGGCGCCATGATCGCCGACAGATATCGACTCCAGCGCCTCATCGCGACCGGCGGCATGGGACAGGTGTGGGAGGGACTCGACACCCGGCTCGACCGGCGCGTCGCGGTCAAGGTGCTCAAGGCCGAACTCTCGGGCGACGAGGACTTCCTCGCGCGCTTCCGGTTCGAGGCGCGCACCACCGCACAGCTGAACCACCCGGGCATCGCCGGGGTGTTCGACTACGGCGAGACCACCGACACCGAAGGCCAGTCCATCGCCTACCTGGTGATGGAACTGGTCCACGGCGAACCGCTCAACGCGGTGCTTTCGCGGGTGGGCCGGCTTTCGCTTCCCCACGCCCTGGACATGCTCGAGCAGACCGGGCGTGCGCTGCAGGCCGCGCACAATGCCGGTGTCGTGCACCGCGACGTCAAGCCCGGGAACATCCTCATCACGCCCACGGGGCAGGTGAAGATCACGGACTTCGGCATCGCGAAGGCCGTCGACGCGTCTCCGGTCACCCGCACCGGCATGGTGATGGGAACCGCCCAGTACATCGCCCCGGAGCAGGCTCTCGGGCAGGAGGCGACCTCCGCGAGTGACGTGTACTCGCTGGGCATCGTCGGCTACGAGGTGCTGTCGGGTCGCCGCCCGTTCCTCGGCGACAGCGTGGTGACGGTCGCGATGAAGCACGTCCAGGAGACACCGGCTCCGCTGCCGAACGATCTCCCGGCCGAGGTGCGCGAACTCATCAGCATTGCGATCTCGAAGGACCCGCTCCAGCGCTATTCCAACGGCGGCGAGTTCGCGAACGCGGTGGCCGCGGTGCGCTCGGGCCGGGCTGCGCCTCCGCCCGGCAACGTGCCGCCGGTGACCAGCGCGAATCGCGTCCTGCCGCCCGGGGTTCCGGGCACCTCGGCGCCGACTGCCGCCACGCGCGCGCTCGATCCGAATCAGTACTACTCCCCGACCGCCTACACCCAGCCGCAGACCGGTGCGCTGCCCCCGACAGCGGGACAGCCGCCCGTCTCGGGACCGCCGACGACGGGTGGGCCGGCCGGCGACGGTGACGGCGGCAAACGCGGGCCGAGCCCGACTGCCTTGGCGTGGGCCGCGGGTGCGGCGATCCTGCTCGCCCTGGTGACGCTGGGGATCGTCTTGTTCGGCGGGGACGACGAGGGAACGCGAACACCCGGACCGTCGCCGACGACCCAGATCACGACGACCCGTCCCTCGACGACCACGACGACGCGGCCCCCTCGGACCACCACGATCACCCAGGAAACCGTGCCTGCCCCGGCCCCGGTCGAGACACCGACTTTCGACGCACCCACCACGACCGTCCCGCCGACCACCACGGTGCCGCCGACGACGGATGCTCCCACCACGACCGTCCCCACAACCACGAACGCGACAACCACACCCACCACGACCACGGTGACGGCGCCGGACGCCGGCGAGACCGACGGTGAGGCGGACGGAGACGCAGACGGCGGGGACCCAGATCCCGAAGCCAGCAACGGTACGAACAACGCACCGCCGGACACCCAAGGAACGTCATGACCACACCGCGCAAGCTCTCCTCTCGGTACGAGCTGGGTGAGATCCTCGGCTTCGGCGGCATGTCCGAGGTACACCTCGCGCGGGACACACGGCTCGGCCGGGACGTGGCGATCAAGGTTCTGCGTGCGGATCTCGCGCGCGATCCCACGTTCTATCTGCGTTTCCGTCGCGAAGCACAGAACGCCGCGGCGCTCAATCATCCCGCGATTGTCGCGGTCTACGACACCGGCGAGGCCGAGACCGATGCCGGGCCGCTGCCCTACATCGTCATGGAGTACGTCGAGGGCGACACCCTGCGCGACATCGTTCGCCGCGACGGCCCGATGGCACCCAAGCGCGCGATGGAGGTCATCGCCGACGTCTGCGCAGCGCTGGACTTCAGCCACCGCAACATGATCGTGCACCGGGACGTCAAGCCCGCGAACGTCATGATCAACAAGGCCGGGGCCGTGAAGGTCATGGACTTCGGCATCGCCCGTGCGTTGTCGGACGCCGCCAGCCCCATGACGCAGACCGCCGCCGTGATCGGTACGGCCCAGTACCTGTCGCCCGAGCAGGCGCGCGGCGAGCAGGTCGACGCGCGGTCGGACGTGTATTCCGTCGGCTGCGTGCTGTTCGAAATCCTCACCGGCGAACCGCCGTTCAAGGGCGACTCTCCCGTGGCGGTCGCATACCAGCACGTCCGGGAGGATCCGCCGCTGCCGTCGTCGGTGAATCCGTCGATTCCGCACGAGCTCGACTCGGTGATCCTGAAGGCGATGGCGAAGAATCCCGCCAACCGCTACCAGTCCGCAGCCGAGATGCGCAGCGACCTGATCCGGGTACTCAACGGTCAGCGACCCAGCGCTCCGATGGTGATGACCGACGAGGACCGCACCACCCTGCTCGACTCCGCGGATACGAATCCGGGACGGCACGCGCGAGTGGCGCCGGCCGCCCCGGCTGGTGCTGCGGGGAGCAGTGATTCCGGTGGAGGCGGCGGGTCGGTCACCAAGCGCGTGCTCCTCGGTCTCGTCGCGCTGGTGGTCGTGGGCATCGTGGGTGTGTTCCTGTGGTCGCTCGGTCCCGGTTCGACCGCCGCACAGGTGGCGGTCCCCGATGTCCGGAACCTGACCTCGGATGTGGCGGAGAACCAGCTGCAGGACGCCGGTTTCCGGGTGTCGATCCAGCAGAAGAACGATCCGGTGGTGGCACGTGGCAACGTCATCAACACCCGGCCCGTCTCGGGTACGCAGGTCGAAGAGGGATCGACCGTGACACTCGAGGTGTCGAGCGGGCCGGAGCAGGTGCAGATCCCCCGCCTCACCGGAATGTCGCAGCAGCGGGCCGCGCAGGAGCTCGCCGCCGTGGGTCTGCGTCTCGGCTCGGACGTGCAGCGAGCGCCGTCGGACGCCGACGATGTGGATCTCGTGGTCGGACAGAGCCCGGCCGCGGGCGCGAGCATCGAGCGTGACGGCGAAGTCACCATCACGCTGGGAAGCGGACCGGAACAGGTTCGGGTGCCCAACGTGGTCGGTCAGGCCACCGCCGTGGCCACCGGCAACATCGAAGGTGCCGGCTTCGAGGTCGTCGTCGAGCAGGTCGACTCGAGCGAGCCGGACGGCACTGTGGTGTCGACGAGCCCCGCGGGCGGCGCGTCCGCAGCACAAGGGTCGACGGTGACGATCAAGGTCTCCAACGGTGACCGCGTCGAGATGCCGGTGGTCACCAACCGCTCGGTGTCGGAGGCGCTGTCGGCGCTGCGGAGCGCCGGGTGGACCGGCTCCGCGTCGGATCTCGTGCAGACTCGTGAAGCCACGCTGTCCCCGGACCTGGTGGGCACCGTGATCACCCAGGCGCAACCTCCGGGCTCGGAGATTTCCAAGACCCAGACGATCACGATCGGTGTCGGAGTTCTCGGTATCCGCTGATCGCTCCCGCGTGACGACGAAGGTCCCGGACATCATGTCCGGGACCTTCGTCGTAGTGCGTGCGGGTCAGGCAGCGCCACCGTCGAGCGCGCGTGCCATTTCGGCCTCCAGCTGCGCGACGAGAGTCTCCTCCGGCGCCTCGCCGCACATCCCGAGCCAGTTCGCGAGCATCCGGTGACCACCTTGGGTGAGCACGGACTCGGGGTGGAACTGCACGCCGTGGATCGGCAACTCGGAGTGGCGCAACGCCATGATGACGCCGCTCTCGGTGTGACCGGTCGCCTCGAGCTCGGCGGGCATGGTTTCGGGAAGGACGGTCAGCGAGTGGTAGCGCGTGGCGGTGAAGGGACTGGGCAGGCCCGCGAGAACACCGGTGTCGTTGTGCCGCACGACGCTGGTCTTGCCGTGCAGCAGTTCAGGGGCCCGGTCGACCGTCGCGCCGAAGGCGACCCCGATCGACTGGTGTCCCAGACATACGCCGAGCAGCGGAGTGCTCGTGTCGGCGCACGCCTTGACGAGGTCGATGCTCACGCCCGCACGCTCGGGGGTGCCCGGTCCCGGGCTCAGCAGCACACCGTCGAAGTCCTGGGCGACACGGGCCAGGGCGCCGGGCGCGGTGAGCCGGTCGTCGTCGTTGCGCCACACGTCGGCCGTCGTGCCGAGCTGCCCGAGATACTGGACCAGATTGAAGACGAAGCTGTCGTAGTTGTCGACGACCAGGATGCGCATGCCACGAGAGTACCCACAGGTCAGCGGGCGGGCGCGCCCCCGGTATAGGCGGGAACGGACTTGTCGTCACCCGCGGTCTGCGTGTAGCCCAGCCCGTAGCGGGTCGCGTACTGCTTGTACAGCCGGATACCCGGTTCGGCCCCGAGGGCAGCCTCGAGACGCGAGCGGTCGCCGAGGGCGGTGATGACGTAGGGCGGGGAATACGTGCGGCCGTGGAGCAGCAGAGTGTTGCCGATACAGCGCGGCGCCGACGTCGCGACGATCCGCTGGTCCTGCATCGAGATGGCCTCGGCGCCGCCGGCCCACATCGCATTGAGCACGCTCTGGACGTCCTGCTGGTGCACCACGAGGTCGTCCGGCGACGCACCGGACGGATACTTACCGTCGGCGTCGCGCGACGCATCGGTGAGGGTCACCGTGATCCCCGGTCCGCGCAGAGCCGTCTGCCCCGCCGGATCCGCGACGGCGGAAAGTTCGTCGAGCACGGACGCGACGTCGCCGTCGGTCGCGGCGACGCGGGCCTGCACCTGCGCGACCTGCTGGGCGAGGTCGTCACGGGTGGTCGCGAGGTCGTCGGTTCCGGATTGTGCGGCCCGGACCAGATCGGACAGGCGCGGCGAGTCACCGACGCGGAGTTCGTTGCCGTCGGAGACGCCGCGGGTGGTACCGATCAACAGACCGCCCACGAGGCACACGGCCAGGGTCGCGGAACCCCAGGCCACTCGACGCGGCCGCCACTCGGACACCTCACCCCTCCGTTCCGGCCTTACGTTAGCGTGAACAGGACAGCGTTAGCGTATACAGCACAGGTAGCTGCCCAACTTACTCCGCTCGTCCGGCACGGGCGGAGTCGCAAGAACGAGGACACGATGCCCAAGTCGAAGGTACGTAAGAAGGACGACAGCGCGGCCCCCAGGACGGTGAGCCGCACACCGGTGAAGGTGAAAGCTGCGCCGTCGAGCACCCTCTACGTGTCGGTGATGCTCGGCCTCATGATCATCGGTTTGCTGTGGCTGGTGGTGTATTACCTGGCCGCAGAACAGATTTCGTGGATGAATTCGCTGGGTGCCTACAACTTCCTCATCGGATTCGGGTTCATGGTGGCCGGGCTCGTCATGACGATGAGATGGCGCTGAAATCGCGCCTCGTTCTGTGGATTACATCTTTGTTATTCATCCCCACCTGGGGATAACCCTGTGTACAAAGCGATGTGAGGGCTGACGTGAGCGCCGAGAACACACCACGGTGGTCCACTCCGCCCGGCGCCGTCGTGGCCCTTGCTGCCGGAGGCGTCGCGCTCGCGGTGGCGGCTGCGACGGCGGTCGATGCGGCCGGACGTGTCCTCGTGGGGGTCGCGGCCGCACTGGTGCTCGCATTCGCTGCCTCCGCCTGGCGCCAGCGTCCCCGCCTCGAGGTTCTACCCGAATCCTCGGGACTCGCCGTGACCCGGCTGACGGGACGACGCGAGTACCCGGCCGCGGCGCTGCACCGCGTGCGACTCGTGGAGTATCCCCGCATGGGCAGGCGGGTGCCCATGCTGGAAATCGACACTATTGATCCTCGCGACGGCTCCGAGAGCCTGATGATCTTCGGTCGCTGGGATCTGGGAGCCGACCCCCGCGAGGTGCACGAAGCACTCGGCGCGCGGGGGCTGGCACCCGATCACAAGCCCAGCTGAGCCCGTAAGCGAAGAACCGCGACCACGACCACCGCCACGACGAGGATGGCGACCGCACCGAGTGCGACCCATCCCGTGCGAGTCGCCCGCGCGCGATCGTTGCCCGCACGGAGCGATTGCGGCCCGTACAGCAGTGCCGCGGTGGCGGCCGCACCTGCCACCAGCCCGCCGAGATGTCCCCACAGGGAGATCCCCGGGATCGTGATGCTGATGACCACATTCAGCGCGACGACCGCCAGCACCGGAGCGGGACTGCGGCGGAGCCTCATGAGGATCACCGCTTGGGCGCCGAGCAATCCGAAGACCGCACCGGACGCGCCGGCCGTGACGGCCCCCGTCTGCAGGAGCATCACCGCGGCGGAACCGCCGAGGATCGAGATCACGTACACCGACAGGTAACGGGCGCGGCCGAGAACCAACTCGGTGTCGCGGCCGATGATCCAGAGCGCGAACATGTTGATCGCGAGATGCATCAGGCCGAAGTGCAGGAATCCGCTGCCGATAATCCGGATGTAGTCACCGTTGGCGGCGATCGCCGGCGGCCACAGAGCCCAGTCGAGAAACAGCGGTGACGACCGCTCGTTGTTCATCACGCTGCCGGACTGTGCGGCCGTGACGAGGAAGACCAGGACGTTCAGCGCGATGAGCGTGTACGTCACGATCGGGGTCGTCTTCGCCGAACGTGCGGGCGCACCCGCGATGGTCCGGGCCTGCGGGGTGGACCGGGCGGCCTCGGCGACACAGTCCACGCAGTGCTGGCCGACCGCGGCCGGACGCAGGCACTCGGGACAGTACGGACGCCCGCATCGAGTGCAGGTGAGCAGAGTGGGGCGATCGGGGTGGCGGACGCACCTCGGCTGGGGCTGCCGGCCACCACCCTCGGCCGCAGGACCCCAGCCGGGGTTCGTCATGGCACTTCTCTCAGGAGATGGTGATGCTGTTGATGACGACCTCGTCGACCGGACGGTCGGCGCGATCGGTGCTGGTCGTGGCGATCTCGTCGACGACCTTCTTCGAGTCGGCGTCCACGACCTCACCGAAGATCGTGTGGCGACGGTTGAGGTGCGGCGTCGGGCCGACGGTGATGAAGAACTGCGAGCCGTTGGTGCCCGGGCCCGCGTTTGCCATGGCGAGCAGGTAGCCGCGGTCGAACTGCAGTTCGGGGTGGAACTCGTCACCGAACTGGTAGCCCGGGCCGCCGCGACCGGTGCCGGTGGGGTCGCCGCCCTGGATCATGAAGCCGTCGATCACGCGGTGGAACACCGAACCGTCGTAGAACGGTCCGCTGGACTCGCCCTTCGCGTTCGCGGACTTGTATTCCTTGGTGCCGGTGGCGAGTCCGACGAAGTTTTCCACGGTCTTCGGGGCATGGTTGCCGAAGAGCGCGATCACGATGTCTCCGCGGTTGGTGTGGAGGGTGGCGGTTGCTGTCTGATTCGGTGACGTCATTCCCCTATGGTGCCATTCCTGGCTTCGGGGCCTACGCGGTCCTTCCCCTGTCGGCACCGCACGACAGACGGGAACACGTGCTGCGGTATGGAAGAGTGGGACGTATGACGAAGGTGAGCGACTCCAGCACCCGCAGCGGTTCCCTCCCCGACCTCGTATATCCCCTGGCACAGACGGGAAGCCTGAGCGACGCCCTGCATGTCGCCGGCGAGGGCGCGGTCACCCTGGCGCAGGGATCCGCGGCGGCAGGCCTCGTGCTCTCCCGCCAAGGGCTGGAACTGACGAAAAATGCCGTCGAGCGGGTCCAGGACGCCCGCCGGGAGAAGGCTGCGCTCGCCGCCGCACCTCGTCGGCGCACAGCGCCCCGCCCGGGACGCAAGGCACTCGTCACGACGGGCGCGCTCGCCGCGGTCGTGCTCGGCGCACTCGCGTTGTACCGGAGTCGTCGGCCGGCGCACCCGCCGATCGCGCCGGAACCCCCGCGCGTACGTCCGGCGGCAGGCGACACCACTCCCGCCACCGACTGATCCTGTCG
>Ga0233366_1000395_pt1 | contig 15348 bp, 12 predicted proteins | sample ElkDunMinimDraft_23_FD_191536 | JGI IMG/M metagenome (GOLD analysis project Ga0233366, IMG submission 191536) | Fecal eukaryotic communites from dung pellets of Tule Elk in California, USA - Elk Dung C4 | ecosystem: Host-associated > Mammals > Digestive system > Large intestine > Fecal | place...
GCTACGCTGAGGGCGTTCATCTTTTTGAGTTGCGTGCCCGAAAGTGTTTGAGGGATAATGATGTCTTTCTCTTTGACACGGGCAGTAATGGTGTACTCCTCTAGGTCGATATAACGGGCGATGAGGCTATCAGGCGATAAGGCTAAAAGAGAGTCGGCGGCATTGTTTTGGGAGAATGCTGCTACACACAAGAGTGTGAAAAATACTATGGATACAAATCTACGCATGTTGTTTGACTCTATACCACGAGAGTGTTCAACTAAGCATGCAGCAGGTCTTCTGACTTATTGCTCGTTTGTTCAGCCTTCCCAGCTTTGGCAGTTGACAGTTTACAGTTGACAATTGACAATTAGCCAGTGACTTAGATTTAGAACAAACGATATTGCAAATCACAGCAGCGGGTCTGTGCCAGAATCTCACTGGCTTCCCTAAAACTGAATGCGGGTGCAAAGGTACGACAAAAAATGCATATATGCAAGTAAAGTAAGTATTTTTTTTACAAGAAAATAATTGTGGCGGCAAACAAACAAGCCCCCGAAAGGAGGCTTGTGAAAGTATTATGTATGAGAGATTTACTTTATTTCCATTCCCATAATATTATAGGTCTTGCCGTCACGGATGATTATCAGATGACCATCTATGAGAGTTTTTGAGAATGGTGAGGTAGTTGAGGTGACATCTTGCACATCAGTTGTTGTGTTGTACTCGCAGCCGTACTTGCGAAAATCCTCGTCCCATGTAGAATAATTACAAACATCGTTACTATAGGCGCAAAGTAAATGAGAAGTCATGTTACTCGCATCTACTAAACCACCATGCAAGAATCCATTGTATGAGCCAATAAACTCTTGCCAAACCATGGCAGAAGGAATAGTATTACCTGTTATAGGGTGAATAATATCCATATCATACATGTATTCAATAATACCACCAACGGCCATATCTACCCAATTAATCACACATTTGTAGGTTTTAAAATGTTCATAGTTATTGATACCCGCAAACACCTCAAGCGTATCACCTTCTTCATATTTCCAACCAAAAGCATATAAGAGGTATTCTGCGTTGTCATAATAGATATATGCTTTTTTATTCTCTGCAAATCGCACTGCTGCCACATACTCCTTAGTGCTTTCTTCGTCCGCCGTCCGATGACGGGTCACTGCGGTATATTCTTTGCCGTCAATGATAGTGTCATGGGCTAATTTATATTGCCATGTTTGGGCAGTTTGCTCCAAAGCCATATCCTTGTATTCCAATACATTCCAAGTATTACTGCTCCATTGCCATTTTTTAGACCACGAAGTGCATGGGCAATCTATATTGAGTCGATTTCTTTCTTCGTCATCCATCAAATAAATCAGTCTATCGTAACTGGAGGCACAAACAAGGTGTTCTTCAACGCAACATGCAGGAAGCTCTTCCCATGGATTTCTGATTATAGGAAAGAAATCTGCACCTAAATGACCGATATTCTCCATATACTGCATACCATTGCTGAAAGTCCATTTCTTATACTGGTTGCTATCGCACATCATAACCATTGATACGTCGGTTACGATTAAGGTGTCAATAGGGCTAGATAACTCGCCATTAATATAGATAGGATAATCTACTACCACAGGTTTCAGTCCTGGTAATATCGGGTCTCCCTCTGTCATAGGAACCATATCAATATTTAGGGTTGTGAGGGTGTCGCCTACTTCAAGTGTAAAGTCATAAAGTACCAAATCCTTTTTTGCAGGTTCGCTATAAACAAATATTCTACCCTCTTTGTCTTCGCGTAGCCACAAATCGTTGTATTCTATATACTCGATGCCATCCACTTCGAACATATTGTCCTCAAAAATCAATCTATTGAGTGTTCTATTTTGCTCTTCGCCTTCAAGGTAATAACAAGTCGTACGCTCTAAGTATGCGAGCGTAGGAAATAAGTAACCGAATAATGTCTCCGAAAACATTTGTGTGCTCATGAGTGCACAAAAGAGGAAAAGTAATGCTCGTTTCATAAGGGTATATATTATAAGGTTATACAAAGTTGCTGCAAAGGTAGTATATTTTTTTGAACTGAGCAAATTTTTTGTGATGTTTTTTAATACAATTCACCACCCCCGTTAGCTGTTCATAATCAGCATATTACGATGTGATTTTTGCAAGTTTATGTTTGTGGATTGGATTTGAGAGTGTGGTAGATCATGGTGCGGATGAAGGCAGGAAATTGGGCGTATTGTTTGCCTTTACCAGTCTTTGGATCAATGGGCGCTTGGGCGTCTGGGTGCTTGCCACGCGTGTTGGGCAGTTGGGCTTCGTAGCGGCGGCGGAAATCCTCTAGCAAAGTGCGTGCTTCTTCTAAGGTGTAATAGTCAGGGATTTTATTGATACGGCGTTCAAAGAGTTGTTGCTCGGTTGGTCCGTCAGGTTGGGCAGCTTGCAGGATTTGGGCAGTACGGCGGCAAGATTCTTGCCAAGCGGTTTGGTTGGCGAGTTCGGCTCCCTGAGCAGGGTTTTTCTTCCAATCACGAGGGTTTTGGACGGCATATGATTCTTGTTTGCCTTCGTGAATGACGCGACCGTTGATACGGTATTTCTTTTGGCGGTTGACAATGTTGCTACGCTTACTGAGTGAGCCGTGGATCTCCGCAATGGGATGGTTGAGGGTAATTTGTGCCATGGTTTTGGAAAGTTAAAAGGTTTTAAGAGTTTTAAGGGTGTGTCATGGTTCGTCCTTTTTTTGTTATGGTGATGTATGCTGAATCACCTAAGAATAACCTATAAATAACCTATGAATAACCTAAGAATCACCTAAGATTTATAGGTGCATTTCGGGTGCAAAGGTACGACAAAATTTGTAGATGTGCAAATATTTGGAGGAGAAAAATTGGGAAAATTTGTGAGATTGAGGAAAAAGTAGTAATTTTGTGCGGGGAATGGGGATTTAGCTCCTTGCGCCTAGCGCAGAAATCTTATAAATCTTATTTTCCACGCATACACCTCGTTTTTCAGGCACTCCGTGATAAATTACCACCATTCCTTCCGCCGTTCCGTGCTCAGTCATTGAATCTTAGGGAATGTGGCGAGAAAATTTGATAGTGTTAACAGATGTATAAATTCCAAAAAATATGATTAAGATCAGAAAAGCAAGAATAGAAGATGTGGGGTATATCGCGGAAGGGATATACCATGCGTTTTTGCTAGAAGATAAGGCACTTTATGATCGATGGATTAAGACACTAAAAGAGGTGTGCGCTCAAGAAGATACACATTATAGTTATAGGAATACCTTTATCGCGGAAGTGGATGGGGAAAGAGCAGGTATGATGATTGCCGTGGATGGGAGATATTATCGCGAACAGAGGGAAAAGATGTATCCGCAGCTGAAGGAGCTGTTTGATGTAGCTTTTGGCAAAGGTTGGGAGGAGATGGAAGATGAGGCAAAGGCAGGAGAGTATTATATTGACAGTTTGGCGGTGTCCCTACCCTACAGGAATCAAGGCGTGGGAACGGCGCTGATAGAAAAAGCAAAGGAGATGGCGAGAGAAAAGGGGATAGGCGTGGTGACACTGGCAGTAGAGCCAGAGAACAGGGCAAAAAGATTGTATCAACAATTGGGGTTTGGATATCAGAGAAGAATTGAGATATTCAACGAGGAATATGAACTATATGCAGCGGAAATAGTTGTGTAATTGAAAAAAAAATAGTAATTTTGCGGCGAAATTATTTTTACACTACCAAAATTATAGTTTATTGAAGTATATTAACCAAAATTATTATTGATGGTAAATAATTTGAAATACACGATAAAAAAGGATGTTGAGAAAGGAATCTACTTGCTGAATGAGCAAGGAGAGGAGGTGGCTGCGACAGACATTTTGGAGAAATGTGGTGACAGACGCGTGTTTGCATTTGACGGTAAGATGGGGGCTGGCAAGACGACCTTTATCAAGTTTCTATGCGAGGCGATGGGCACGGAAGATGTGGTGAATAGTCCGACATTTGCGATAGTGAATGTGTATGAAGTTGAGGCGAAAGGCGCAAGGCAAGAGGTGTATCACTTTGATTGTTACCGAATTAAGGATATTCGTGAGGCGATGGATTTTGGAGCAGAAGAGTATCTGTACTCGAGGAATTACTGCTTTATTGAGTGGGCAGAGATGATTGAGCCATTGCTGCCAGAAGATACCGTTTGGGTGAAGATTGAAGTGGAAGAGAATGGGGAAAGGACGTTGAGTTTCTAGCTACCTCTAACTCCCATTCAAGGGGAGAAATATAAAAATGAAAAAGAGCTGGATCATAGGTATTTTTTGTTTGATAAATATCAGTTTATCAGCAGATAATTGGGGTGTGGAGCATGAGAACGTGCTCAGCATTTACTATGGTGGTGTATGGCAGCAAGATCAATATCTGAGTCCCCTACTCTATTCTGGGCAACAAATAGGAATAAGCAATGAGTGGTGGCAAGGTTTTAATCAGGATAGTACGAAGCACTGGCAACATGTGGGGCAAGCACATATCACAGGCGGAATAGCATATAGTGAACGTATGAACAACCTGATATATTCCGTTGGTTTAAAAGGAGGTTGGGGTGCGCAATATGTTTGGAAATGGAAAGAATTGGGGTTACAAGCATTAGTAGGTCCATACTTAGATGTGGAGTTATTTGGTAAGATGCACGCATCGAATGTAAACAAACCCTACTCGATGGATTTAGCGGTGAATATGTGTGCAATGGGTGGTGTGAGTTGGACGTTCAAAGCTAAAAAAACGAGCTATCGATTGCGTTATTTGGCGCGTTTTAATGTATTAGGAATGGATTATATACCTGATTATTGGCATTCGTATTTCGAGATGGGTGAAGGCGTTTTGGGCGATTTTCGTTGTGCAGGACTTTGGAATCATAGGCATTTGAAACACGAATTGACATTCGATATGCAGTTTGTTCGCTCTACTTGGTGCGTTGGAATAGCACATGAATATTTGGAATATGGAACAACAGAAATGATGTTCTCACGTGAAATGGTGAGTGCTGTGGTGGGGTGCGTATGGCAATATAAGATAAATCCTGCAAAATCATTTGTGGCATGGTAAAGAAGTGCAAGACATATCGTGTAGTATGCATAGGCTATTGGCTATTGGCAATAGCATTGAGCAGTTGCACATATCCATTTAATGAACAAAAGGATAATACACCGCTAAACAATTTCGAGGCGTTGTGGCAGATTATTGATGAGAAATATTGTTTATTTGACGATAAAAAGATGGATTGGGATTCGGTATATTCTGCTTATTATCAACGATTTGATACAATGAAAATTGTGGAATATGAAGATAATTATCGATTCTTTGATGGTCTGGAAGAGGTGCTGAATGAACTGGAAGATGGGCATGTGAATTTGTATTCGCCATTCGATATTTCGGTGTGCAGCCAATGGTATGAAGGATATCCCAAGAACTTCGATTCAGATATGTTGACTAAGTACTATTTGAAAGATTATAGGCGTGCTAACGGACTGAATTACTGCAGGATAGACGGAGATAGCATTGGATATGTGTATTATGGCTCTTTCTCGGATGGTTTTTCGATGACAAACTGGTTGGCGGTACTGAACTATTTTGCAAAATGCAGAGGTATCGTATTAGATGTGCGCAATAATGGTGGCGGAAGTATGGATAATGCCTATCGATTGGCGGCTCCGTTCTTTACAAAAGATACGGTAGTGGGCTATTGGCAGCATAAGTCTGGTCCGGGTCATGAGGATTTCTCGAAGTTTGAACCCATGAGGATGAACGAAAGCAAAGGATATTGGAGACGGCCTGTGGTGGTGCTGTGCAATAGGCGGAGTTATTCGGCAGCGAACTTCTTTGTGAGTATAATGCGCTATGCGGATAACTGCCTAATACTAGGTGGAATAAGTGGAGGCGGTGGTGGTATGCCGATGAGTTATGAGTTACCTAATGGATGGATGGTACGCTTCTCGAGTGTGAAAATGTATGATAGAGATCGCGTCAGTATTGAGGCAGGAATAAAACCACATCTATTAGTGAATCAGCACTCCGAGGATAAAGATGATTTAATAGAAGAGGCTGTGAGATTGATAAATTCGGCATACGAGAAGAAGTAAGAATATGATAGAAGTAAAAAACATACACAAATCGTTTGGCACACTTGAAGTGCTGAAAGGGGTAAATCTAACTGTGAAAAAAGGTGAGATAGTTAGTATCATTGGTAAGAGTGGCGCAGGGAAGACTACCCTACTCCAAATCATTGGTACGCTGGACAAACCCGACTCGGGTAGCATAATGATTGATGGTGTGGATGTGTTTGCACTGAAAGAGAAAGAGTTGGCAGATTTTCGCAATCGACATATCGGGTTTATCTTTCAGTTTCATCAGTTATTACCTGAGTTCACCACATTAGAAAACGTGATGATGCCTGCTATGATTGCTTGTATGGAGGAGAAAGAGGCAGAGCAACGCGCGATGAAACTACTGACGGAACTGGGTATGGCTGAACGAATTACGCACAAACCAAATCAATTATCTGGAGGAGAAAAACAACGTGTAGCAGCTGCTAGAGCGATGATGATGTCACCTAATGTAATCTTGGCTGATGAGCCAAGTGGCAGTCTGGATGAAAGCAACAAAAAGGAACTGCACAAACTGCTGCTGCAGATGCGCGAGCAATATGGACAGACGATTATTATCGTCACACATGATAAGGAATTGGCGGAGATTAGTGATCGAGTGATTGAAATAAAAGATGGAACAATTTAAGCAAATAGGTAATAAGGCTATTAACCAAATAGGCTACGGTCTATTAGCTATTTGGATGTTGTGTGGATGTGGAAATAAGTACCAATATATCCCAAAAGATATTGAGCCTATATCGATAGAGATTGTGCGTTTTGATAATGCACAGTTGGGTGTTCGCCCTGACAGCGTGAAGCAAGATATCAAAAAGTTGTATGACGATTACGAATCATTTATGCCGATATTCGTAGAAGGTATTCTGGGTATTCCAACCGAAGATACAGCTTATTTGTGTGAGATGTATGCACAGTTTTTGACCGATACCGCGATGGGATTTGCACAGACTAATGCTAAAGCGCAATCACTATTTGCAAATGTAGATAGTCTACAAGAAACATTGAATATGGGATTTACACGTCTACATCATCTGTATCCCGATTGGAAAATCCCTACTCTATATCTATTTGTTTCGGGATTTAATTCTTCGATAATGTATTACGAAGATATCGTAGGTATAAGCATAGATATGTACCTCGGAAGCGAGTACCCATATTACAATCAGGTGGTTTATGACTATCAAAAACAAACCATGCGCAAAGGATGTGTAGCTATCGATGTACTGAGTATGTATTTAGCATATAATATTTCGTATAACAGCAAGTATAACAGGTTATTAGAACAAATGATATTCCGCGGAAAACAGTTATTTTTGCTTAGTCAGTTGTTGCCCGATGAGCCTGAATGGGAATTGATAGGCTACTCAAAAGAGCAATGGGATTGGTGCGAAAAGTACGAGAAAGCTATATGGAATCGGATTATGGAGAAGCGGGATTTGTTTAAGACAGAGTCAAATATCTTGAGTTCGTATATCAACGATGGACCATTCACATCAGAAATAACTCAAGAATCACCTGGACGATTAGGGCAATGGGTAGGATGGCGTATTGTGAATAGTTATATGTGTAATAATAAGGAAGTTACGCTACAAGAACTAATGAATGAAAATGATGCACAAAAGATATTAGAACAAAGTTTTTATAAGCCATGAAACGAGAGGATTTTCCAATATTAAACGAGCAGGTACACGGACGAGCATTGGTGTATTTGGATAATGCAGCGACGACGCAGAAGCCACAGGTAGTACTAGATGCCATCATCGAGGTATATAGCCATTGGAATGCTAACGTGCATCGCGGGGTGCATCATCTCAGCCAAGTGGCGACTCAAAAGCACGAGGAAGCACGTGAGAAAGTGGCTCAATTGATTCATGCCCATTCATCAGAGGAGATCATTTTCACCAAAGGCACTACGGATAGCCTCAATATGCTAGCGCGCAGTTTTGGTGATGCGATAATGGAGCGAGGCGACGAGATTATCATATCGCAATTAGAACACCACTCGAATATTGTGCCATGGCAAATGCTGTGTGAGCGCAAGGGAGCAGTGCTAAAGGTAATTCCATTATGCGAGGACTTATCACTTGATATTGTGGCATTTAAAGAGTTACTGAGCGAGAAAACAAAGTTAGTGTCAATAGCGCATGTAAGCAATGTATTAGGTACAATCAACCCCATAGAGGAGATTATTCGTTTAGCACACGAGCGAGGCGCGGCTGTCTGCGTGGACGGAGCACAATCGGTGCCACACATGACGATGAATGTGCAGCAGTTGGATTGCGATTTCTTGGTAATGAGTGCGCATAAAATGTATGGCCCTACGGGTTTAGGCATATTGTATGGCAAGAAAGAGTGGCTAGATAAGTTGCCTCCTGCAGAAGGTGGGGGAGAGATGATTGAGCATGTGAGTTTTGAGAAGACAACGTATAATGTGTTGCCGTATAAGTTTGAGGCCGGTACGCCAAATTATGTGGGAAGCTATGCGTTTGGCAAATCGATTGACTATGTGCAAGAGATTGGTTTGGAAAATATTGCAAAGCACGAGCATGCGTTGGCGGAATATATTGAGCAGGAACTCAACAAGATTAGTCAAGTGAAAGTATATGCAGCAGGCAAGGAGAAAGCAGGTGCTGTGTCGTTTAATGTATATCGTGCAGATTGTACGCTGATTCACCCGTTTGATGTAGGTGTATTGTTAGACCGTCAGGGAGTAGCTGTGCGCACGGGGCACCATTGCGCTGAGCCTTTGATAGATTGCTTGGGTGTGCCAGGTACAGTGCGTACATCTGTGGGATTATACAATACGAAAGAAGATATTGATATTTTTATCGCTGCTTTGAAAAAGGCGATAATGATGCTGGAGTAATTTTGAAACAAGAATTATGAGGTTTCCACGCTTAATATTCATTGTGCTATTTGGTATTGAGTGTGGATTTCTTTTTGCCCAAGACTCGCAAACAATCATCTCCTACAATGTCGAGAATCTATTTGATTGTGAGCATGATACGCTGAAGAATGACTATTCGTTTTTGCCCGAAGGTATGCACCACTGGACTTACTATCGTTATCAAACCAAACTAGATCGTATTGCTCAAGTGATTGTTAACATTTCGGGGTGGAATAGTGCTGCTATGGTAGGATTGTGCGAAGTAGAAAATGCAAGTTGTTTGCACGATTTATGTTATCGGTTAAAGTGTTTTCGCTATAAATATATTCACTACGATAGTGCCGATGAACGCGGTATTGATGTGGCATTATTATACGATAGTACAAAGGTAAAGGTATTGAATAGCTATTCATTGCGCGTGCCACTAGAGAATGATGTAACGCGTGATATTTTGTATGTAGAAGCATTGATAGATTCTAATGATACGCTGCACACGATGGTCTGCCACCTTCCCTCAAAATTAGGCGGAGCAACGACTACTGAATGGAAACGTCAAACTGCTAAATTAGTGATTCAACAAAAGATTGATAGTATCTTACATGTTCAACCTATGGCAAAAATAGTAGTGATGGGTGATATGAATGAAGAACCAAAGGATAACCTGAACGGAATGAATAACCTGATGATTGAATTGGCTAGAGTAGGGCAGGGTACACACAAGTATCAAGGTATTTGGTCGTGCCTTGACCAATTTTATGTTTCTTCTGCATTGAAAAATACTACAAGAGCAAGCGTATTTTCACCTGAATGGTTGTTGGAAGAAGATACGAAATACCTTGATTATCAGCCAAAACGTACTTATGTAGGATATCGCTACCACGATGGCTATTCTGATCACCTACCTATTACACTAAGAATCTCATGGTAAAAAAATGGCTCTTTTCGAGCCATTTTTTATTGTAGTTATTATTTACAAAACAACTTTTATTTGTTTATTTCCCTGAATAACGATAAATATTCCGTGTGTATTTTGAGGTAATCCATAACCAACATATCTTCCCATCAAATCATAGACAGCAATTTGAGTAGTGCTTGGAAATGTATGTATATCAGTAGGTAATGCTTTCCATTTTGCATACAAAGTACCCTCCCAACCATCTACAATTTCCGTTAATGCATTTCCACGGAAAGTTTTGGTTTTATACCATCCAGCGAACTCATACCCTTCTTTTCTAGCTATCGGTAGAATATATGTTTCTGTCACATACTTTGGTAGTTCCACATCAACTGTTCCACCATTTAATTCCCAAAAAATCACTTGTGGATAATCATAATATCCTTCTCCATTGTACACAGCGGCCTCATGTTCCACACCATATCGATCATAAGCACAAACAGCTATTGATAATTGGCTTATATCTCCTAGCCCTATCATATTATAAGAATTGCCGTATATAACTTTTTTTAAATATTGTGGATTACTCATAACTTCATTTATCTCTATTCCACGTGGGTAAGCATACAATGTAAAACGTTTTGAATTTGGATGTGACCATGAGAGTATGCTATCAGTTTGTATAAAATCAGTTGGCGCTGATAAACGTTCTTTTACCTTCCATTCCATTGGAGGACAAAGTGATTTGAATTGAAAATGTGATTCTTTAATATCTCGGAATAGTTGAATATATGCTGATGTATGAAAGAATACCGAACCTGTATATCCTGATGATAAATTCAAGCGGTTGGCATCTATTTGGCGTTGAATCTCCAATACTCCATCTCCATATCCAGATAGTCCTGCATCGGGGTCAGTTACTGCGTATGCAGCTTGTGAAGCATAAAAGTGCACACGTTTTCCATCTGACAACTTATTAGAGAAGTTTTGACACACAGTTTGAGACCACCACTTGCACAATATATCATAATCTTGTCTTGTAGACTTAGTGGACCAATATATTTGTGGATTGAGGTAGTCAATCCATCCTTGTTTTGCCCATTCAAGAGCATTACAATAGAGATAATCGTATGATTCCATAGCACTTATCCCTGATGGCAAAGATATTCCATATGCCTTTGCCGCATTTGATTTCATGCTCCAACTACCTGGTACACCCATGCCAAAACGTACCCATGGTTTGCATTTTTGTATTTCACGATAGAGTTTATGAATTACGGAATCTACATTTGCTCTACGCCAATCGTCATCGGTACTGCCATCTTTGTCCACATCCACAACATTGATGGGTTTGTATAGCGACTTTGATGTTGCATCTTCGCTATAGGTGCCGCCATACGCATAGAAATAGTCATCCATCAATATACCATCTATATCATAGTTTTCTACTATCTCCATCAGCACTTTATGCACATATTCTCGCGCTTCAGGATAACCTGGATCGATAATCTGCCCTTTGAACGAACTATTATTATACTTGATAATCCATTGCCCTGCATTTTTCCACACAAGATCGGTGGTATCAAGCGTGCCCGAACTAGTCACACGGAAAGGGTTCACCCACACATGCAATTCCAATCCGCGTTTATGCGCTTCTTCGATAGCAAAAGCCAATGGGTCGTATCCTGGATCCCCACCACGAGTACCTGTGAGTTCTACTGACCATGGCTCATATGAGGACTGGTACATTGCATCAGAAAATGAGCGCACTTGTAAGCAAGCAGCATTCATATTTCCACGCACCATCACATCAAAGATATTACATAAACTTTCTTTTTGTTGCTTTATACTTTTTGATTTAGGCCAATCTATACCAAAACCTGTAGTCAGCCATGTAGCTCGAAACTCGTGTTTTGGATTTTTGGCCTGACTTGTTAAAAAAAATAGCACTGCAAATAAAGTACATAGTACAAACCTCAATTTTATCATAAATATTAAATTTAAAAAAAGAAGATATTTATAAAACCATTTGCAAAGGTAATACTTTTTTTTAAAATACACAAAAAACTATACACTATCTCAATAAAATCTCTAAAAAAAATAGTTTTACTTGCATATATTAGAAAAAAATAGTAATTTTGTCGCCGAAAGTAAAAAAGAAAGCGAGTCTTGGTAAGACAAGATTTTGGTTCCACGCTTTTTATATAAAAAAATAATGTATAATCGGGGAGTTTGGAACCAATAACCCACAAACATGACATATCATGAAGAAACAATTAACTTTTGTTGCTGCTATTTTGGTTTCAGTTGCATCTTTTGCTACTGTAAATTATGAGAACAATGGTGGTATTACCAATGATTATGGTTGGTTAAGTAAGGGCGATATGTTCGCCGCATTCCAACAAGATGCTGCAGTAGAGGACACTGTTACTCTTGAAAAGTATCTTGCATCTGTTGATCCTTATTCTGGCATGGGAAAACACTTTGAAGAAGAAGGTGTTTTAACTACATTGCTTAGTGAGCAGCCAGAAAAATGGGGATGGCTTTTCCAATATGTATTAGATGCACATACAGCACAAGCGTCTACAGATGTAGCTGTATTGTATTTGGATTCTATTGAAGGACATGAAACAAGTTGGGCATATTCAATTGCAGCTTTCTATGTTTCAGGACAACGTTCTGTATCTAAGACAGCTAATTATCGTCAATTAGGTAAAGACGTAGCATATATTCCTGCATGGAAACATGCATACGCCAATCCAACTGAACCAAAAGAAGCATTCTTGCTTAATGCTCCTTACAAAGCTGGATTCACCTTCGATGGTTGGTATGCTACTGCAGATTTTTCTGGAAAAAAAATTACTACTGTTGATTCTACTACCACAGGTACTCTCTATGCTAAGTGGATTGATTATGTACCTACTGTAGCAGAAATTCGTCAATTTGCTTCTGCTACCGAAACAACTATTATGGGTGTTGTTAACTTCATAGATGGAGCAAATGCTTATATACAAGATCACACTGGTGGTACAATGCTTGAAGTTGTACAAGGAACATGCAAAGTAGGTGATAAGATTTTAGCCAAAGGTACTACATCTACTTTAGGTGGTGCTATAGTTTTGAACAACGTAGAAATTCTTTATACAGAAGCTGGAGAATTGGAAATTGAAAAAGTATTAGGTCTTACTAGTTTGGTAAAAGATAGTACGTTCAAGTATTTTGGTACACTCATTCGAGTTGAAGGTTTGACCATTCTTTCATATAATGGAGAAGGATATCCAACCGTATCTTATGATACAGATCAAGCACTCGTTAAAATTAAACTTGATCAATCGTTGTATCCTGTTAAAAAGAAAATCTCTTTGACTGCTATTGCTGGTTGGAATAACGGATTCTATTTTATAGGCGATCCAAGCAAAGTAGAGGAAGCTGTTGCCGGTAAGAAAGATACTTATAAATACCCTGTTCGTGGAGAAGAAGGTAAAGAAATGACATTGGTTAACAATTGGGTTATTTCTAATATAGAAGATAACTATGCTGCTAATATGCCTGGTAAAAATGATTATGTTCGTGGTATGGCAGCTAAAAACGGAAAGATGTACTTCATTAATCGTGATAAGAAAAATATTACCGTTGTTGATGGTAAAACTGGTAATATGCTCGATCCTATTGAAATCAAAGGTGAGCACGTATTTGAAAAAATGACAATAAATGAGAATGGGCAAGAAGTTTGGTCTGACGCTTCAACATACGGCTACAATGATATTAAGTTTGATCAAGCAGGTAATTGCGTGATTGGTCAATGTGTTTCTGGAGGTCAAGTGTTCCAAGTGTATGTAGTAGATCTTGAAACAGGTAATGCTACTAAGATTATTGAAGAGCGTTTGTATGATAACCCTGACTTTACTGATAATGGATATCGTTTTGATGCTATTGGTGTAGCTGGAAATGTTTTGGACAATGGTGTTGTTATGGCTGCAGAAACTCAAGGAACTTGGGATGTATATCGTTGGTTAATTGAAGGTGGTGAAGCTTCTCCTGCAGAGCAAATGAGTATGCTTATCGATCCTGAAGTAGATGAAACACTTGCTGTTAATAGTAAAACAGGGGAGTTAGCTGCTGGTTTTGGTACCGCTGCTCAAATCTTCCCATTGGATGAAACAGGTACATTATTTTATGTAGATGGTTTCAATACCTTGCCAATGCTTTTCGATGCTGATAGTTGGATGCTTGCAGATGATTTTATTCACTGCGAATTTGGTACTAAGATTGGCAATAACGAAGGTGATACCTGCTCTATGAACGTAGGTCATAATGGTATGTGTGAATTCACTGTAGGTGAAGAGAGTTTCCTTGTATTGGCAGCAACTAATACTGCGGGTGCAATACCTTCTACATTCGCACTTTACAGATATAACCCTGAAAAGGGAGGTAAAGAGGAAGGTTTTGCAAGTCTTGAACCACTTTGGTATTTCCCAGCAAATGGTATGGGTACAACCACCAATGGTTTCCGTACTGCCATGCCTTGTGTAGAAGTTGAAGAAAATCTTGCTCATATCTACCTGTATGTTGGCAATAATGGTTATGCAAAGTATACTCTTTATACCAATGGTGAAGAGCCTGAAATTGATAATACAGCTATTGAAAATACAACAACTGAACAAATAAAGGTTAAGAAGATTATTGAAAATGGTCAAATTTACATCATTAAAAATGGTGTTAAATTCAACGTTCTTGGTTCAGTTACAAAATAATAACGTAGTTAATAATAAAAAGGGCTGCCTGATCAGGCAGCCTTTTTTATTATAATTGTGATTCTATATATATCAAATGATTATCTACAATTTTTGGTGTACTTTTAAACAAATACTTAGGAGCTATTATACCACTACCAATGACCTTATCACTCACTTCCACATGAACTTCATCATATATACCCGACTGAATAATATGGTTCAATATAGTTGCACCACCTTCCACTAAAATTGAGTGAATATTCCTGCTCGCCAAATCCTCCAAAATAAATTCCCAATTGGTATTTTCTCGATACACTATCGTAGGAGCATCTGCAGAATACAACCTACTATCTGCAGGAATTACCCCATGTCTATCAAGCGTTACACGCACGGGATTTCTACCGCTCCAATGAGTTGTCAGCAAACGAGGATTATCCAATAATGCGGTACGCGTTCCTACCATAATGGCCATATTTTCAGCACGTTGCTGATGAACCAATTGTTTATTCAAAGGTGTTGAAATAGTAATAGGTTTACCACTAGTGCGCTCTATATCAATATACCTATCTGCTGTCTCTGCCCATTTTAGAACAACATATGGACGTTTTTTCTCTTGCAAACAGAAAAAACGTTTATTCAATGTTCGACACTCATTCTCTAACACTCCGACAACAACCTCTATGCCGG
>Ga0233366_1000397_pt1 | contig 15328 bp, 17 predicted proteins | sample ElkDunMinimDraft_23_FD_191536 | JGI IMG/M metagenome (GOLD analysis project Ga0233366, IMG submission 191536) | Fecal eukaryotic communites from dung pellets of Tule Elk in California, USA - Elk Dung C4 | ecosystem: Host-associated > Mammals > Digestive system > Large intestine > Fecal | place...
CAGAAAAATCACCAGCCGTTTGTATACCTTACAGTATAAGAGAAGTCAACGATAATCTAAAAATAGCGTAATTGGATTTAAAATCCAATTACGCTATTTTTTTGAATCTATATTTAGGTTAAAATCTTTTTTAGAAATTATAGGCGATTCCAACTCCATTATTGTTAGCTTGCAGACTCCAGTAAGCATACGCATCTTTTTTCTGCATTACGTTATACGTGTTGACACTATTGTGCATTCTATGATAACCGATGCTTAAAGCAGGTATGCCCACCAACCAAGTCGCACATGTACCAGCAATTACAAATGACATACCAGTAGTTGCCATTTTAGAGCCAGGACTCAAAGTAAGCAAAACAGCTCCAAATGAAGTTAAGCCAAGTCCACATCCAAAACTAGCCCAACCTGCTTGAGAAAGTTTATAGCCACTTAAAAATTCTTGATATGCAGGCTGACAGTTGTTGTATAAGAAACCCATGTACTCAGTTTTATTCATTACTGTTTCGCCAATCGAATATTGGTTACAGCGATGATGTACAACATTAGATTCTACAATTTGGGCATTTGCACTTGCAAAAGCAACAATGCATAGTAAAAACAGCAAAAATTTTCGCATCATAATTAAATCCCTGTAATACGTGTCGGGCGCAACTTTTAAAAATTATTATTTGTAGGTTCTATAACTTACTTACTAAATCAGCAGAACCATACGACCTGATTCAGAAGTATTGTCTCTTTTCTTATTGTGAGAGTTTCTTATTTTACAAATCCTTGACAAGACGGACGGAAATACCATTACTTCGAAAACTTTCAACAAGAAGATAGACATCTATGAAGCGACGTACACACCATAGCCATCGAACTCCGTAGAAGACAAATAACAGCCTCTGCGCTGCACTTCTATTACATCCATCCCTAAATTCCGTTAATAATACAAAAAGATGCACATACTTTACTCACAAACTGCGCGCACAGGCAGCCCATAGTGCCGAACGTTGACATAGTGGCTATACCTGCTCACATCGCCTAAATAGAAGCCCAAGTCCCACGCACCGTCCGAGTCGTCCGTATCGAGTGAACTCGACCAGTAGTCGCCATAACTGCCTGCGCGGTCGAGCGAACTGTCGATGCGGTAGCCTGCCGCAGGCAGGAAAATACGATTGCCGTTAGGACCTGTTACGGTGTAACCATTCACACCATTCTGAGTGGTCCAAGTCCAAGTACAGTTGTTGAGCAACTCATCTTGTTCCTCATATGTTGGCATACGCCATACACCACCCCAGTTTACTGCGGCTGCATCATCTGATGCTTCAAGCACAGTCCTATTATCTATAGTGCCATAAACACTATTCGTGCAGTACTTGGTTTGCGTGTTATTACTACCATTACACCACTTATAAGTACCCCAACTATATTCCTCTTTCGGCTCCACTTCCCCCCAAGCGAAATAGTCACCATACTCCTCTGGCGTGCTAGCACCCACGTTGCATGTTGCCCATTTAACCGACAAACCCAAGTCAACATACTCATGTTTCTTGGTGCCATTTGATTCTGGAGAGTTCGTTGATTCGCATCCCACGAATAGCGTAGCAGCAATAACTAAAATAAAAATACTCCTATTCATACTTGTTTGTTTTTGGGGGAGTTGGCTCCTGACTGCCCGTGAATATAAATGAAAAAGCGTGGAACCTTACCTTTGCTTATTCTCTCTCTTGAGGTTCTGGTATACCTTTCCTATAAGAATAAGCAAGCAACGCCCACGCCGAATATGAATAGCCACCAAACAGAGCAGTCCACGCGTGGACGCTCTGCGGGCGGGATATACATATCCCAAAGGGCGTTTACTGCCTTCTTGCTTTGGATAGGTGAAATTTACCAGATTTCAAGAGACCAAAACAAGCGCCGAAGACACCCCACTGCTTAAAATTATGGGGACCCCGTAGTAAACGCTTTTATGTCTGCAAAACCGATTTTCGGATTTGCAGCGCAAAGGTAGTAAAAAATTTGCAACCGTGCAAATTTTTCAGTTGAAAGTTTAATGTTTAAAGTTTAAAGGCAGGGATTTACCCGAATGTGATTCGGGGCCCAAACTCCCCTGCCATTTATGCAAACTCGCATAAATGGCATTTTTATTTGTACAACTCTTGCTCAATTCAAAATAATTCACTACCTTTGCGCTCGAAACGAGAAAATTCCTAAAATGTCATCAGAGATTATCAAACATACAGCCCAGCAAGATTGTGAACACGCGTGTTCACAATCTTTCAACACGCTTATTGCCGATGTGCGCCAAATCATTGAGAATGGTCGCAATCAGGCATATAACGCTGTTGAACAAGTAGGTATAACTACTTTCTGGAATGTTGGACGACGAATTGTTGTGGAGCTGCAGCATGGCGAAGCGAGGGCTGAATATGGCACTCATCTTATTAAGAATCTTGCTGAAGCAATCGTACCATTGTATGGCAATACATATAGCAAGAGAAATCTCGATTACTATAAGAAGTTTTACCTCACTTTTCCTGATTTTGAGATTGTGAACACGCGTGTTCATAATTTGGATTGGTCACATTTCCGCCGAGTCCTGTCTGTAGTCAATCCTGATGCACGCTTGTGGTATTTGGAGAATGCTTCTAAAAACATGTGGTCGGTGCGTGAACTTGACCGCAACATATCTACTCAATATTTTGAACGCCGTTTAGCAGCTCAATTAGCTCCTGAATGGGAAGATCTACCTGCTATAACGGATAAAGAACCTTTGGAGTACATCAAGAATCCAATGGTAGCTGAGTTTATGGGCTTTCACAGAGATGCTGTCTATTCTGAATCCGAGATGGAACAAGCGCTCATCAATAACCTTGAGAAGTTTATTTTGGAGTTAGGGCGAGGATTTGCCTTTGTTGAGCGTCAGCAACATATCGTCACTGAAACATCCGATTTCTATATTGACCTTGTGTTTTACAACTTCAAGATGAAGCGGTTTGTGATCTTTGAATTAAAAACACATCGTCTAACACATCAAGATATTGGTCAGTTGGATATGTATGTGCGTATGTACGATGATTTGGTTAAATCATCAGATGACAATCCTACCATTGGAGTACTACTATGTACAGATACCGATAATACCATTGCACGTTATTCTGTATTGCATGATAGCGAGCAGATATTTGCTGCTAAATATATGCCATATATGCCTACAGAAGAAGAGTTACGCCAAGAGATTGAACAACAAAAACAATTCTTCTTAGAGCAACATAAATAGCAGTACCCACTCGCTTTGCGAGTAAACATACCGTCGCTCACCGACGTTAAACAGTGAGGACATATTGAAATAGCGTTTATTGCGCTTTGCGTTTGATGAGTCGAAAACTTCGCAACTTTTCTAAATCTTTCTCAAATCAAAGTAACAGTAAATGCCTATGGGTATGACCATATCCATGCTATGCTTGTTTCTGGCATAGTGTGTTGTCATATCAGCGTAGGTTTCCTGTTGTTTATTTAGAAAGATTAGGTAATGCGAAGACCTCGACTTGTGGATAAGCAACTCGAGGTCTGCGCTTTTTGTGTGTCTATGTGTGAATAAAAATAATAAACAATTAAAATTACATGCTTATGCAGAAAATCACCATTTATTTAGCCATGTTGCTATTTTGCATGTCGATGGGAGTGTCGGCACAGCAGCCAGAAGCGATGAATGTGCACCAAACAAGCGGACAAGTCCAATCTACCTTGTTAGTAAGTATTGAGCACATTACGTTTGAGGGAGATGTATTGGTATTGACCACCTCTGAAGGTACGTTTAATCTACCATTGAGCGATGTAGATTATATCACCTTTGGAGAAAAGAAAATCACTACAAGTGTTGAAGATGTAGATGCGAACAGCCTTCGTATCTCATTATTGGGTAATACGCTTTCGATAGAGAGTGAAAATGTTATCACTGCCCTTTACTTAGTAGATATGACTGGCAAAATGCTGGCGAGTGAAAAACTATCTTCCGTTAATGAAGCAAGCGTAGTGTTGCCTCATTCAGGAGCATTTGTGCTGTTCTTAGAAACCAATGCAGGTTATATTGCACGAAAAGTGATTATGAATTAAACATTATGAATATTAATAATACTGATTTTATGAAAAAGATTTTACTTTCAATGTTGTCGTTGTTGGTATCAATGACAATGTTTGCTCAAAGCGAAGCGGTTCGCAAGATGAATTTGGTCTATGATGGTCAAGTTGTTTATTCTCGTAGTGTGAGTTTGATAGATAGTATCAAATTTGTATGGGAAGAAACTGGCGATGATGTGATTGGTGGTGGAGAAGTAGATGGCACCAAACAATTGTATGTGGGTGTAGTAGCTTTTAATCAGAATGTTCGCCAAATGCCTATTACAAGTGATGTGGAAGCTGTAAAGGCATTCATTAACGAGCAAACGAATGATAAAGACTTTACTTCTTTTGCTTATTCTGTATCTAAAGGTAATCAAATGTTCGATGCAGAAGCCTTGCCTGCCTTTGATAAAATATTTATGTTGAATTTCTCGGACGGAACCGATAACTATTCAAATATGAAATGGGGCGAAGAAGGACGTATGGTATCTCAACGTAATGTATATGATACTGCTCGCTACGATTTGCAACAACGTGATGGCTTGAACTCCTATGCATTAGGTTTTGGTAATGATGTTGGCTTTGGCACTAACATGAAAAAAGTGGTGATGGGTTCAGGTAGTTATTTTAATGTGACTTCTGCAAATGAGTTACAATCCACTTTCAATGAAATAGCGAAATCTATGCTTGCTTCTGCAAAAAATGTGTTGCTTAAAACCAATCCTGGTTACTACGTTGGTGGTGATTGTAAGTATTTTCGTTTTACATTTACTGCCGAAGGTGGTTATACCGATACTATTTATGCTCAAATGGAAGGTTATCCTGCTGTTGGTTATACATTGACAATCAGCAAGGTATCAAATAATTATGCTTATTTTGATGCTCCTGCTAAAGGTGTCGTGGATGATGAAACAGGCAAAGTACATATTCCATTGAATAATTTGAAATTCACAAAAGATGGCGAAGAATTGCAGTATAAGTTTGTTATAGAGGTGTCTTTTGATGGTGAGTTGTACTATGAAGATGTTGAGGAAGCTTCTACAGCCGAGGAAATTGATAAGCGCATTGCGGTCGTATTGGTATTAGACTGTTCCACCTCTATGGGAGATGCTTTTGCACCAATGAAGGCAGCAGCAGTTAACTTTATTGAGACAATGGAGAAAATGGAAGTGGATGATTCTGAGCCAAATATCCCAGATGTGCCCAATACTGGTAATCATGAGTATGTGGATTTAGGTCTGAGCGTTAAATGGGCGACATGCAATGTGGGCGCAAGCAAACCAGAGGAGTATGGAGATTACTTCGCTTGGGGCGAAACTGAGCCAAAGAGCACTTACGATTGGAGCACTTACAAGTATTGCAATGGCAGTTATGACACGCAAACCAAGTACAACACCAACAGCAGTTATGGTACTGTAGATAATAAAACCACCCTCGACTTGAGTGATGATGCTGCTCGTGCAAATTGGGGTGGTAGTTGGCGTATGCCTACAGATGCTGAATTAACCGAACTTCGCGAGAACTGCACTTGGACATGGACTACTCAAAACGGTGTATATGGTTATAAAGTAACTTCTAAGAAGTCTGGCTACACGAACAACTCTATCTTCCTCCCCGCCGCAGGCTATCGCGACAATAGCGACTTCTACCACGCAGGCAGCGGCGGCTACTACTGGTCGAGTTCGCTCAACACGGACGGCCCGAACTACGCGTATGAGTCGGACTTCTACTTAGACTTCGTGAGCAGGTACTACAGCCCTCGCTACTTTGGACACTCCGTGCGACCAGTATGCCCTTAGAATATTACCCTTTATACGGGCAAGACATGCAATGAATACGTTCGGCGGTTTTTGCGGAGCGGGCGCTCGCGGTAGCGAGCTACCCAGCCCGCCCTGCAAAATCAGCCGCTGGGTGTAAAACATAAAAATAGGATTCTATTTTATGCAACTAAAGGAGGTTTTTACTAAAGAGCAATCGCGAAAAGAGATGGTGGATTATCGCACCATTTACCTTATCCCCGAGGGTGGCAATCAATGATGGTAAGACAAAGATAGTTACGACATGGCATGGAGTGGAGTTCTTGGGTGCGTATGTGAAGCCGTATAGGCAGTATGCCAGCAGACCCATGGTGTCGCGAATGCGTGAGAAACTCAGACATTTGCCATGGGAGAATAGGGAGAAAGTAATGGCATCACTACAATCGTATGAGGGGTTGCTGTCACATGGAAGAAATTATAAGTTGTGGCAGAGTGTTCGATGTTCACGGTAGAGAAGACAGACAACGCGCGGTGCGGAAATGTAAAGGTAAAAACACAATCGCCACAGATAGGGCACAACTAGCCCATAGATATGATACAGTGGTCACGAAGTGGTCGCGTAGCCCGCAGTCAACTTGAAAGCAGTCTGAAAGCGACCTAACAGCCACCGAAAGCCCATAGATCTCCTATAGATCTCCTATGGTGGTCCCGAAACTTGCAAGTCGCTTTTCCTATCTTGCAAAACACAAAAATCGGGGATTTCTAACAAAAATATAAAAAACATTTGCACAAACCAAATAAAATCACTACCTTTACAGCGGAATTGTTATGTTTTTTGCGTAATAAACATAACATAGACAGTATTGCTACATTGCTCTCGTTGATAATGTTTGAATAACTTCCCCCTATGAACCCGTAACCTACTCATTTGCTTTCGGCACAACAAAGCCCACGACAACACAGCCTATCAAGCCCGCCGACCAGACAACAATACGGATAGGCATCGAGGAAATAAAGAAAATAGTAGAGATAGCCACCATCGTAGCCATCAAAAGAATAATTGATATGCGCTTGCGCAGGGTAAGACCACCCTTATCGCGATACTCGCGGATATATTTGCCCAAAAACGACTGCAATAGCCACGCCTGCAAGCGAGGCGAGGAGCGATAAAAACACCAAGATGCCAACAGCACAAAAGGTGTTGTTGGCAATCCTGGTACAAATATTCCCATCGTGCCAAGCACGACAGAGATACATCCTAAAATGATGTAGAATACTCGCATTACTCAGCTGCTTGAGCTGGGCACTCTGCTTGCTTCTCGCAGCAAGCCTTTTGGCACTCTGCCTTAGCAGCGCAGCAGCTATCAGCTTTCTCGCATGGAGTAGCGCAAGCAGCCTTAGCAGCGCAGCTATCAGCCTTGCAGCACTTCTTCTCTACACACTCGGTCTTTGGGCAGCACTCCTTAGCGCACTCGCCCTTGTCTGCTTTCTTGCAGCAGCAACTCATTGCGCAAAATGCAACAGCAGCGATTAACAAAATCTTCTTCATAACGCTTAAAAATTTTAAAAGTTTCAACGGTTTTAGAATTCTAAAAGTTATAAAATTCTAAAAGTTTTAATTACTGATTTACAAAATCCGTGCAAATTTACATTAAAAATTGCATATATGCAAAAAAAATTGTACTTTTGCGGACAATTTAATGATTTTTTCATACTTTGGAGTAAAAATGAAAACTAAAAACGATTGGAAACAGAGCAATTGGTATTTTGTTCTTATCAATTTGGCTGCCGCTGTGGTGGTAGGTATCGTAGTGGTTTTGATTGTAACTTTGTGTCTGCGCCGTGCCACCGAACATGGTGTGGAGGTTACTGTGCCTAATATCACTGGCTTGTATCTTGAGGAAGCCAATATCATAGTTGAGTCGGAAGGATTGCGCTTGCAAGTCATCGACTCTACTTATTCCAACAAGACCCCCCTCGGCACCATCGTAGAGCAGAACCCAGTGGCAGGTTCAGCGGTGAAGCACGACCGCACCATCTACGTGATTCGCAATGCCCAGTTCCGCCGTCCAGTCATAATGCCTGAGTTGCGCGACTTGAGCTTGCGCCAAGCATCGGTAACCATCCAAGCATTAGGATTGGAAGTGAAAGAGATTACTTACGAACCTTCAGCATACAAAGATATCATCCTTGACATACAAACTGAAGACCAAACACCTATCTTGGCGGGTAGCAGTTTGGCAGAAGGCACCCCCATCATTTTGGTTGTAGGCAAAGGGCAAGGCACCTCTGAAGTGACAGTACCTTCAGTGGTAGGCAAGTCGCTAACAGATGCTCGTTCGTGGCTATTGGGTAGCAAACTCAGTGTCGGCGTGGTGGAATACGACATCCCACCTACCGAGGAGACACAAGAGCAATACATTGTCTATAGCCAATCGCCAGAGAGTGGCACAGTTGTTGTAGAAGGAACCAATGTGAATCTTAAACTATCCACCGACATCGAAAAGACCATTACCGCGGACAACGAAGTGGATGAGGAGGAGTTTTTCTAGACCGTTACACTGTTAAATCGCGATTACGTCGCTGTTATACGCAATGATCTAATATCTCTCAGGGCATTAGCCCGGTCTAACAACGCAGTGGTCTAACAGGCATAGCCGATCTATTTATTATTATGACAGAAGAAATACAAAACATAGAGCAAGACGAAGTATGGGAGCGTTGGCGAAGTGAGGTGGACAAGGGTCAAGCCCTTCAGCGCATTGATAAGTACCTGGCAGAGCATATGGCAGGCACTTCGCGTAGTCGTATCCAAAGTGCTGCAGATGCAGGCAATGTATGGGTCAATGGCAAGCCCGTGAGCAGCAACTACAAGATCAAGCCCTTCGACGTCATACAAGTGCTACTCGACCACGAGCCGCATGACTATACTATCCAACCCGAAGAGATTCCGCTGGAGGTAGTGTACGAAGATGATGACGTACTAGTCATCAACAAGCCCGCAGGTATGGTGGTGCATCCAGGACATGGTAACTACGAGCATACGTTGCTCAATGCTTTGGCATACTACTTCCGCGACAAACTGGACATCAACGATCCTAATATCGGTCTGGTCCATCGCATTGACAAAGACACCAGCGGCCTATTGCTCATAGCCAAGACACCCGAGGCGAAGACCAACTTGGGGCAACAGTTTTTTGAGCATACCACTCGCCGCACCTACAACGCCCTTGTCTGGGGAACCTTTACCGAAGATGAAGGCACCATCACGGGCGCACTCGCGCGCGACACACGCGATCGCACGATATATAGGATATGGGACCTCGAGGAGAACCCCAATGCCAAAGAGGCTATCACCCACTGGCGCGTACTGGAGCGCTACCCTTATGTCACACTCGTGGAATGTCGCCTGGAGACGGGACGCACCCACCAGATTCGCGTTCACATGAAGAGCATTGGTCACCCACTCTTTGCCGACGAGAAATATGGCGGCATGGAGATACTCAAGGGACTGCCTACGCAGAAATACAAACAATACATCCAAAACTGCTTTGCACTCTGTCCACGACAAGTGCTACATGCCAAAACCTTAGGCTTTCGTCATCCTCGAACGGGCGAGGAGATGAATTTTACAAGCCAATGGCCCGAAGATATGCAAAACCTAATAAACAAATGGAAAAACTATGAACCGAATACTTTGGGCAGATGATGAGATTCATTTGCTAAAACCCTACATCATTTATTTGCAAGAAAAAGGCTACGAAGTTACCCCTGTCAACAGTGGTCAAGATGCCATCGAAGCTTGCCAAGAGCAGCGATTTGATATTGTTTTCTTGGATGAGAACATGCCTGGTTTGTCAGGTTTGGAAACCCTGCAAGAGATTAAAGACCTGCACCCCACCCTGCCTGTGGTGATGATCACCAAGTCAGAGGAGGAGCATATCATGGAGCAAGCCATCGGACAAAAAATAGCCGATTACCTCATCAAACCAGTCAATCCAAGCCAAATACTACTCTGCCTTAAGAAGCATATCCACCAACGCGAGATTGTGGAGGAACATACCAACACCACCTACCGCCAAGAGTTCTCCGACATCACCTATATGATCGATACCGCCACTACCATCGAGGAGTGGATGGCAGTAGAGCGCACCCTCACGCGTTGGGAGTTGGAATTGGAGAATGTGGACTCTGCCATGCACGAGATGTTGCATATGCAGCGCGAGCAAGCCAATACTAAGTTTGCTAAGTTCATCGCCAAGAACTACGAGTCATGGTTTGCGCAAGGAGCCAAACGCCCACTCATGTCGCCCGACCTCATGAAGCAAACCATCTTCCCTATGCTCGATGCTGGCGAGAAAGTATTCTTCGTGGTCATCGACAATTTCCGCTACGACCAATGGAAGATTATCCAACCCCTTCTCTCGGAGTGGTTTACCATCAAAGAGGAACAGATGTACACCTCCATCCTACCTACTGCCACACAGTATGCCCGCAATGCCATTTTCGCGGGACTGATGCCGCAGCAAATTCAGGAGATGTACCCCAACCTGTGGATCGACGAAGACGAAGAAGAGAGCAAAAACAACAACGAGGAAGCCCTGATTCAAACTCAACTCGACCGATTCCGCAAACGCTATGGCTACACCTATTACAAGGTCAATGAGAGCGACTTTTGCGAGAAGATTACCCGCCAGTTTAAGGGACTCAAAACACCGCTTAACGTGGTGATAATCAACTTTATCGACATGCTATCCCACTCACGCACCGATAGCAAGATGATGCGTGAATTGGCCAACGACGAGGCCGCCTACCGCAGCCTCACCCTCAGTTGGTTTAAGCACTCGCCTACGGCGGAGATGTTCCGCCGAATTGCTGCACTCGGCTATAAGGTAGTGCTCACCACCGACCATGGCACTACACGCGTGGACAATGCCGTGCAAATCATTGGCGACAAGAACACCAATACCAACCTCCGATACAAGGTAGGCAAAGCCCTCAATTGCAGTGCCAAAAACTGCTTCGAGATTGCCCGTCCAAAGCAAGTAGGCTTGCCTTGTCCGAATGTCAGCAGTAGTTATATGTTCTGCACAGGCAACGACTTCTTTGCATATCCCAACAATTTCAACTACTACGCACAATTCTACCGCAACACCTTCCAGCATGGAGGTATTTCGATGGAGGAGATGCTCATTCCACTCATCACCCTCGAACCAAAATAACGCATCATGTTTCGCATTATTCGACGCATATTTTGGTTTATTGTTGCGCTCCTCATCTTCTGGTGCGCGTGGTCGCTATTCTCCCACCGTATGCCTTGGCAGCACCATACCAAATCTGCTCAACAGCTCAAGGTATTGACCTACAACACCCGCGCCATGATGATTGGCGAGAGCCTCGACTCCAAGTTAGCCATGCTGCAATACATCAACCGCATGGATGCTGATATTGTCTGCTTGCAAGAGGTCTTAGTCTATAAGAGCGGACAACGCCTCACCCTGCCCATACTGCGCGAGGTGATGCGCCAATATCCCTATACCTATTACGACTTCAAGCACTACAATAGCCGCCGTCAATTCGGCAATGTGGTCTTCTCACGCTATCCGCTCATCAACAAGCAGACGGTGCGCTACGAGTCCATGTCCAACATCAGCAGTCAATGCGATGTGGTGGTGGGTAAGGATACGTTGCGCCTGATTGTGAACCATCTTGAGAGTTTTAAGTTGGAGGATGCCGATTTCAGTCTCGACTCACTCACCGCAGGACATTTCAAGGAAAGTTCACTCAATCGCAAGCTCACGCAGACCAGCCAACTACGCCGCAAACAAGTGCAGAAGGTACGCCGTGCTATTCGCCAATCGCCTTATCCAGTGATAGCTGTTGGTGATTTTAATGCGCTGCCCGTATCGCTGGTCTATTGGACAATGAATATGGGTCTGCGCGACTGCTTTGCCGAGAGTAGTTTGGGGCGTTATGGTGCCACATATCAGCGCCATGGCATAGGCATCCGCATTGATTATATCTTCTGCTCCCGTAGCCTTCATCCGCTCACTTGTCGCGTAGGCGAGAAGCGCTATTCCGACCACTATACTGTGATAGCTACCATCGGATGGGAGTAATTTTATTTGCTTCATTCCAAGAAGAGTTATTCATTCGGTTGGTTGAAGTTGTAAAATAAGTAAATTTGATATAAAAATGCATTTTTTTCTAAAAAAATTTGCCCATTTGCTTTTTTTGTAGTACCTTTGCACGCTTTTTCGCACGAAATTATTAACCAGCCCACGAGATGGGGCATAAAATAACATAAAGCAATGAAACGTACATTCCAACCAAGTCAACGTCGTCGTCGTAACAAACACGGTTTCCGTGCTCGTATGGCTACCGCAAATGGTCGTCGCGTTTTGGCAGCTCGCCGCGCACACGGTCGCAAGAAATTGACTGTAGCTGACGAAGGTCGTCACAAACGCTAATCAACGATTAGACAACCTTAGGGCTTTTTCCTAAGGCATCAGCATAGGGAAAAGAGTATATACTCCTTTCCCTTATTGCGTATAATTAGTTAAGAAGCTTAGAGACAATCAATATATGGAATCAACAAGACAACAAAAGATTGAGCGCTTGATCCAGAAGGATTTGAGCGATATTTTATTGAAATACGCGCGCGCAATGCGCGGAACACTCATCTCGGTGAGTGAAGTAAGAATATCATCGGATTTGAGTATAGCTCACGTCTACCTGAGTGTGTTCCCACAAGACAAAGTGGCAAGCACCATCGCACAAGTGCAAGAAGACACCGCGAAGATTCGCGGCGAGATGGGACATATGCAACGCCATCAGCTGCGTATCATTCCCGAGTTGCACTTCCACCTCGATGAAACCATTGACAAGATGGCCCGCATTGATGAGTTGCTGAAGGGGGAGAATTGACAGTTGACAGGTGATAGGTTACAGTTGACAATTGACAGTTTGTTGGACAAGGGAATTTAGAGTTTAGGTGAAGACGGAGTTGAAAATAGCGTGGCGGTATTTGTTTGCTAAAAAGCAGTTTAATGCCATCCATATCATTACAGCCATATCGTCGGTGGCGGTAGGTGTGGTTACTGCAGCCATGATCTGCGTGCTGAGCGTAATGAATGGCTTCGGCGTGATGGTAGAGCAACTGTTTTCGCAGTTCGACCCCGATTTGCGTATCACCGCCAAAGCGGGTAAAACCTTTATCATCAACGATGAGCGGAAAGACGCTCTGCTCGGTCTGCCGTGTGTGGATATGCTGAGCGAGAGCATTCAAGAGACCGCATTGGTATATTTCGAGGATAAGCAAATGCCCGTACAGTTGCTGGGTGTGGATTCGGTGTTTGGGAAGATGACTGGTATTGAGAATATCATTACTGACGGTCATTATGAGGTGTACGATGGCGCCTTTGACCGCGCCGTGCTAGGACAAGGATTGGCATGGAAACTAGGCATTGGAGCACGCTTTATCCATGCATTGCAGGTATATGCCCCTAAGCGAGAAGGAAAAGTGAATATGCTACGTCCTGATGCGAACTTCAACCAAGAAGCATGTTTCATTGCTGGCACTTTTGCTGTGAATCAACAGAAGTACGACGACAACTTGATGCTAGTAGATATTGGACTCACACGCCGCTTGCTAGACTATGGAGAGCAAGAAGTGAGTGCGTTGCAAGTAGCTATCGCTGAAGGGTATAGCATCAAACATGCCAAGCGCGAGATAGCAGCGGTATTGGGCAATGGGTATGTGCTGCAAGACCGCTATGAGCAGCAAGAGGACTTCTTCCGCATCTTGCGCGTGGAGAAACTATTGACGGCGTTGCTACTGATATTCATACTGCTGATTGCCACCTTTAACGGCATTGGTTCGCTGTCGATGCTCATCATTGATAAACAGCAAGACATCCGCACCTTATCACACCTCGGCGCAAGCAATCAGATGATTCGCAGGGTGTTTATGCTCGAAGGTTGGCTGGTAAATACCTTAGGTGCTATTGGCGGATTGCTGATCGGACTTACCATATGCCTGCTGCAAGAGCATTTTGGATTACTCAAGTTGGGCAATGGTACAGAATATGTACTCAATGCCTATCCTGTAGCAGTACAAGGCTGGGATATCGCAATGGTATGCGTAGTGGTATTAGCATTAGGCGCGATATCGTCGTGGATACCAGCAAGAAAAGTGAAAGTTTAGAATTACATGTTTCAAAATGAAAGCATATCTATATATCATCGTATTGATGTTAGCCGTGGCATGTACGCCACACAACAATCCTACCCGCCCTGCTACACAGCAAGTAGATAGCGTATATACTACCGCTGATTTCAGGGCATACGCTGACTTTTACAATAGTGGTCATCAGGTGTATGCCATAGACCTACTCTCCGATGGATTGGAGTATGACTCAGCTTGGCATATCTCTGGTACAGGCTGCAACCTATATCTATCTGATATTTTTGTAGCCAAAGACAGCACCAAGCGTTTGCCTGCGGGATACTACGAGATGGACAGTGTGGCCAAGGAGATGACTTTCTTGCGTGGCATGAGTTTTGAGGGAAATGTGACAGGCACCTATTTGCTGCTGATAACAGAAGACCAAATACAGCGTATCCTGCTGATGACTGGCGGCAACATGACCATAGCATACGAGGCGGATGATGTGGTGTTGGATTTCAACCTCTATACCGAAGACTCCACACATTATCACGCCACCTACACAGGTCCTGCCATCTATCGATAATGTACCTATGTTAGAAAAAGAGTACCGCACATATCTGAAGTTAGAGAAAGGACTAAGCCCTAATTCGGTAGATGCCTATCTAATGGATTATCAGCGACTAAAGGAGTATGCTGATAAGCATGGGATAGATGTGGTACATGCCAGTTTCGACGATTTGCAAGCATTCGTGTTTGATACCTTCAAGGAAATCGCCTCGGTGCGTACACAAGCTCGGTTGGTGGCAGGGATACATTCGTTTTACCGCTTCTTGCTCTATCACAACTACATTGAGCAAGATCCTTCGGAGCTTATTGAGACCCCAAAAAAGGAGATGCACCTACCCGATGTGCTATCGGTAGAAGAGATCGACCGAATGATTGCGCAGATAGACATGTCAAAGAGCGAGAGCCATCGCAATCGCGCTATCATTGAGATGCTGTATGGCAGTGGACTGCGCGTAAGCGAATTGGTGAATCTGCGATTGAGCGATATGTACCTTCAGGAGGGATACATGCGCATCACGGGTAAAGGCAGCAAACAGCGCCTTGTTCCAGTATCGCCCGTAGCGGTAGAGTGGTTCGCATATTGGATGCAAGACCGCAGTGCCTTGGACATCAAACCAGAAGCCATCGATATTGCATTTGTTAATCGGTATGGTAGGCAGCTTACACGTGCCATGATCTTCACCATCATCAAGACCTTAGCACGGGAAGCGGGGATACAGAAGACCAT
>Ga0233366_1000400_pt1 | contig 15277 bp, 9 predicted proteins | sample ElkDunMinimDraft_23_FD_191536 | JGI IMG/M metagenome (GOLD analysis project Ga0233366, IMG submission 191536) | Fecal eukaryotic communites from dung pellets of Tule Elk in California, USA - Elk Dung C4 | ecosystem: Host-associated > Mammals > Digestive system > Large intestine > Fecal | place...
TAGGAGAATAAAATGACGGGGTACTAGATGAGGGTCACAAAAAAGGAAAGAATGGAAGATCGAGGTACAAGTCCACATGGCTGGCTTGTCTGCGGTGAGACAATCGCTTGCTTGAACAGGCAAGACTTCGAGCCGGGATGAAGGCCGGGAGAACAGTTGAGAAGGAGGAGACTGCAACCTTCCGCAAAGAACTCTCCTTCCCCTGTCGAGAAGGACCTTGAGGGCCAGCGAAGGTGTTTCAAGTGTGCAAATCAGTCTTTTGCTCTTCCGAATGGAAAAAGCAGGGCGAGGATTGTGGTGGGTTTTGAGTGGCTTTGGGTCAGGGAGGATCTGATCATTGCCTCTGAAGGCAAGTGCTCTCCTCTTCCTACAACTCAATTCATGTTCCGCCCCAGCCAAAGGGGTTTGCCCTGTCATTTAAAAAGCTTTTGGGTAAGGGAAGGGGGCCACTTGATCGGCGCTGTCGTGTGGGCAAACCCGGTTGTGAGGCTGGACGGAAGAAGCCCAAGGGTCCTCCGGGGGATGGTAGTGTTGATAGGGGTAAAAGGAGAAAAGGAGCAGCTGAGCAAGGAGTTGTAGGGTGCACTATAGGCAACATAGATGGCATGACACAATGGTAGCAGTTGCCAACTGTTCGCAAGGTGGGTAGTCTGCCCATGTTTGGCTGACGCCCGCATGTACCTGTCCTCAGTCATCCTCGCCCAAAAAGATGAATGAATGGGCTCTTGATAGGGTGTGTAGCGGTGGGGTCCAAAGATCCAAGAAACCGTTGGAAAATGACAGCAACGTGTTCTGCCACTCGAAGCGTTGCCATGGTTAGTGTCTGATGCAGAACATTACGTCGATATTGGGACCGGGGAGCCAGGCTGCTTTCCAACCAGTATCCGCACGCCGTATGCAATCACGGCGTATGCGGGTGCTCCGGCGACGGGGCAGCTTGTTGGACAGACAAGAAATGGCAAGGCACCATGATTTACGGATGTAGTGAAGATGAGAAGGGTTCCCGGTTTGTCTGAAAGACACAAGACAGTCATTAGTACCATCGGTGCGTGATAGCTGACAATAGTCGGTGCCAGGCCAGCGTTCCGGGCATGGTTGTCAGGCAGTTAGGCCGTAGAAACGGGAGGCTGCCATTTTGTTGTCGACGTCGATATTGCGTGTTGCGTCTGGTCGGAATGGGGGTTTAGATATGGGTGGTGGATGAGGTTGGGGCCCAGGAACGTGACCCCATTCGACAATGGCACGAATGTGGCCGGTTCCCTGTTTTGCTTTGATTTGTCCACCAGCTGCTGGGAGGAGGGGTTTCCCAGACGGCAGTGGCCGGCTGTGAACTCGGCGGCCGAGGCAACTTTCCGTTTAGCGACAACAGAAACGTCCGAACCGGCTCCTGTCCAGTAGCAGCTTCAAAACTCTGCAGTCTGCTCCCCGGTACCGGAACAAGGGCCTTCCATGGTGCTTTCGTCGGCTTTAACATTGGCTGGCTCTTGCAAGGTCTGGTGAGGTCGACATCAGCTTGTCAATGACGTCGCAGGCGTCGAGCAGCATTCAGGTGGTACTGTATCCCGTAAGTACCTACAATACAATCCTTAAAAGATTGTTAGTTGGTACCGAGCAGGAGCAATTTTATCCAATTGATCTCGCTCCCTAGAGCCAAAGACAAGGGATATAATCGAGTGCCAGGATTTAGTAGATATTTCTAAGCTCGCTAGACGCTGGTTTAATCGAATAGGAAAGACAAGATCGTGACAAAGATAAGCCAAGTGGGTTTCGTACCCAAACTAACAACCTTTCAAGGATTGTATTGTAAGCGGAAAGCCCCGTTGGTGTGTTTGTAAAGGCCAAAAGCAGGCATGCCTTCCAGGTTTGCGAGCTAGGAATACCTAGAGGGATGGAGGTGCTGCTAACTCCTGCCGTTGCTGCCCTGCAAGATGGCGACACAGGCTCTCGCGGCCATGGCTCCAGCCAATCAGTCGCTGCTTCCCCCAACAATTGGATCGTCAGGGTCTTTCTTTGCTAGGTGCTCCACTCATCCTGTCGAACTTGGCAGCCGCGAGCTACAGGTTACCAGTCGCACAAGAAGAAGCATTGCGCTTTGACAAGGTCCAAAGTTCTGATCGAGCAACGATTTAAGCTAGGTACGCTTTGGAACGCGGTTAGACTTCACTGGCCAGCACACCGGTTTTCGTAGGTTCGGCCGGTTCATTTCTCAATGAATATTCAGCTCACAACAAACGTAAGGTACATGAAGGAGCGGGAGCCCATTGGAGCCGTCTTCCAATGCAAGCGTGCCCTGTTCTTGGATGTTGACACCGGGGTTCACCTCGAAGAGTCGCCGACCTCCAACAGAATCGTTTGGGTTATGACCCAACCAAAACAGGCTACAGAACGGCCAAAGACGGCCAGGTGGACCAGCAATAGGCTGCCGGGGTGATCAGTGATGTGGACGGGAAGATGGAGTTGTGAACTTCCCGTACTTAAACAAGCCTACGGGCTTGCAGAAGTGTCTGCAAGTTCAATAGCAGTCCTGTGATGCGACGTGTCATGATCGAGCACACACACACACACGCACACACCATTGCCGCTGTCGACGCCATCGCCGCCTCCAGAGTGTGCCTGCCGTATGGTGTAGCTTATTGTCGCTTACATATACACTGACGTCATGCTGGGGACCCTGTCTATCTGCCGTGACACAGGCTTTCTGATAACAATGGGGGCTCAAGCACGGTTCCAATTGGCGCTCTGTTCCGGCACTGTGAAAATGTACCACGTACATGTACATTACAATGCTCTCACACCCTGGCCTGTAACTCCTTTTGAGAGAAATAGCACTGTTACATACACTATCAAAGACCGATGAGTGTTGGACACGAACAAAAAGCGCAACTGCACTCGACTCAAAAAGGACTCGGTTGCATCGCCTAAAAACGGTTCTCAGCCGCTTCCATTCTTTTACTGCGAAGCAATGTGGGTTTGATTGCCACCACGGGGTAGAGACCACCGTGGGCCTACTCGAGTTAAAGGCGACTGTAGGGTCGGCAGCCATAAAGTAATCAATCGCCCAGGCTAAGGTAGCATCCGGTGCTTGTCATCTGTCGATGACATGAAAGAATGTCGTTGTACTGTTACTTCGCGGCGCCGAGACAGTCCCTTGGACGAGAATCTGAAACATACAATGATCTCATCTGAACCAGGGGCTGTTGGGTGGTTAATCTGACATAGGTTGCAAATTCATTACTCTTCCCATATTCCCTTGCCTTTGTCCGCCCTGCGTGCCCGCCGCCTGCATTGGTGTCTAATCGGCTGTGGTTATTGTGGGTGGCAATACGACGTTGTTGAAGGTAGGTACTGTACTTTACCCTAACTGCGTCGGTCGCCGTATTGGGAGTAATCTGACTTCCTGTCGATTGCCATCAACAAATCCCATCCCCCCAAAAATTGCCATGATCAGGGTCCTTGCTAATTGCGCCTTTCCCAATACCCATCAATACATTCTTCCCACGGCATTTCGCAGCCAAATGGAAGCCATTCATTCCGTAACACTGTGACAGCTGCTTCACAAAAGCTTACACTTCTTACTGGGTATAGTTTCTCCTTCATCTCTCGTACTGTATGTATAGTACCAGTACAACCCCCACTGCCTGCCTGCTCTTACGATACTGGTCAGGCTCGCAGGCTGGCAGGCTCGCAAGCTCGCAAGCTTGCCTTACTGCAGCAGCACCTTCCCCCGCCTCTCCCCGCGTCCGCGTCCGCGCGCCCGTGCCCGTATCCTACTCGCTCGCATTTCTTAGGGTCTATATTTCCCATTCGGCAACCAGGTGAAATGCGACACACGCTGGCATACAGTACGCGCAAAGCAGACACATACACATATACATACACTTACATGTGCCTTACATGCGATTGATACCCTCATTCCCTCCTTTAAGCTTCCTGCATACCGTAGTACTGTACCAGCAAAGCACACACCGCTTGTTCTGCGCGCCCCTCAGCTGAAAAGTAAACACCCACTCATCCAGTGTCTGTCAAACCTAGGGCACAGATACGGTATCTTACCACCTTGGCAGCAATGGCAGCAATAGAACGCCCCGCACATACGGGTTCACGCAGCTCCAGCTTCATAGCTCGCAGCGCGGCAGTAGGTAGGTAGCGGCAGCGCGCACAACGCAACCGCAGAACGCAAGCAAGCAAGGCAAGCGCAATTGGCGGCTCGACGGGGCCTTGCCAACTCCAGCCTCTTGAATTTGCTGGAGCTGAATGCTTGTGAAGAATTTTCTCGGCTGAATTCAACGAGACCCTCCTGACCGACGCTCGGGCATTTATTGAATTTCTTGTCCCGCAGCGGCCGACCGGGTCGAACGCACCGAGTCCGGGGAACCGAGCCGGACGGCAGCAGCCGTTGCTGCGGACGACACGCTGTTGTGGTAGTGTTGATGGCGGTATTCGAGAGGGGACGAGGAAGGGAAGAAACCTACGCCGTAGGCTGGCGGGCAGCAAGGCTGGTTGGCGCGCTCTGATAGAAGGGAGGGTGTATGGATCTTGGAGAGCAACCCTGTGATTCCCACTCGTTGCTGCTGCTGCTGCTGCTGCTGCTGCTGCTAGTGCTACCTGCGAAGCAAAAGTATCATCATAGTCGAAAGAGTCGGCGCGGTCACGGCAAGCAAGGGAAGCCCGCTTACGTCCCCTTCCGTGAGTTTGCCTGCCCCGTAGAACATTCGATGTCCGTTATGCACTGAGATGTTTTGTGTGTCTATTGCAATGCTACCGGCCCCGGAAACTGCTACCCGGTCTTTATCATGGTCACAACATCTGTCTTGGACTTTTTTTTTATAGTCGTCTTGTATTCCCCGAGATGCGTGTCTGTGTCTCATGATCTCTTGCCACCCTGTCATGCTATATTGTTTCCAAGCCCCTGAGTGCAGGCATAAATGGGATGGTTCCGCGTTCCCAAAGTTTTCACGTTGCTGCGAATAGGGTCTTCGGGCAACAAAGACTTGTGGCCAGTCTGTATTCGAAATGACGGCAATCGTACTACATGTGCGACCTGGTTGCTGTGGGCGGTGGGTGATGGGCGGGCACTCTTGTCCTCCCCATCGGAAAGAAGTGTTCGAGTGTTCGAGAAAGAGAGCAAAAACATCCACTCGAGTTTTGAGGTGAGCACAACCCAAACTACCTTAAGGCTCGTCTGTTCTGTTCCGAGGGCGGACGAGCTTTTCTCGGGGGCAACATTGAACTCCTGTCACGAGAGACGTCATTCCGCAACACGAGAGAACAATATCGGTATCTCAGGCAAAGGGGACCCAAGTCATCTGTTGGTAAGGGGTTTGACGAAACGTTTTGTGCTCCTTCCTAATTTGCAAAACCTGCGGCGACGCTGCAGCAGTTTATTCGAATAAAGTGGAAGAAAGAATCATGAGCAACCAAACGGTCTCTCCGGGCTTTTATTGATAGGGGACTTGGGTAGGGAACTTGAGGCAGCGGAGAGCACGGAAAACCCGGTCTTACTAGTACGAAACTAAAAGAACAATCGCACGACTGTGTCAATTAGTTGCTACAGGCTCTTGTGACTGAGCGATTAACACAGACTTGTATCCTGTCTTACCGATATGGAGGCTATCTCGCCTGACATCGTGCTGCTGCTTCTTCATGCAGGGCGGAATATAAATCAAGAATCCAGGGTCTTCTTGTGTTCCCAAAGGGACCAACCTTAACTGCTGTATCAAAACGGGGGCTGTAGTAGTGAACGAGAGCAGTTCTGAAGACTCGGCTTTTTCCATATATGTCGTCGAACTGTAACCTGGTCACACGACTCCCGGCCAACTTTACGATGATGGGGAAGTTGATGACGTTTAAGTGTTCCAGAAATCGGAGGATTTGTTTCATCTCTATTACTTGAGCTACGTTGCACGTGGCAAAATCCTCTGAAAGACTAAACTATAGGAGAGCCCGAACCCCAACTAAGCATCGACAGGCAGCAGGCACCACTGGCAGTACAGTTGAGCAAAGCCCGAAGAGTTGCTTACCCCAGCCTTGTTCATCTTCGAATATCATCAGGTAAAACAAATAACCACTACTATGGAGTCCTATGGCACGGTCCGTAGCAATGACACTCCAGGAGGGGTTGGGCTCAAACGAATGGGTCGTTGTTATGCCTTCTAAATGCAACCTCAACTCCAGTCTTATGTCTTGTCCCCTCATGCGGCTCGTCCCTCTCCCCAAGCCAACAGGTAGGATGAGATCAAGTGGGATGATGTGCACAGTAAGATTATATCTTGACCATGGCAGAGGTTGTTCAGATGTTGGGGGAGCATTTTCTGTTTGTTCGCTCTTCTCTTCCTGGCAAACACGACAAAGAAATTCTGGCCGTAAACATTAAGATCTTGACGTTGACAAGATGTAGTAGATGCCCTACTTATACTGTATTGATGTGAGTAAAGCTTGGTAGGTATCTACTGAAAGTGATAATCCATCACTCCATGTAAACAAAAACGAACCCCAATCCTTTTTCGCTCTCCTGGTATTATAAATTCCCTTTGCTTTTTGGTTGTTCAGAAAATGAAACACTTCGCAACACAACGACTTTGTATGTATTGTAATAATAGAACAGGCTGTCCCGCTGGACTCATCCTTCAACTCCTCGCCAAAACCCTCTCCCTTAAAGCACGATGGCAAGATTCGTCCGATCAATGCCCTCCTCGATCAGGTTGGGATAATAAGGAACCATGGCATCGGCAGCCTGGACGTAGGCGTCGTTATAAAGACGCCAGTAAGGGGTCCTGACCTTTCGCGCCGGATGGAACAGACCCGCCCAGACGTAGTTGAGCACCAGACCGGGACCAACCGCCATACGGATGGCCTCTATCGCCTCAACGATGCGGTCGATAACGTGAGGGCTGGTCTCAAACAGGTTGGGATACAGCAGGTTCAGCAAGTGCACCATGGCATCCTCGCAACCCAGACCGACGACACCCAGGGCAATGTGCTTGACCACGCTCGCAGCCGTCTGTCTGTGCACCTGGTCGCGATCGATAAGCGCGTCCTCGAGCAGCGGCGTGACGGCGTAGACGTAGTCCTTGGCCATCTCGCCAATGTACTCGAACAAGAACGAGAGTGACTTGAGAACACCGTTCTGCACGTTCAACTCAGGCACGCGGTACTCGTTCATGAGTGCCGGCAGGACTGTGAAGGGCGCGCAAGTCTCGGCGACGATGCCAATAGCAACGGCCGTGTTGACACGCGACTGACGTTCCTGGACCCGTAGGTTGTTGAGCAAAGTCGCCAGGACATCCTGCGGACCGATAGCTTTGGCAATAAAACCGAATGTGTTGTTGGCAGCTCGCCTGATGCCCTTCTTGTGTGCCTTGAGCATGTCCAGGAGCTCGAAGCAGATACGCATCCACTCGCGAGCGTTGACGCTCTCGGGACCACGATCTGCGATACGACCAACGAGATCAATCGTGTTTTCTTGCACCTTCTCGTGCCGGTTGCGAAGAATCGGTGTGAGACGTGGAAGCAGATCCTTGATAGGGGGTTGCATCTGGCTAATACCGACGACCGTGACGATGGATCGCAGAGCACCGAGAATAGAGCCAAGAACTTCTGGATACTCTTCGCCGAGGTATTCGTAAAGAACGATGCCGAGCTTGCCCATAAGAGCATCCTCGCCGCATTGCTTCATGACCATGGCAATGCGGGAGATCAGATCAGCTGCTTGCTGCCGTACCGTGGCTGACTTGTTGTTGAGACGCCAGAGAATAGTACTGACAATCTGCGGAAGATATGGCTTGCACCGAGTTCCGAGCGCATTGACAACTGAGCCAAAACCGTTGAGCATAATGATATCCTCAACACTCTGCTCCTGGAAGGCATGCAGAATACCGTCGATCAGACGTTCTTCCAGCCGCTCACCAATATCAGCCGCACCAAGTGAAGCGACGACCTTCTCAACGGTTTCCACCGTCATCTTGCGGTACGCCTCACTTTCATCCTTGAGATTAACCACGATTCTCTCGAGAATCTCGCTCACGCCAACCTTCTGGCCAATGTCGACTGTTGTCTCAACCACTTGTCTGTAGTTGCGCTTGTCGAGCGCCATGCGTCGTACCCAGAAGCACTTGAAAAACTCGTCAAGAACATGCTCCTTGAGGTACCCTGCCGTGACACCATCTGTCGCAGCGCACTGTGAAATCACCTTCAACACCACCTTCTTCATCTCTTCGTCTGGAGAGGAGAACTCGCGGAGGAGAATCTCCATAATCTGACTTGTGTAGTAGTTTGCGTAGTCCTCGTCCATGAGAGGAATAATGTACCCGACCGCCTTGAGGAACCCGGCAAGACCCTTTCCTCGCTGCTTGCGAGCGCCGGTCCACAGGGGGTTCAGGATGTCGTCGAAGCTCTCAATACCATAGGGGTTGGCTGCTTCAGCCAAGGCAGCGATAGCCAAACTGGTGACTGTTCGCACCTTTGTTTGCTCGTCATTCAAATTGGGTCCGATGCACTCAACAAGCTGTTTGAGGTGAGGCAAGACCGCACAACCCATGAGGATAGGGATCTGTTGTACAATCTTGACACCAGTATGGCGGGCCTGCCACGATTTCTTGCTGCGGCAGACAGCTCGAAGGAAGGGGAGTAGGGCAGGGATACCTAGGGCAGAAGCGACAACCGCGAATGCTCTGGCAGTGGTATTTCGTACGTACTCATCCACATGATCGATGTCAGGGCGCATCACACTGATCATAGTTGCGAGACCTGCGGCCTTGCTGAGGTTTGAGATGATTTCGCGGCCCTCTACCCGTGCGTAGTAATCTTGGTCGATAAGAAGGGGTTCGATGACGACGAGGATCTTGTGCACATAGGGCCTCACCATGTCGTCGAGCTTGTAGAGAATGCGGTCGATAACCTTGACGAGCAGATGGCGTTCTTGGTCTTCCAGCGTCTTCTCCATGAGGAGAGGCAGGATTTGGTTGAAGAGCGGACCGGCACCGAAGTTGCGAGCGTTATCTGTAAGTTGTCTGAGCGCTGTCTTCCTCATGGGAGGAGTACCATTCTTGACCTTCAGCAAAAGCCGCATGATCTTTCTCTCCTTCAGTTCCTCGACGCTCAAACTCTCTTCGTCGGCTCCATCAGTCAGCTTGCCGAAGTAAGCCATATCCTCCGGCTTGAAGAACTGTAGATCGCCAACGCCGGGGATCTCCTTTGGCACTTGCTGGCCCGCAATGCGTCCACTCTCTGGGTCTTGCATCATGAAACCGGTTGCTGGAGCTGGAGTCTGCATCAGCTTATGTGTAGGCGCGCGCACAGGGGCATAACCAGGAGGAAACTCGAGGATCTTGTATCCCTGCTCGGGGCCCGGAAGCATCGCATCCAGCTCCTCGTCGCTCAGCGGCATGTATCTGCTGGATGCATCGGTGCCGAATGTGGGAGGAATAGGCAGAGACTGGGTAGGGTGCATTGGCGTCGCAAGGCCAATGTTTCCGACAGGAGTGGCTGAGGGAGCTTGATCCCATCGCGATGATCTCTTCTTCGTCTCGGCGCCTGGGGCGGGTACTGAAGGTGCTTGATCCCATCGCGACCGCTTCTTCGGTTCGGGAGCTGGAGTGGCATCATCCGTGGTGGAGGCAACGTCCCACCTCTTTTTGCGCTTGCGGCCGGCCGCAGCGTCGGTTGAGCCAGCCTCTTCGTTCTCCTTATCGTTAGCAGCAGCAGCAGCATCCTTCAATGTGGGCTGGTGCTCCTCCGCAGGGCCATCCTTCATCTTTTGCTCGATTGCCCTCTTCACCCGTTCCTCTTCCCTCTCAAGCTCTCGTCGTTCCATAATTTCGCGATAGCTCTCTCCATCCTCAGCGGCGCCGGCTTGGCGGTTAGCCGCAAATGGATCGGCTCGGGTTGGGGTCAGGACGCGGTCGAATCGGCGCTTCTGATAGTCAGTCTCCCTATCTGTGATGCGGTTGCTCTTTTCTCCCTTGCCGGCTAAGATGTCTTCCTCCTCCACACCGTTGCCCCTGGCGAACTCGTCAATCTGAGATCGGGTTGCCGTGTATTGGCCAACTAGGCGGCGGCTGTTATCGGCATCCTCCATATCCTCATCCTCACCATCAGCACCGGGAAGTGTGGCATGATATCCAGCAAACTTGTCCCCATTATCGCGGTCGTACAACTCGGTATCCCAGGCCTCGCCCAACTTGACCTTGGTGGAAGTGTCGGCGCGTTGGTTGGAAGGATCAAAGGTGCGCGATCCTTTCTTCGCAGCTGAGGCGGAATTGCGCTCGGCCTGCAGCTTCCTGATCTGATCGAAGTCTGAGTCCGACATGATGGCGATTGTGGATGGTGATATCTGCTGGAGCTGGGGACGGTTAATGGCAACTGGGGCTGTGGCTGGTGGATTGGAGTTAGGAGACTAGAGTTGGTGAACGAATGCCCCTGGAGTCATGACAGGTTTGCCAGGCGTGCGCCGGCGACGAAAGTACTGGAAGTCGCTGCAATTGATTGATGCAATATCCGCCTTATGATGGCTTAATGCGAAATTCCGATGGCGATGGAAAAGCGCTCTTTAGTTGTGGATTTGTCGTTCGTTTGCTTGTTCGCCTGGGGTGCACACGTCTTTGCTTCGAAATTTTGGCTGGCGACGTGAGCTGAAGCTTGGCGCAAGGCTCCAGTCCAGAGCACGGGAAGGACTCGAGTGGCGTTGAGATAAGCCTACGAATACGAAGTACGCCCGCAAGATATTCTGTTATGTAAGCAGACGCGGTCCGGTCCATAGAATTTCGACAGGGGTGGGGCCACTTCAATTGAAGCTCAAACATTCATGGGTGGGGCACCGAATGTTCACTAACTTCCATCACCAACTTGACATCGACGACCACTTCATCCAACAAGTTCATCACACATCACCTAACTATCGGGATCTCTGACTCGGGCCGGAGCTCGCTCAGTAATTACGGAAAGTCATCATGGCTTACAAGCCGTCGATCTACGCAGAGTTGCTCCCCAACATCAGGCAGATTTCACTTGCAGTTGAACTTCCTTCGCCGACTGACTCCTCCACTCGGCTGGCCATCACGTCGGACGGAGACATCGTTCATCTCACACATCGCGGAGAGATCTGCAACTTTATACTACCAGCAAAAACATCATTTGCTGGAAAACTCTTGCCTATTCAGAAACCAGGCTCGCACACTCTCACATGGCGCTTACCTCTCGACCCTAGAGCGTCGCTACCCGCATCTGCGTCGCAGCAAGACGTGCGGCCGGCGCCTTGGACAGCTACAGATCTGCAAATAGGCTCTGAAGTCGCATGCAGACGGTGCAAATCAGTTGTCGTCAGCCATGGTGCCATCAAAGCCTGGAAGGATCTTCCCAGTGAGAACTGGGCCGAGATGATGGAGTTTTGGCACTGCCACAAGCCTGGAGATCACCACGGCCATGGGCACCATGACCACGATCATGGTACCTCGAACCAGCCATCACAGCGTCCAATAGAATACAATAACGGCAAGGCAGACGAGGCAAGCCTTGCATTAAGAGGATACGGCGCAAGCTCAGTCATATCTGCCCAGGACGGCGTCGGTTTCGTCGATCTGACTACCTTTTTATTTTCTGAATCCGACTGTTCTGCTGTCACGGTAAGTCCTATGGAAAACCGGTATTCATGGGCCAATTCATGAACACTCTTTTGATGGTTGCTCCTCTCTTCTACCCGGGTATCAAGAAGGTCGCCTAGTCGGCCCTCGGCCTGTCAATGGCACGGTGACCGATACAAATGCCCAAGAGCAAGCAGAGCCGCTTTCCCTTGCTTCGGCAGGGCGTGTGGGGGGCTGTTTGAACCTCACCCTCGGGTGATGGGGCATCTCTCTCTGGGCGAATGGCCTAACCTCCGCATTTCACCAGGGCCACTTTCAAAGTTATGGGTGCTCGGGGATAACTGGAAGGAACATACACAATACTTTCCTACTCATCTTTCTTTGTTCACTTCCTTTAGTCCTACCTCGATTCTTCCTGCGTCAGTTAGTGCTGACTCGCTGTTTTATTTCGTGGCTTTCTAGTATTCTCTCTCCACCTACGAGCATGGCTCGGCAAGTAGGCGTAAAGTGCAGCTGCCAGAGACAACAAAGGAAAACAAACAGGGCCAAGTCCGCAGTCTAAACATGTTTTGCTCTTCCTGCCACGCCCTCCTTGGCTTCTTCAACTTCAGGACAGTCGCCGCCACGCTCCTCAAGTGGCAGCTCACCTGCAACTCAGAGTCCGGCGGAAGCCCGAGCATCTCCGAGTGCCTGGCGGCCACTCTCACGTCCACAATAGCCCGTTCGGGTTCTTCCAAATCACTGATCATTCCGATAACGGAAACCGTCTTGCAAAAGGAGCCTTCCCAAGAGGGTGTAGATAACACGAACGAAGAGGGTACTGTGATTCATATCTGGGTGTTGAACAGCAGCATCGTGTATTCGTCCTCATCGTCCTCTGGGGGTAGCATTCCGGCCATGAAGCTACTGTACCGCTTACTTCCCCACTCAGAGGCCGAACACATGCTTGAGGAAGTGACTTGTGAGGCTCAGGAGGTGAATCTGCCCGCCGAGGCCATCGGGGAGGTCATTAAGTGCCTTGACAAAAGCACTACCTTGCTTCCGAAGGCTGAGCGCGTCTTCAAGGAGTGGCAAGTTGGCCTGCTTACTAGATAAGAAGTATTCCCATATTACAAGTAGTCTTTCGGTTCAGATTTATTATCGATCAAGTCTTGTTCCTCTTGCTTCTCCTCAGTGTAGTTGTTGTGGTGGTAGTTGCAGTGGCCATGCTTTTTGACTCTACATCCTCCGTCTCTTCGACTCTAGCCTTTTGGGCACTCACTCGCTTTCGTTTTCCTGCATAGGGCTGGGCAGTAAGAATCGTGCCGAAGTCCTCTCCATGGAGGTCCTCGAGTTTGATAGTTCTTCTCTCCTTCTTGGTCTCTACGACCTTTTGTCCCTGAGTCCCGACAGCCCCTTTGATAGCCGTCGTGGCCGTGACCGTAGTCTTCTTCGTTGCTGCTTCTGCCTTGACTGTGCCCTTCCCGCTCGGTGCCGCTTGCTCGGCAAAGGACTTGAGGTTCGCCGTAAACAAGACGCTCTGCGCCCATCCGGCATGCGGTCCCCAAATCTTACGGAAATGGTCGCCAACTTCGTTGTACTGGCTCTTCTTGAGCGTCCCGTTACTGCCTCCCTCGCCACGGAACTTGTAGTCCCGCCTCGCAATCTGCCAAACGTGCGTGTCAATCGGCACGGCCTGGTTCCAACCAAGACCCATCAGACAGACACAGTCCGCAACCTTGAGCCCGACACCACTAAGGGCCGTAAGGGCCTCCTGCGCGACCTTGTAACCCTCGTCCCCGGACCAAATGCTGTTCACCTCAGCCCCCAGGAGAGCAGGACTCTCGGGGTTCCGAAGCGTATCTAGCCACCCGGCGGGCCTCTGCTCTGTCACGATTTTGACGGTGTCGGCGATGTACTTGGCCCGGTAGCCGAACCCGAGCTTGCGCAGCTGCTCCTCGACGGCGTCGCCCTTCAGGGCCTCGGGCCGGGGGAAGTCGTGGAAGGGCTCGCCTTCGACGGAGCCGATGTAAGGGCCGTAGTGGAGGCACAGCTTCTGGACCAGCTGGCTGATGCGCGAGATGTTGTTGGCGCTGCTGATGATGAAGGCGATCAGGGTCTCCCAGGCGTCCTGGTTGAGGATCCGGATCCCCGTAAAGGCCGGGGCGCGCTTGGCAAAGTTGGCGTCGGCGGCGGACCAGTGCTTGTACAGATCGGTCAAGTTGAGATCGAGGGCAAAGTAGGCGTGCAGCAGGGCGGCTGTGCCATCTTCGTCGTTTTTGAGGGTGGTGGTGGTGGTGGTGTTGTCACCATCGTTAAGAGATGCGAGAATTTCCTTCTTTTCACTTGATGGTGGTGAGGTTGAGGCAATCGCTGCTGCTGTCGATGTGGAGATGGGTTTTGTTGGTGAAGGAGGAGTTGTTGTGTTGCTTGGCCATGTCACCTGGTAGTGCAAGTGAGATGAGTCTTGCTTCAGTGAGACGATGCGACCTTGGAGAACGCAGTGCCTATGATATGTTAGAGAAGACCTTGGGAATAATTGATATCCAACATGCGGAAGTACGAGTTCATGGTAATTGGGAAGTTTGTGTGTAAGTGAGCTCAATAAGGTAATTACCATTGGTTATTGAGTCTTCTCCATCTGAAGGACTGACCGCATCGCAGCGTTGTATCAATGCAGAGCTCGGCCAGGCTCACAGGAAGCTTTCGCCATCCCGATGCTTGTTGAAGCCCCATTTGGGAAAGTCGTTTTACAAAAGCTCAAGTGAACGAGAAGAAGATCAAAACGAAAATGAGAGCATGACAACAAGACTTGAAATCACGGAAAACGGACTACAAAATTCACAGATACCTTACAGGGAAGGCACGGTCAATGAATGTCGTTTCGTTTCAGGGGCAAGCGTTGTTTGCGGGCCGCAGGTGCCCAGTTGCCACAGCACTTGTCTGTCTTGGCAAGCCAGTTGATTTTGGTGCCCGCGCCCCGCGGGCAGTTTCAACTTTCAAGGAACCAAATTCAAGGTTGGAAGCTTTTAAGGCCGCTAAGCCGAAAAAGGACAGGCGCATGGCCAGCATCCTCCAAAAAAGTTCCAGCCTCGCGATCGCCTCCTTGGCCTATTTGCATCAAGAAATCCCCCAATTAATAATTCGTCTCTGCCGCGCACATCCTCCCATCATCCATTACAATCATCGGGTGTTGCGCTACAAACATGAACGGAGATACATACTCATCCAGAGGTAAGTTCAGTTAAAACATCAAATCAATAACCCAATCGCACAAATACTCACTGATGGCAAAACAGACAGCGGCCGACACGGTTCCTCGCGCGACTATCCGGTAAGATTATCATCCATCACTAATGGAGATATTGTCCAGCTCATGTTTGGGAAGCTAACCAAGTATGTAGTCGTCGAGACGTGACCGTGACGATAGACGCGACCGCGACCGTGGCGACCGTGCAGGTGGTGATCGCGACCGTGGCGACAGAGGTGCCGCCCGCAGACGATCCCGATCGCCCGAATACCGCAGCAGTCGATCCCGCCGTGAGGATGGCGATGTCGACGCATATTCATCCAGCCGCAGCCATCGCGACCGCGAGCGTGAAGACAGATATTCTGGCCGTGACCGTCGGGGTCCTGACCGTGGGGCAGACCGTGATAGAGATCGGGACCGGGAGTGGGATCGCGATCGGGGTCTAGGCCGGGGCAGAAGAGACGATGATGAC
>Ga0233366_1000404_pt1 | contig 15227 bp, 11 predicted proteins | sample ElkDunMinimDraft_23_FD_191536 | JGI IMG/M metagenome (GOLD analysis project Ga0233366, IMG submission 191536) | Fecal eukaryotic communites from dung pellets of Tule Elk in California, USA - Elk Dung C4 | ecosystem: Host-associated > Mammals > Digestive system > Large intestine > Fecal | place...
ATGGGCGGCGGTGGTTTCTCCAGTTTCTTTGGTGGCGGCAGTCGTGGCGGCGGTCAGAGAGTGCGTCGCGGTAGCGACCTGCGCGTGCGTGTGCGCGTTACCTTAGAAGAAATAGCCACTGGCGTGGACAAGAAGATCAAGGTGAAGAAACTGGTGAACTGCTCGCATTGTAATGGTTCGGGTAGCGCGGACGGCACTGTGGAGACCTGTCCAACCTGTAAGGGTACGGGTCGCGTGGTGAGTGCACAACGTGGTATCTTCGGTATGATGCAGGTGCAGAGCGAATGCCCAAACTGCCATGGCGAGGGTAAAATTATCAAGAATAAGTGTACGCACTGCCAAGGCGAAGGTGTGGTTCGTGAAGAGGAGATTATCGAGATTCATATCCCTGCTGGTGTGGCTGGCGGCATGCAGATACCTATTCAAGGCAAGGGAAATGCAGCGCCTCATGGTGGCGTGAATGGCGATTTGCTGGTGCTTATCGAGGAAGAGGAGCACAAGGATTTCTTACGTGACGGAAGCGACTTGGTGTATAACTTGTTGCTAGATATGCCTACAGCAATCTTGGGCGGACAAGTGCAGATACCAACCCTGCAAGGCGAGGCGAAGATCACCATTAGTCCAGGTACGCAACCAGGTAAAGTGCTGAGAATGAGAGGTAAAGGTTTGCCGATGATTGATCAATATGCGCGTCAGTATGGCACAGGCGATATGCTAATCAACGTGGGTGTATATATTCCAGAAGCACTCAATAAAGAGGAAAAGAAGATGATCGAGAAACTCAAGGAGAGCGAGAATGTACGTCCTGGAGCGAGCGATAAGAAGAACTTCTTTAAGAATCTGTTTGGATGAGAAAGTTAGTACTTTTAATCATGATATGCCTCGGTATGCAATTGCATGCTGAGGTTTTTCCATCTTTTGGCGTGGATAGCGTAGGAAGCCAATTCTTTCGCGAGTGGTATATCAATGGCGACTTAGGGCATTATCTGGATAACTATTCCGATTATGTGGTATATGAAGCAGAGACAACTGGCGAGTGGAACTTAGGCGACCAAAATGTGTTCTCCATCGCAGGCAACTCCTTCCGCCAAAACAAATATACATGGAATGGCATGCGCATTGATAGTCGCTACCAAGTGGGTAGTACCATGCTATATACCAATATGTTACGAACAAATTATGCGTTGGACTACCACGAGGGAGTGATGCATTTTTCGGATGACGAGTTGCAGCAACAATCGTTCACATTGAAGGGGAACGCGGGTAATTTTGGGGGTATTTCACCGGGAACATGCGAGTTGATCAACCTGTTTCACTCATCCGGTGAGGAACGCACGATGGATAAACGTCCAGTGGAAATGCGTAATCATGTGATAGGTGCGGGTGGAGTAGAGGCTAGTTTTGCTATTCCTGCGTACGGAAAACGCTACTACCAACATGCGTATGTGCATTACGGTTGGCGTACGCAGACGGCGTTTGACCATACGGGTATCTCGGGCATGTACGCAAGTCCTTATTACACAGCGCAATTGGATGGAGAAGTGCCGATGAAGAAAAATAATGTGCTGGATAAATTGAACTACTATTTCGTGGCGCAAGGCAGAGGCGATATGTATTCGGAGTTTCTGTATAATCGTAACGAAGTGGCAGATTTGCAGGCATATACGGCTGCGGTGTACGGAACGAAGCAATTTGATAATGGTGGAGAGTTGGTGGCAGGTCTGAGTTGGGCATTGAGCGATGTTAAGCATGATAGTTTGGAGTTTGCTCGTAACCTGTTGGATCATGATGGCGAGGCATTTGACCCATGGTATGCTGACGGAAAGACGAATGAAGCCAGCTTGTCGGTGCAATACGATCAACAACTATTGCCATGGTTGCGCGTGCATGCAGAGGGGTATAACTCGCTGGTGCATTTCAGCCCGACCACAGAGGCGTGGAGCAATGATGTGTATATGCAAAGCATTGCGGATAAAACGCGCACGCCGTTGTATACATATCATTGGCAATCAAATGCTTATGCGGCAGGTCTGCTGGAGAACGAGGCAAAGATCATTGCGGAATATGAATTGGTTAGTGGTCTGCGCATGCAAGCCCACTTGGGTGTGTCGTTGGACGGGGTGCTCTTGAGTGGCAAGTCGGTGGTTAGCCCCAACTGGTTGGCGAAGTTTGCCTTGGATTGGAAACCCAATTGGTGGTTCCAAATGGGATTGAACCTCTCGCATAATCGCATGAGTTACACGATGAACGAGGTGCAATACCTCAGCAATGACTATATGAACGGTGAGATTCGTTATGCAGATGGCACCTTGTTGGCGACTACTGGTGGTAAATACCATGCTGTAGGCAAAGGGCTTTGGGCACACCAACCATCATATGCGGTATTGGATATCCCTATTCGCTTTACCTTTGACAAGCAATCAAGGCATCAGTTTGCTTTGTGGTCAAGTATTCGCAAGTACTATAATATGTGGTTTACCGATTACACGAACGGTTTGCAAGCGAATATGTATGAGCAAGATGGTTTGTACTATTGGCGTGAAGGTGAGAAAAATTACACAGTAGGTGTGCAGCCAATGGACTTGATGAGTGGCACTGTGGGTGGACGTACACCATACTACATGTCGAATGTGGCAAAATATTCTTACACTGGCAAGAAGTGGTTGGTGAGTGTATCTTGGCAAAGTTATTTGATGGCAGGCCTATCTACCTTAGGCAATGGTCCATTGCACAACAATATCGGCGTATTGGCGGAATCGAGTGCTAATCCTAATGTATATAAAGTAGCCCGTGAAGAGGACTTACCCTACCAAGGAAATAGCCGTTTGAATCAAGATAAATCATTCATCTTGCGTCTGCAAGTGACATACAATGCATGTAAATACTTCTCTGTAAGTTTGAATGGAAAATTCAAAGACGGTCAGCCATTCGCAAACATGATAGCTGAATCTCATGATATGAATGGTCATAAACAATTGGCAATATGGAATGATGATGCCAAAGGTATTAACATGGCAAATAATTTCTTTGGCAAACGCGAAGATGCGTTCTTTAATTTTGACTTACGAATGACAGGACGTTGGTGGATTAAGCAAATTCCATTTCAATTGGATGTAACATGCTACAATATATATGATTTTGGAACAGCATTGACGGAGTATGTGTTTGACAAATATGACTATCCTACATATCCCTATTGGACAAACGATCGAGGAATGGTGAGCATGCATGAGAGTCGCACGTCTATGTCATTGTGCATCCCTCGTGGTTTGTTAATCAGTTTGCGTATCGGCTTGGAGGCGGATAAGTACCATCCACACACACCATAAAGCAATACCATCGAAACGACCGAACATACAGTCTGTAAGCATATTGAGCGCGTATAGTGTGACTAACATCATCGCAGTTTTACGTGCTCTTTTTGTATTAAAAAATGGAATGCTAAACCATGCCAACATAAAGAATAACAAACCTGGGGCACCAAGTTCAATCCACTCTTCAATATATTGATTATGCGAATTAAATAGATTATATCGGTTAAAGCCAAATTCTTGATATTTGTTTTGTAGATATTGAAAACTCTGTCCTGCACCTAATCCGTATAAGGAATAGTCCTTAGGAGTGTCCAATGCCACGTTCCAAATGTTTAATCGAACATTATGAGTAGGCGCTGCATCTCGAATAGTAAGTAATTTTCCATAATCAAAGTTTTCCATTCTAGGGTGTTGGCTCAATGCAAAAAAACCTATACCACATGCAAAAAACAAGAATGCTATTTTATAACGCATCCGACGGATAGGTAATTTATACAAAGCCCATACAGCAAGGAGAGCCGTTCCAGACAAAATAGATGCTCGTGAACCAGTAATTAGAATGAGAGTTATCATAATAGCAATCGCTAAAATAATAAGTATCCACCCTTTGACTTTACCCAACTTATTTATAATATCCTTCCGTACGTATAGAAGCGCCATAATACCCATCATCTCAACACTGCATAGAAATAGACGATGCTTAATATAAGATATTTTGTTAGCAAAAAAATCTAACGTTAGTGGTTGTATTTGAACCCTACCAAATGGAAGGTTCATAAAATCAGCATTACTCACCCAAAAAAGGGTAAAAGTAAATACACCTACGACTAGAACACAGGAACAAGCCAAGACCATGCAAATATGTCTCCAATTATAGTATTTATTTACTCCCCATATACCTACTGGGATGAGCAACCCAAAGGCCATATAGCGTTCTAGTTGCCATGAATAAGCGTGAAGATTATCAGCCCATACTCCGGAGAGAATCTTCCAAATATACCATCCTCCGAACATGAAAAACGGAAGCATCTTACGCCAATCTTGCCAATTCGGTTTGGAAAGCCAACGTCCTTCAAGGAACCAAGCACAAATCCAAGCAACGCAAGTGTAGCGCAAAAAGATTTGAGGGAAAGGCAACAACGCCACAACTAGCAAAAAAAGAGCATAGTTGAGTTGTCCGACAGCTGACTGATATTTCTGCAATAGATTATTCATATAAATTCGTGATTCCCTGTTTAACATGTTTTTTCCAACGATGGATAATAATATGGTTTATCACAAAGTCTTTATCCAATCCCAATGATTGCGCAAAGGTAGCGCCGAGGATAGAGAGTGCCGCTTTGTCAATATTGAGTCGCTCAAATAATTGTAATCCCTTCTTTAGTGGCATTTTGCGATAAAATTTGATGCGATTGAGGTCAATGATCTCAATTTTGCTTCCATCTTCGTTGAAAAGAATATTTCCGCCCGAATAGTCTTGATGAAAGACTCCGCGTTTGTACAAATCCGCGGTAAAACGTCCAATGGATTGCAAAATCTGTTCGCGATGAGGGAATTCTTGGTTGTGAATTAAATCGTTGAATGTATATTTGCACTCCGACTCTTGACACACATACCAACTATGTAGAAGTATGCCACAATAGCGTATCTCGCGATATGCTATTGGTGTAGGTGTAAGACCTGCTAAGCGTTTAGCATATTCGTAGCTACGCTGTGCTTTTGATTTACAAAACCACCCGTAGAAAATTCCTCTCCACAATGAGGGGACGGCAAATTGTTTGGAAATAAAACCGTTATATTTGCGTAATACATTTCGCTTGGCATGAATGACTTCCCCAGTTTCCCAATCTGCGTAGTTGCCAATAATTGTTTCGCTACGGAAAAAGTTGATGAAACGCGACCATGAGCGATGGTGGTGAAGAGGTCCTCCAAGATATTTTTTTAGATATTCTGGATGACGGCGATTGATAGCCTTAACAATTAGTTTCTTTCTCCCCTTAGCAAGAATTCGTCGAGACCCCGTCGAAATACGGTAATAGAATAATATTTCATCCAATTTGTGGAAAGTACCTCCTAATTCCATCATACTCAACCAGAAGTCCCAATCTTCGCGGTAGATTTCTTCTTCACAATATCCTCCACATCGTTCCCAATCTGCTTTCCGATAGAGAGCTGTAGCAGGAATCATGTTTTTGCGAGCTAACCGTGCATGACTAAACTGTGGCAATTTCCACTCTTTATCAACAGCTCCAAACATCCAGCAACGACAACCAACTACTCGGATATTGTTATTGTTTTCGATTACCTTAACCGCTTTCTCAATCAAGGTATCTGCAATCTTGTCATCGGCATCTACAGGTAATATATATGTGCCTTTAGCTGCCCTAATTGCAGCGTTTCGTGCGGCAGAAACCCCCTTGTTTTCTTGCGCAATTACCTGACATTCTGGATGTTGTTCACAATAAGACTTTGCAATTGAAAGACTATTATCTTTGCTTCCATCATCTACCATTACCACTTCCACAGGTCGATAAGTGGATGCCAATATACTATCCAGCGTCTCTTGCAAATAAGGCGCTGCATTGTAAATAGGTACTATGACACTAACGAGTGGTTTCATATTTTGTCCAAGCGTTGAGTTATCTTACGCCAATAATAACGCAAAGGATGCGTGTATTTCAATCGCTTCCAAGGACGCGAAGAATGTGGAAGGTGTAAAACTGGATTCCCTAACATGAGCATATTGCGTAACCCCAAGGCAATTGACCAATGTGAAATAGTGACATCGTACCAGTTCTTTGTAGGGTCAAGCTGTTGAAAATCAGCATTTTTTAGTAGTTCATTGGTCAACAAAGTACAACAGAAAGAGAGGCGTTTTTTAGTGTTAATAGTCTTCTTGCTCAAGAAACGATAACGCAAGCGGTGTAAATAGTGATATGGAAAATTATATTCGCCTTGTTCATCCACAGTCACGGCAGCCACCATACCTACTCCTTCTTGCACTTCCTCCAGCATTCTATCCAGCGTATTTGCCTTAATAATCACATCGCTTTCTACGATAACCAAATGCCGACCAGTATCTAAAGCCTCTTGCCGAGCCAGTTGTAATACTAATCGATAATTTGGTGAAGGATGATCAGTTAGGGTAGAAATATGCACCACTTGAATATTCATTTCCGCAGCCATATCATCCAGACGTTGCGCATTTTCTGGCAGCGAATTATCGTCATATACACAAAGTGCGTATCCACTTTCTACGATTGCCCGAATGGCTCTTTCGGCGATTACGATAGAGTCCTTGACAGGCATAATGATATGTAATTTATTATTTACCATCGTGTGATTATTCCTTGTTTACGAATAGTAAGCATCGCACCAAACTGATTGCCAAACTGTGTTCCAAAATCTCCTGCCAAGCTTAGACCAAAATCTAATCCCCATGCTTTCTCAATACGTTTGGATACCTCTAACAAAGTGGCAGTATTCGTAGAAAGGGTAGCTTTGGAGGCATTGTTATTGCCAAAGTTGCGAGCATATGAACAAAGTAAGCGGTATTTGAAGCCATAAATATCGCCCCTTATTCCTACGTGGTGTAATCGCACACGACTGTTTAAGGTATAGATCGTACCATCATTGTTGTACAAAGGTGAGGTAATAAATGGTGTACCCATCGAACGATAGAAATAGTTCCAACCGTTTTGGAATACGCTATTGCGGTAATACGAATCATTGGCCCCATAGCATAGTCCATCTCTATCATGCCATGGACCAGACTGATCAGTAGTATTCATATATTCGTATGTTACGCCTTGAATGAATGGCCAACGAGTTTGTTGTATAGACACTCCCCATATGCCGTCTGGAAGATTTTGACCGACACCCAAAAAGGCAAAATTATCATCGAAAAAGTTTTGCCAATATGCAGTCACATTCCACCCATCGCCTTTAGCTGTAAGTGCCAATTGCTGACTGCCGACATGATTTCCTTGAGCATTCTGTTGATCATTACTCATCGTTCCTCCTGATTGAGCGGTAAGAACATTGAGAAAAGAATGCAAATCACTACCAACATCACCATACACAGGAGAAATGCCTCCCCACTGAGCAGCATGATGAAACTCATAACTCAAGTTCACAGGTAGTTTTCCGCCAAATCGCAAAGCCGCAAACTTATGGTGCAAGCGGCAGTTTTGAATATAGACATCATCTGCCAACCATCCATACGTTATTCCACCTTTCAGTTCTACATATCCGAACAACCCTGGGAAAGGAATATAATCTTCTATACCAATTGTTACACGAGGTATCGGTTGACTATTTCCTGATAGAATCATACTTCCGCTAGATAACAGTGGATCTATACTTTCATAGTTAATCGGTTTAATTCCAGCGGTTATATCTATAAAATACAATCGTATATGCGCATATAATTGATTGAAATATCCAGTAATCTGTTTTTGATAAGGAGAGAAGACTGTAGAGATATTGCTTTGTATGCGCCCAGTCATTTGTACAGCAAAAGTATAATCAAACCATCTGCGTGATTGTGCAGCAGGCTTACATATCCAGGCAGACAGATTGCCGCTATAAGGAGAAGCAGAAATATTACCATTACGATTGCTTTGCAGCCAAAAGGGAGCAAATCTACCCGAAGAAGCGACTCCTAATATCTCTGCACCGTAGTACAAAGTATCACCTTTTATTTGATCATGTGTCAATCCCAATGGCCACCAATTCCAGTTTTGAGCTTGTATTGGGCATATCGCTAAACACAAGAGGATGATATGTAGGAATGTTCTATTTTTCATAAATACAATATAAGTTGCCACATACTTGTATATCTTCATTCTCTCCCAGCCCCACGTACACACGGTTACCTACACTAAATGCAATATGATTCATTCTTCCACCATCAGGAAGGTTGCCCACAAATTTCCAAGTATCAGTGCTTGGGTTGTACTGCTGAATATCACTCAATACTTTTCCGTCGGTATTAACTCCTCCGAAATGCATGCCACCTATGACATAGATAAAATCCTTCGTAGCAGTACAAGCAGCAGTCGTTCGTTTGTAGCCTGGGACATTTTTGCGTTTAACCCAAGCACCTTCTGGCAGAAACTCTCCCCACCAATTGAGGCTATACGCTCTAAAACCAGTACCCGCAAAATGGCGATTTTGGCATGTAGTACCTACCCCGCCAAAACTTCGCATAGGGAATGTGAATGCTTTTCTGTCCAAGTGTACATCTATAAAACTCCATGTGTCGCTTGCAATATCGTAGCGATACATGTCTCGTTCATATGTCCAGCAGAAACCATATCCCACATATAATTCACCCTCTCCCACCATACTGATGGCTCTAGCTGTAGTGCTTGCGGGAAAACTGCTCAATTGTTGCCAAGTATTGTTTGTTGGGTCATACGACCACCAATCGGTTAAATATCCTGATGTGTTAGAATATTGTCCATTAAAACCAAGCCCGATGTATGCTATTCCATCACATACGCATGCGGTCGCATTCACACGAGAAGCCAAAGGAGTTTCTCCTAGATCCGTCCATATGTCTCGTGTAGAGTCATATTGCCATAGATGATTTTGATAGTTACCTTGTTGATCTCGGCCAAATAGCACGTAGGCTTTATCCGCCATGACAAAACAAGTGGCAGAAGCTAATGGAGTGGGAATAGATGCACATTGTTTGATTTGTAGTTGCATGTCAGGACAAGAATGGTTGCATGAAACGACAAGCACAGCCATTATCCATAGCACAATCCTACCTATATAAAAATGCAAATGTTGCATCATTCTTCTACTCTCGTTTTCTTCTTCAACTCAAAATCGCGACCGAGGTAGTTCTTCCTCACTACTGGATTGGCTGCTAATTCCTCTGGTGTGCCGTGGAAGAGGATTTTGCCTTCAAAAAGGAGATAGGCACGATCGGTAATCATCAGTGTCTCATCCACATTATGGTCTGTAATCAAGATACCAATATTCTTATCTTTCAATCGCCAAACCACATCCTGAATCTCTTGCACGGCAATAGGGTCCACACCAGCAAAAGGTTCATCAAGCATTACGAACTTAGGCTCGATAGCCAAGCAACGAGCGATCTCTGTACGGCGACGTTCACCACCCGAAAGGCGATCACCTATGTTCTTGCGCACATGTCCTAGGTTAAATTCCTTGATAAGTTGTTCCAACTTTTCCGCTTGGTACTCCTTACTAAAATTAGTCATTTCCAATACCGACAAGATGTTGTCTTCTACACTCATTTTGCGGAATACGCTTGCCTCTTGTGGTAGGTAACCTATTCCCATCTTTGCGCGTGTGTACATCGGCATATTTGTGATATCCAGATCGTTGAGGAATATCTTTCCGCTATTGGCAGTCACCAGACCTGTAGTCATATAGAATGTGGTTGTCTTACCAGCGCCATTCGGTCCCAATAACCCTACAATCTCCCCTTGCTCAAGGTAGATACTTACATCATTCACCACAGTACGCTTGCCGTACTTCTTATACAAATGCTCTGTTCTTAGTTTATCCATATCCGTGCCTTTCGTCTCTAACCTTTAACCTCCAAACTAACAGGACAATGGTCGGAATGTACCACTTCGTTTAATATTTTCGCATCGCTCACGCGCTCTCTCATCGGCTCACTCACCCAATGATAATCAATTCGCCAACCTACATTTCTTGCTCTGGATGCAGCGCGAAAACTCCACCAACTATACTTCTCGCCGCTTTGGTCAAACATGCGGAAGGTGTCCACCATACCGCTTGCTTCCCATTTGTCCAACCACGCACGCTCTTCAGGCAAGAAACCACTCACGCCCACTTGACGTTCAGGGTGATTGATATCAATTGGTTTGTGGGCAATATTATAGTCCCCACATACCACGATATTTGGTCTTTCTTTGCGCAGTTCATTAATCCACACCAAGAAATCTTCCAAAAAATCCATCTTGTATTCGTATTTTGGTCCCTCCGCTTCGCCCGATGGAATATATACACACACTACGGTCACATCGCCATAGTCGGCACGAATTACACGGCCTTGGCAGTCGTATTTGGGATTACCCATGCCGACAACCACGCGGTCAGGCTGAATGCGCGTGAAGATAGCTACTCCTGAGTAACCTTTCTTCTCTGCCGAATGGATATAACTCTGATACCCCAATTCCTGCATAGTCATCACATCAATCTGCTCAGGTTGCGCTTTACTTTCCTGAATGCAAAATACATCGGGTTGCTCCTCTGCCAGCCAATCAAACAGCCCTTTGCTGATTGCGCTGCGGATACCATTCAAATTATAAGAGATAATTTTCATGTTCAACGTACAATCTTATGATTACCTTTTGCGGTCACAATAATATATGTGCCACTTGAAAGGTCTTCTATATTGGTAGACACTTGCTTTTGCCCCAGTATATTGTATATCGCAACTACTTCGGTACCTATAACTACATTTTCCACGGCTGTATCTGTTTCCTCCACGCCACCTCTATACTTGAATTTAATAATACTGCCTACTTCTTCTATTGCCTCAATAGCATGGTCTGCTATTTTGGTATATGCAGTTGCGCCGGCAGGAAATAGATCTGTCATTTTACCTTGATTGCCTGTTTTCCCATTGGCTTCAATCAAATCTACACCCATCTTGCTGCCTGAGTTGTTTACCGTGTTTTGAGTCCAACGACTATAACTATATTGTATCTTCGTTAACATCATACCGTGTCCTGGCAGGTATTTATCCCACCCATCCAGTTGACGATTTTCTATTAAATAGAATTTTGTTGGATCAGGATCGTTACCTATCAAGTTATGTTGGTCAGTCGAAGAAATCAGCAATGCTTCATTGCTTTGTTGCAAGTCTTGTAGTTCTACATTCTCAGGATCTACAATCAATCGAGGTTGCAACCAACCCATAAAGAATCGCTCATATGCAGAGAATGTAGGTGGTGTGTTTCCCTCGTTATTGTATGGCCCGTAATCCATGATATCCCATTCGTTCATCGTTGTATGAGAGGCAGTGTTGGTTACATACAAGTCTGGCAAACCCAATACGTGACTAAACTCATGGCAGAACGTTCCAATGCCCGTATGCTTCTTGGAGAAGTTGTCCAACTCATTTCCACAAGCATACAAGTCAACGGTTTTACCATCTACTTTACACTGAGTACCTGCTGCTAGCAGATTCCATGCGTGTGGCCAAATAGTAGTAGATGCTCCGCCATCTGCTTCGCCATAACCTGCGTAGATTACAAACACAAAATCCACCTGACCGTCATTGTTATTGTCATACTGAGTAAAATCCACGTCAAACTCCGTATCTGCTAATTTGCATGCTTCACTAATCATTTTATCAGGATACATATCGTTTCCGTAGCTATCATTTTTTCCGTAATAGGACATATCCTTGCTTACGGTCACAGGACCAACCACATCAAACTGCGGGGCATATTGTCCATTAGACGCATCTTGGAAATACTGACGGGCAGATCCCTCAGAAGTTATCTTATATGTCTTACCCCTATAGTTATATGAATAATTGCGGGTATAACTCGTTCCAACCAGCATACTGTCCATCTCCTCTTTTTCTGTTTCAAAAGCAACATCCGTAAAATTCACCAATATCACCAATCCACGAGGAGCTATATTCAATGGATAAGCAGCCATTGCAACTCGCTTTGGTGCAGCCATTCGCTTTGCCTCTATTTGCTCTGCACTCAATGCCTCTGTCACGCGGTAGAAGCCGTCAACATCCATCTTCAGCCACTCGCCCTTCTCGTTGGTCATCCAATGAAAATGTTCATCACCATGTTGATACACAACAATCTGAGTACCATCAGGTTGTGTTTTTACGATTTCTCCTCTGCGTGCAGGTACTGCCCAAGCAGAGCACACCAATGCACTAAATACAATCAATAATCCTATCTTTTTCATATTTATCTTTTCTTTAAACTCTAAACCCTAAACTACAATCGCTTTTGCGATTGTTTCACTTTCTTACAAGTTGCTACGATTTGTCCATTTTTTTTCTTCTTCGTGTAGCAGATATATCCTTTTTTATTTTCTTTTACCAACGTCTTGCCATCCTCCAATGTCATCCAATGCCTTCTCTCGTCGCCATGCAATCGCACATACACCGTATCACCATTGGGCTGAACCCGCTCAATCACTCCCTGATACGCAGGCACTCGAGCTGGCTTCTGCTGCGCCCAAACGCACAATGCACTACCAATCGTCAATATCAATAATAGTCGTTTCATTTCTCTTGCCTCTAAACTCTAAACTATCGCCCGAAGGGCGTCCTCTAAACGGAGCGCGCAGCGCTCTTCACCTTCTTAAACAACTCACTCGCAAACACAAAATCATTCAGCGCTTCATTATCTGCCTCAAATATCTCGTGCCTACTTCCCTGCCACTCTTTCACACCATTGCGTAAGAACACAATATTATCGCCAATCTCCATAATCGAGTTCATGTCGTGACTATTCACAATCGTACAAATATTGTACTCTCGCGTAATATCCTGGATCAATTGGTCTATCACCAAACTGGTTCTTGGGTCCAATCCCGAGTTAGGCTCGTCGCAGAACAAATACTTCGGATTCAATGCTATCGCTCTCGCAATCGCCACGCGCTTTTGCATACCACCACTAATCTCGCTTGGCATCAGTCCAAATGCTCGCTCGGGCATATTCACGCGTTCCAAACAGAAACGTGCTCTTTCCACCTTCTCCTCATCCGTCATATCCGAAAACATCTCCAGCGGATACATCACATTCTCCTGTACGGTCATGCTGTCAAACAATGCCGCGCCCTGAAACAGCATTCCCACTTCCCTGTGCAACATCCTTACCTCTTTTTCCGTCATCCCCGCCAAGTTCTGTTGCCCAGCGCGAGTATCAAACACGATCTCCCCTCCATCTATTTGGTGCAAACCTATCATCGATTTCATCAAGACAGTCTTACCGCTTCCCGACTGACCGATGATCATATTTACCTTGCCATCTTCAAAGTTCGCAGAAACATGGTTCAGCACCACATTCCCATCAAAACTCTTCACTACATTCTTTACCTGAATCATAATCTCTCGCCTCTAAACACTAAACACTAAACTAATTAAGCATCAAATTCGTCAGCACCACATCCATCAGCAGCACCACAATACTACTATTCACCACCGCCTTCGTGCTCGCCTTACCTACTTCCAACGCACCGCCTTTCGCGTAATAGCCGTAATACGACGCCATACTCGCGATGATGAACGCAAAGATAATCGTCTTGATAAACGAATACCACACATAGAACGGTATAAACGCATACTGAATACCCAGCAGATACTCCGACACAGGCAACACATTCGTAATCGCACTAATGCCATAACCGCCCAGCAAACCCGTGAACATAGACAGTGTCACCAACAATGGCATCATCACCATAAACGCCACTATCTTGGGCAATATCAGGTAGTTAGCTGAGTTGACACCCATAATCTCCATCGCATCAATCTGCTCCGTGATACGCATCGTACCGATCTCCGAAGCCATGTTACTGCCCACCTTACCCGCGAGCAGCAGACACAAGATCGTACTCGAAAATTCCAGCAAGATACAGTCACGCGTCACCAAACCCGTCGAATACGCAGGCAACAGCGGATTCTCCGTATTCAACTTTGTCTGCAAGGTCATGATCGCACCCATAAACACGCTCACAATCAGCGTGATCAGTATCGACTCCAATCCTTGCTTGCCCATCTCCTTACTCATCTGACGCCAAAACATACGCCCTTTGTCGGGCATGCGAAACACCTTACCCATCAGAAGGCAGTATTCGCCAATATGATAAAAAAACTTCAACATCTTTCTTTTTCTCTTTTTTTGTTGTGCACTTTATACAAAGTATAAATCGTGCAAAGGTACGCTTTTTTTTTCACATATGCAAATCACGATGTTTTTTTGTGCATAAATTTCAAATATTTAACATTTTTCTCTCCTATAATTCTTAATTCAAAATTCATAATTACTACCTATCAATCCCTTATCTTTCCGCTGTCAATTACGTACCATATACGTAGGATATACGTAGGATATACGTACCATATACGTAAGATAAACGTATGATTACTCTGTCTTTATCGAAGGAACAAGCACACATCACCGCTTCTCTACTAGTTGTAATCTCAATATTGCAGATTCCATTTCCTACTTGCTCAAGTCACGATTATTTATTACCTTTGCACGCAAATTGGCAAAGTGTGCGCACTTGGCATAGATTATATCATTCATGGATTGGTTAAATAGTTTGTTTTTTGGTACAGGAGTGCCTCACTCCATTTTCATTCTTACACTGGCAATTGCTGGTGGTATTTCGTTGAGCCACCGCCTCAAATTCAAGGGTATTACATTGGGCATTACATGGATACTCTTCTGTGCGATTGCCATGTCGCATTTTGGCATGCATCTCGACCCGATGGTCGAAACATTTGCTAAGGATTTTGGATTGATATTATTCGTCTATTCCATTGGTTTACAGGTTGGTCCAAGTTTCTTTTCGTCCTTCGGAAAAGGTGGTATCAAACTCAATATGCTTGCCTTGTCCATCGTCCTGCTCGGCTGTGTTACAGCCTATGTCATTTCGCTACTCTCGGGCGTGGATATTGCTACCATGACGGGCGTACTTTTTGGTGCCGTAACCAACACGCCTGGCTTGGGTGCTGCGCAACAAGCTTTTGCTGACATCACGGGCAATGCTAACCCGAACATCGCCAGCGGATATGCCATGGCATACCCTTTGGGTGTGGTAGGTATTATCACGGTAATATTGGCAATGCGATGGTTCTTCCGAATCAAATTGGATAAGGAAGAAGCGCGCGTAGCGGCTGAAAGCGAAGTGCAAAAAGAAGTT
>Ga0233366_1000407_pt1 | contig 15136 bp, 15 predicted proteins | sample ElkDunMinimDraft_23_FD_191536 | JGI IMG/M metagenome (GOLD analysis project Ga0233366, IMG submission 191536) | Fecal eukaryotic communites from dung pellets of Tule Elk in California, USA - Elk Dung C4 | ecosystem: Host-associated > Mammals > Digestive system > Large intestine > Fecal | place...
TCGCGCTGAGGGATCCTTCACCGGGACAGCGGTATCCAGTGGACCCGGTAGCGGGCAAAACGTAATCAGCCGCCCGCACTTACCCCGTGGCGACCCGGTGGTTTCTCGACAGCGAGGGATGCCTCGCCATCCCAGCGAATCCCGGGCTGGGACTGGAGCTGGATCACGAAGCGGTGAAGTTCTACACAGACGGTGAGGACCTCTTCTCTCTCTAATTCAGAACTATGCCGCCGCAGTCTGCTGACAGCGACACCCGTGCGGAGTTGTGTGTGTGGGGGGAGAGAGATTGCGGCGCGGCTCGCCCAACCTGGCGGGTGTATGGGAGAGAAATCGCCCGCAACCGGTTCCGCTCAATGTGCTGCGGCGTCATCGTTCCTGCGTGTATTCGGCCAGTACGACACCCGATTCGTATGGAGTGATGGCGAGCGGTCGCAAGGATGCCGGATCGTAGCGCCGGTCGCCGAACAGGCGAATGCCGTGGCCGAAGAGGACCGGGTTGAGTTTGAGTGCGAGACGGTCGATTTCATCGGCCAGCGCCGCGGCGAGGATCCCGCCCCCGCACAGCCAGATGCCTGCGCCGTCCTCGGCCTTCAATTCACGAACGACCTCGACAGGATCACGATCGGTGAATTCGACGCCGGCAGCGCCTTCTGGTGACTCGTGTCCGCGGGTGAACACGATCTGGCGGAGGTGGCGGTAAGGACTAGGGAGGTCTGGCAGGCCGACTGCGTACGTGTTCCAGCCCATGAGTACCGTATCGAAAGGGCCGCGCTCGACGGAGAGACCCGCCGCCTCGGCGAGGTCGGTCGGCGCGGTACCGCGGTACTTCTGCCATATCCCCGCAGCGTGGTCTCCCTCGGAGACGAACCGGTCGAATTCACCGGAAGGCCCCGCGATGAACCCGTCCATGCTGACGGCGACGTAGTAAGTGAGTTTTCGCATCGTTTCTCCAATCACAACAGTTGTCAGTTCGGCGGCAGTGCGCTTCGATCCCTTATCGCGGCGAGGTGCTCTCGCGAGCTGACCCGTCTCAATCCGAGCTGCCAGCGTTGCAGAGTCCGCACAGCAACGCCGGTGTGCTCCGCAGGCCGCGTCCGGGCATCGACCCACCTTGCTGCTATGTAGCCGATGAATTGACCGTTCTTCGGGCACCCCGACGCCCACCGGTTTCGTCGAGGCCTAGCTTCTTCAGCTCGTCCTCGCTCCATCCGTCCCGGATGGCGCGGGTGTACGCGCGCTTGTTCTCCCGTTCAGCTTCCTTCATCTGGTCCAGAAGCTCGTCTCGGCGCTGCCGAGCTTTCACGAGTTCAGTCACGGAGGCGATCCGGGAATCCAGGAGTTTACGAGCTTGATTCTGCGTCGTTTCGAGATCAATGGCTGCCATGCCCGACACACTAACTACGCCAGAAGTCCGGCAACAGAGCAGCACGGATTCTGCTTCTCATCGAACATGGGAAATCCCTCTGCGAACGGTCTAGCGGTCATGGCCCGTTCCTTCGGAGACACCCCGATAAGAACGGGTTACCGGAGAGTCACAAGGTGCTGAGTATGGTGCGTTCTGTGGGCTTGGTCCGTCGAGAACGGAAAGAAAACTCGCCTCCACATAAGCTGGCAGCGATCCCCGAGCGGGAGCCATTGCTGACGGCACAACCGGTGGGATTCTTCCGGCGGCAGCGAGTACCAGACTCTCTTGGAACTGTCGGTTTACTGGGTCCGTCTGATCCACCCAAGTCTGTTGCTTCAAGCGCTGCAGACCGGCGCGAAATTGTTCGCTCCAGTTGTCGCCGAGGAGAGGAATGTCAGCGGCATTGGCGAACCCGAGGATGTTGCCTCGGATGGGAAGCAGGACGCCGGCATCGGACGCCGCAGCGGCATGCCACGTTCTGTGTCTGCCGTCGGACCATCCGCTGTCCCAGGGGTCCATCGTTACTGCTTCGCCAGGACCGAACCATGACCGCACGATCTTGAGTTCAAGATCTGACAGTCCGGGATCGTGCACACGGATCCGGATACTTCCATCCGGGCCAGGACCGGCCGGTGAGACCCCTGAAGCTAGGACATCACCGACGTCCTGAATGGTCCTTCCGATGGCCTTCCAGTCCTGGTCGTAGGACTCCCAGCGGGGAAACGCGCCGTGGTCGGGATCAGCCACCCGTGCGCCCAGCTGTTCCGGCGTTGCACGCCACCAGGTGAGCGGACGATGCACCTCGACGCTCAACCAGTCAGCGTCGTTCTCTCCGAGGCCTTCGGTGAAAGCCTCTGCCGGGAAGTCATGCCAGCGTGAGTTCGCCGGATCACGGAACCACCGTTCGACGTGTTCGGGCGTGTAGCGGATGACCCGTGTGCCGAGCACGTAGTAGTCCGGGCCGATGTTCCGGCGTCGCCATTCGGCCAGTTCCTGGACAGTGACGCCGTATTCGGCGCCCACCTGCTGGGGTGTCATGAGCTGGTTCACGGGCTTGCTCCTTTTCTCTTTGCCACCGTTCCTTTCGGCAAAGCCGTCAAACCTTGGCCGCGAAGTGAATTGGCCAGCCGGAGCCGGGGGAACGTGGAATACCGGAGGGAGCGAAGCGAGTGAGGATATGCCGCGAAAGCCGCCGGCGCAGGCTTGCCAAGAGAAGGGCGGACAGTACCCTCTACAGCCGAAATGGAACGGCGCAGCCGGTCGGTGTGGCAGGAGCGGAGCTCCCCGCAGGCGGTAGAGCCGCGGGAACGCTTGCAGCGTTTTTTCGCGGAGCAAGCTATAGACTTAGGTCCCCCAAGTCGCTTGCCACTCTGGACGTGCGTCCGGTCGTGGGTCACACTGTGCGTGTGGTCCCCGCCACAGGGGCGGGGTCGCTGCGCTGGGCCGAAAGGCAGGGGAGTGGCATGGGGCATCCGTCCGAAGGCCGGCTGTTTGGCCGCCGCCGGCGTGCCAACGTGCAGGGCGGCCGGCAGCACGATCACCGGGTGAAGGTGACCCCGGAAGAGGAAGCGCAGCTGCTGCGCCTGGCCGAGGCCCAGCACGTCACTGTTCCCCGCCTCCTCGTTGAGTCAGCCCTGGCATCAGCCGCCGGGGAGACACCTACGGAACGCAAGCAGGCCATGGCTGAGCTCTTCGCGCTCCACCGGCTGCTGGCCGCAGTGTCCAATAACGTGAACCAGATTGCCCGGGCCACCAACGCCTCAGGAGAGGTCCAGCCCGAGACCGCGGCAACGTTGAAGAAGGTCCGTGAGGTTGCTGTCCGGATTGACCAGGCCATCGACGGACTGGGTTTCGGGCAATGATTCCGAACGTGGTGCGCGGTGAGCGTATGTCGGGTCTGATGATGTATCTGGTCGGACCCGGCAAAACCAATGAGCACACCGAACCTCACCTGATCGCCGGGGACCCGGCGATGCTCGCCTGGCACGACGACGCCGAGCTGGACCGAGAGGCCGCCTTAGGCATCGCCCGCCACCTGGAGCGGCCGCGCAGCGCCTACGGCGTGAACGTGAACGGTGGGCACATCTGGCACTGCTCCCTGTCGATAGGCGCTGAAGAGGGCCTGCTGACGGACGAAAAATGGCAGAACATCGCCAACGATTTCATCCAGGCGATGGGCTTTGACGACCACGAGGGAACCAAAGCTCCATGCCGGTGGGTGGCCGTGCGGCACGGAGTCTCGAAGAACGGCAACGACCACATCCACCTGGCGGTAAACCTGGTCCGGGAAGACGGCACCAAGGCATCCATCCATAACGACTTCCATCGTTCCCAGTCTGCTGCGAGAGCACTGGAAGTGAAGTACGGCCTGGAGCAGCTGGAGTCGGCCAAAGCAGAGCGAGCCACCCGTGGCTATGACCCGTCCGAACGCGAATCCGTGGCCCGCCGGCGTGCCAAGGCCAAGTACGAGCGGCAGCGCACAGAGGGTGAACAGCCCGCCTCCTGGGAGAACCTCACAAAGGCCGAAAAAGCAGCCCTCGTAGCTGCCGAGCTGAGTGAAACCCAGCCGCGCGACGACCTGGCCTTGAAGGTACGGGCTGCCGCTGCAGCGAGTGAAAGCGAAGCAGAGTTCGTGCGCAGGCTGCGGCGCAGCGGCTGCATTCTGAGGCCGCGTTTCGCGGAGAACCGGACTGACGTTATTACTGGTTACTCTGTGGCCGAACGTCCCCATTATGGGGAGCGACCTGTCTGGTACGGAGGACTGCACCTAGGCCGGGATCTGAGCCTTCCCCGGCTGCGCGGTAACTGGCCCGATACCCCCGGCGGCGCCACGGAAGCCGCCGCCGAATGGAACGCAGCAATGAGAGGACGCAGGGTAGTCCATGCCGGCCGGGAAGCCCAGGAAATCACCCCCGAGGCATGGGAACAACAGACCACGCAGCTCGGGGAACTCATCGACCGCCTGAACGCCGTCGACGTCAACGACCGGGACACCTGGGCAACCGTAGCCCGCCAAGCTGCAGGGGCACTGGCAGCCTGGTCCAACGCCACCGAAGACACACCAGGAGATTTGGCGGCAGCCTCGGAAGCGCTGTCCCGCTCCGCACAGACATTCCGCCGCACCGTAACGCCACAGAAAGCAGGAACGACGGCTCTGTCCGGAACCGCGATGCTGCTGGCCAGTGCCATGCACAGTGGTAAGGGAGCCGTGGCGCAGGCGGCCATGATCAGGCAGCTGCTTCGGGTCACCCAAGCAGTCCACAGCGCGGCCGTCGCAGGACAGCAGGTCCGCCAAGCCAAACTCTTGGCTGAAGACACCCGTGCCCGACTGGTTCGGGTCCGCGACTCGATGCCCCAGCCAGGACACTCTGCCGGGCAGGCCACCGGCACGGGCACGCTTACAGACCGGCGGGAACCAGCGTTGGAACCGCAGGCCCAGGCCATGCTCGACAGACTCCGCGCAGGACAAGGACAGCCGGCGACGCCGGGCTCGCCGGTTCCGAACACACTCGAACCATCCAGAGAACGCCGCACCACCAAACCGGACGCAACCCGCGGCCCGGAACGATGAGGGGAGAGGGACCATGGCCGAAGAAACCGATGGGATCGAGGAAGCCTTCGAAGGGCAGCTGCGGGTCCTCGTGACAGCAGCCGGACAAATCGCTGAGCGGATCTCGCGAGCCCGCGAGGAAGCCTCCCGCAGAGCCCAGGCTGTCAGCGAGCAGGCAGCCCGGGAAATGAAGGAACGGTTCGAGGCCGAACGAAAGACCGCGCAGCTGGAAGTGTCACGAGTCCACACCCCGGAATGGTGGGACCGCGCCACCCCCGAGCAGATGGCTCACACCTACCAGGTTGCACGGGCCTGGACCCGGGAGGACCCCGAAGCAGCCCGGGCAGAACAGACCATGCGAAACGAATTCCGAAGCCGCTACAACCTGGACGTCGACAAGACCGACGCCAACCCGGCAGCAGTCAGCGCCGCCAGACAGAAGGCAGAACGCGACCGTGCTGATGCCGATGCCGAACGCCACCGTGCCGCCACGGAAGCAGCAGAAGCTCAACTACTGCTGAATCAGGCCGATCAGGAAGACCGCCGAGCCGACGAAGCACGCCTGGCCGCCGAACATCAATCTGATCCTGAAACCCGAGCGGAGCGGCTAGCCGAAGCTGAGGCCGCCGGAGACCGGTCCGGAGCCATCCGGGAGGACGGACGGACCGTGTACGACAGTGCCGAACGGCGTGAGGGGACCGCCAGGGACCTTGAATCCAAAGGCATCGACGGGCAGACGGTCGCAACACGGATGAGAGCCGATGTCAGTCAGGCCAGGCCAGCGACCGAAGCCGTGACGGGCACCAAGTCGAAGGCGCCGAATGCTCGTAAGGGACGCAGCTCCCGTGCCGCGCAGATCCAGAACGCGGGACTGGATCGGCGGTAGCAAGCCCAGAAATTTTCCTCGGATTCAACGGATTTTGCGCTGTGCCCTAGACCCGGCAGTTACCCGTCGTGGGACGGCCCCTCGTTACTCCCACCGAGTGGAGCTCTGACTCGCTGCCTTCCCTGACCAGAAAGGCAGGTCTGAGTCTCAGCGCGGGCCGACTGAACCGCAGCAATCTACGCGACGGACACCGTTTCAGAATCTTTTGTCGTGGTTCGCCGTCTACTTCTCTGCGATGCTAGTTGTCGTTCTCAAGACTGCTGGTAGTTCCGCTGGGAGAGTTTCGACAAGAGTCGATTCGGGAAATTTCTCGACTTTGTTGCCAAGAACGTTTAACCGCCCGGTGGGCCCGCCCACGGTCATGTAGCCTTCCGGGATTTTTTTCAAGTAAAAAACTTCCGTCTCACCTATTTGCAGCAGAGGATCTTCATCAGACACGTAGTTGACGCCCTCCAGCACTCCTCCTGTCTGGTGGATAGTGATGATGTCTGAGTACTCCCCATCCTGCTTCAGCCAGGTTTTTACTTGAACGTCAGCATCAGTGAACGGCAATCCGTCGACGGGAGTTGCTGGGCTCGACCCCACTACCGAACCTAGAACAATTGCGTCGGAGGAGGCTACCAAGTCGTCCAGAGTTTTATAGGCCTCTGGGTAGCTTGCCGTTAGGCTCACCGTTTTTTCCTGGTCAGCGGACGGTTGTTCGGCCGATCCACAAGCAGATAAGGTCAGGACGGCGATGGCCATTGTCGTTGTTGTGAGCCGTGTCTTGTTCATTTCCCCCCCCCTAGTACAGGCGATTTACGCCAGCTTGTTCGTCGGTAGTTACGTAGTAAATACTCCCTCGTCCAGGCGTTGTTGGGTTCATCAGAACAGCAGCATTGACGTGTGCAAGTCCGACCAGATGTCCTAGCTCATGGGCTGCGACGCCAGTGGTTGTGAGGTAGGAGTATCCATTTGTAAACGCGGTGTTCAGGTACCCCGTGGCGGGGACTTGGTAATAGCCGCCAGAGGTTGTTGTGTAAGCGATGCCGTCCCAACCGACACTTGCATTGGATGTCTCTCTTAGCGCGATGTTAGTGCCCGGTGCCCCAGCGTAGAAGTTCACGTCAGTTGCTTGGGTCCAATTGTTTCTGGCGTTCGTCCAGGACTGGGTTCCCTTGGTAGACATTGGGTACATATAGACCCCTATGCTGCTTGAGGACCATTTGCCTCCGGTGTAGGCATAGGCACTAGCTGGAGCTGCCGTCACCAACGCCGATGATGTTGCGAGCATGCCCGCGAAGATGCCGGCCGTAAGCTTTTTACGTAGGTTCACTGAATCTCCCCAAGAGTCGTTCGGTAGTCGACCGACCATAGTGCTACCCACTTACCTCGAGAAGAGCACGAACCTGAAATATCCAAATTGTTACCTTGGTGTCTTAGATAATTGCGGTCTACGCCAGATCGACCAGACATTAGAGGTGGCTATAGCCTCTGGAATAAGGGATATCGACTGACTCCTTGCATCATTCCCGCACGTCTGCGAACAGCCCGAGAGGCGGAGCTGCATAGGGCAATGGACCGCCTCTGGTTTCGTGATTTTCTCGGCTGGCGGCGTCCGCCGCGTAGAAGGGTCCCTGCGGGTCCATCAGCACGGACATGTGGTGATCGGCGTGGTCCCGCCACCAGACGCTCATACCGGTGCTGGGGTCCTGGCGCAGGTGTTCCCAGGACCGCCAGAGGGCTTCCAGGCGGATGACTGCTTCGTCGTATTCCCACCAGCGTGCAGCCCAGATCCGGGATTTTCCATCGATCCTGCGACGGTAGGCATTTCGCAGATACTCGCGCACGAATTCGTCGACACTGCCGAAGTACAGGGTTGGCTCCGGCGGTGTGTCCTGTTCAGCTTGTCCTGAGTCTTCAGGCTGCAGCTCGGGAGGAGCGTATTCATCCACACCCCAGTCGGTCACTGCGCACCTCCTGTGTTGGCGGAAACAGCGGCAGTTCCTGTCTCGGCTTCTTTGATGGTTCGTTCTGCCTGGGGATCGTGAGCAGCTATGGAAGCGCGGACCTGGTCCGCGTGCGGACCGGTCATCCAGGGCTGTGTGCGGATCAGGGTGGGACGGTTTCCGGACGCCATGACAACGGCCCGGCCTTTCGGTAAAGCGGCCAGGTCAGCGACGTCGAGGATCCGTTCGCGGTGCAGCTGCTGGGAGACCGTTCGGTGTCCCTTGCCGTGGGATGTTGAGGAGGAGAGCCGGTCGTAGTCGCCGATGATCCTGGTCAGGTCTTCCAGGAACGCAGCTTCGGATACGCCGCCGCCGTAAACCTTGACGTTCGATGCGCTCCAGAGCTTCTTCATGCCAGCTTCACCCCAGACCTCTACTCCCTGTGACCAGCTTTGCAGGATGGTCATCAGCACTATCCCCCGGGAGCCGTAATGGCTGTAGAGGTTGGGGAGCTCGCGCCAGCGGCACACGTTGGCCGCCTCATCGAGCACACCCAGCAGCGGCGTCGCCAGACGGCCACCAGCGGAACTCACTGCCTGTTCCTCGGCGGCTTCAACCACGGCCACCGTCAGCGCGGTGACAAGAGGCCCGGCCGTTCCGCGCCCTTCCTTGGACAGGCTGTAGAGCGTGCCGCCTTTGCGGATGAACGCCACCGGATCGAACTGGGGGCGGGAATCCGCTGAACTGCGCGGGGTTACCCAGGTCGAGACCTGCCGGTTCGTCAGACAGGACGCCATTTGCTGTGCGGTGCCGAAAACGCCGGCACGCTGCTTGTCCGGAGCATCCACTACGCCATCGACCTGGTCTGCCAGCAGGTCGAAGTCCTTGAGCCGGAGAATGTCCGCGGCGGTGTGATCCATGGGCCGGGTCAGCCAGGTGTAAACATCCGTGATGGACCGCTGATCCAGAGCGGCCGCAAGCAGCAGCCCGGCGAGCAGGTCCTGGCCGGCAGGGTCGAAGTAGGCATCGGTTTTGGCCCCGGGATCACGGGACCCGGCGGCGAAGTGCTCGGCGAGTTTTTGGGCGCGGACTTCATCGGTGACGTAGCTGAGCGGGTTCCACCACCAGGTCGGCTCTTCCAGGGCAATGGATTGAGGGTCAAAGACCCACACCGGTCCGGTTTCGGCGCGGACATTGCGGGTTGCGTCCACGACGTCGCGTTTGTTGGAGGTGACGAGCACCGGGCCGGGAGCGGCCAGGATGGCCGGCACAGCGCGGCTGGTGGTCTTGCCGGTGCGGGGCCCCCAGATATCGATGTGCATGTCTTCCCAGGACCCGTACAGCGGCTGGCCTCCGCTGACGGTGCGGCCGATAGGAACTCCGGGGGATTCTTCAACCCCGAGTCGTTTGGCAGTCGCCTGTGCGCTTTTGCGGGTGAGGCTCTCGACGTCTTTGCCTCGTCCCATGAAGCTCGCCGCCCGGTCAACGCGGGTCCGGGCCTTGCGCAGCCGGCCGAGCAGGACCAGGACCAGAATGGCCACGAGAAGCCCGGCGGCTGCTACTGCCCCGAGTACCCACCAGCCGGCCTCCCCGGGCCATGGCAGGTCCCCGCCGATGAGCCCGAAGACCAGCTCGAAAGGATCAGTGGGGAGTGTTTGGCCGGTGTTAGCGAAGCGGTGACCCAGGTGCATGGCTGCGTAGATTGACCCGGCTCCGGTGAGGACGATGAGGACAGCCGCCCAGACCAGGGCGGCTTCTGCCCCGATCCCTCCGGGATCGCGGCGGCGGTTGTTCGGAGTGCTCACAGCTCTGCCTCCTCAATCAGCCGGCGGGCACGTCGTCCGACACGGGACTGGTCATGCCAGAGTTTGTTGGTGTCGTTGATGGAGGCCTCGACAGCCGTCAGCTGCACATCGACCGGTATCCCCGGCCGACCGCCGACTTTGACCAGGAACTTGCCCCGCCCGGGCGGCTCGGCTTCCCGGCCCGTTGAAGGGTCCCAGGCCGGTGGATCCTGCCAGCCAATGAGCAGGGACTGCTCGGCCTGCGAGAACGGAACCGCTGCGGTAAGCAGGGGCATCTCCGCGGAGGGCAGACCGCCGCAGATCACCATGCCGGAACGTTCAACGAATCCGCGGGCCTTCATCCGGTCTTCCTGGCTCGCCAGGGCCTGAAGGTCGCTCATGGTGTGGGAGATCATCGCCATGCCAACCCCGCGCTGCCGGTTGAGCCGCGTCAGGGCGTCCACCCGGTCGACCATGCCGCGTCCGGCACGGAGGGCCCGCCAGAGTTCATCCAGAATCACGAAGTAGTGCCTTCGCGGTTCCAATCCCGCGTCGGCGAGGGCGTTGGCAACATTGACGGTGCCAAACCCTGCGGACCAGCAGGCCAGCAGCGCTGCTGCCTGAAGGTCCATCTCTGAGTCGTCGATGGCGGATACGTCGTAGACGACCGGAGCATCCCGCCGCATCGGGTTGGTGGTCTGACGTGAGAAGGTCTCACCGAGGCGTCCGCCGCCGACCAAACCGATCAGGGATGCTTCCAGATCTTCGGTAATGGTCTTGTAGCGGGTGTCGTCGCCACGGTCCAGGGCCACGGCTCGGACTTCAGCGGGGCCGAGCTGGATCACTCTGAGGAGGTCTCCGAGGACGGGGATGCCCTCGTGGTGTTCATCGAGCCATTTCAGTGCCCGGTCGATGATGGTTTCTTCACGGTCGTTTGGCGGTGCGGAACGCAGAATCGTGAGCAGGGCCGAGACCATGGTGTGCCGTCTGCCGTGGGCATCGGCAATGACCTGGGATGCCTCTTTCTCGTGTCCTGCGGCCCGCAGACGTTCAGCGGCCTGGGTTGCCTCGCCCGGGTCAAGGACATTGAGATAGCCGCGTCCCCGGCCCAGGGTGATGACCTGCCCGCCCATGGCTTCGATGAGATCAACGTAATCCGGTTTCAGGTCCCCCAGCACCAGCGGCATGACGCCGTAACCGGCGAGACCGGTTGCCATGCGCCGGACGAGGGTGGACTTGCCGAGCCCGGGTTTCCCAAGGATGAAAGCACTCGGATTGCTGATCAGCTTGGCGCGCTGAAACCAGGAGATCGGGTCGCAGCACAGCGTGGCGCCGGTATGAATGTGCCGGCCCAGCGGGACGCCCACCATGGGTGTTCCTGTGCCGATGGCAAAGGGCCACATGCCGCACACCTGAACGGTGGTGCCCCGCCATTCATCGGCCTGCTGGACGTAGGTCGATGTTCCGCGTCCCCGGCCCAGCCAGCCCCGCATCGGCGGACGCTGGGGCTTAACTTCCCGGCTTTTGGCCTTTTCCGCGCGGGACCCTTCCCGGGGCTTCTTCTCTTTCTTGCCGCTCACAGCTTCTCCCTCAGCTCCGTGGGGACCTTGATGTGTTTGGGCAGCACCAGGCCCAGGGGAAGAGCCGCTGCGAAGGCAGAATCCTGGGACCCGTAGACCGGGCGCAGTCTGAGCCGCGCAGTCGCAGCGAGGTTATCGACGGCCGCCCGCGCATCGGCTTCCCTAGTGAGGTCAGTGACCGTCGCGGTGACCAGCAAACCGAACTGGACCAGCCCGGCACCGGAGGCTTCTTCACTGGCGGTGGCAGCGGCTGCACGGACAGCCAGGGTGTCCCGGGCAGCAGGCTTGCTCGTGGACGTCACCCGGAACTCCGCCGAGCGCAGGTCTGCTTCTACGATCGCCGCGGCCTTCGCAGCATCCAGCGGCCGGTAGAGCAAGGTGACACGCTTCCGGGCGATGTCCCGGTGAGGTGCAAGAAGGCGTGCCAGCACGCCGCTTTGTACATTTCCCCGCGGGGCGGAAGTCATGGCCCAGGTGCAGGAGTAGGCCGAGTCATGCCGGTAGCCGTTCCAGTACCCCTGAGCCGCTGCCGGTCCCACATCCGGCCAGGAAATATCCGGTGTCTCTCCAGCGGCGTGGGCCTCGTCTATGAGAACAGCTGCAGCGGGGTCATAGGACACGCGGATCACTTCGCAGAGTTCCTGTGCAGAGAGCGGGTGGGCCGCGCCGGCTCCTGTGGCCTGAAGCCCGGCGGTGAGGCCGGGAATTCGGGCGGCGAGTTCACGGCCCATTTCTTCTGCCTGACGCTTCTTGCCTCCGGAGCGCTGTGAAGCGCTGAAGGTAATGGAGACGAAAGCCTTGATGGTGGACGAGCCGGAAGGATATCTTCCGACGACTTCAGCGAGCATTTCGCGTGCGAAAGCGGGAGCATCGTCGTCAATATTGAGGGCAACTTCCCGCCGGAGCCTGGTTCCTGAATCGGGTGCGGTTTCCAGCGTCACCGAGGCCGCTTCGACTCCGGGCTCATCGCCCAGGTTTGCCAGCCAGTGTCCCCAGTCCGCTACCCATATATCGATCTGCTCCTGGTCAACCAGAGCTGCGCCGTCGGGCTCGGTGCCGATCACCACGGAGTATGACGAGGTCGCAGGGGTATAGAGAAGTGCGAACGGACGGCCGTAGGAGTCCGTGTGTTCACTCAACCGGATCGGAGCGGCAAGGCCCGGAAGCTGGTAAGTCCCCCACAGCGCCCTACCCAGAGGGCCGGATCGGTAAACGTTTGAACCCCGGGACCGCGCTGTCCACCAAGCCAGACGTGCTCCGCCTCGGCTGAGCACATTCTTGCCGTGTGAGTCCTTGGCCAGGACGGCGAGCATGGCAACCCCGAGGATGCCGGCGAGGATGACTGCTTCGAGGAGTCCTCTGATCATCACCATCATGACGACGAGGACCAGGCCGCCGAGCAGCATGGCGGTTCCGACAGAACCTAAACCGAGGATGCCGGCGGAGGAGGGACGACGCCAGTTTCCGTATGTACGGGGTGTCCTGTGGTTCATATCAGCGACTGCCATCCGGGCCGCCTCCTTCTCCTGTTGCGTCCTCTCCGAGACTCTGTGCTGCCTGCCCGGCCTTGTGTGCTGCCTTAAGTGCTATGCCAGCGGCGATGCCGGCAGGCCCGCCCGCGGCTGCTCCTCCGCCTGCTGCGGCTCCAGATCCTGCGCCGCCGCCAGACGCTGCGCCGCTGCTGCTACCGCTGGATGCGGTGCTCGTTCCGGATGTGCTGTTGGTGGACGCAGGACCGCCGCCGGGATTGGATCCGCTTTGAGGGCCTGTGCTCTGCCCGCCCTGGGATGCATTGCTTCCCCCGCCGTCGCCGCCGGTGGGGCCGCTCGGTCCGGTAGAACCGTCACCGCCGTTGTTCGATGTCTGGGGGCTGGATCGTCCGGAATTGCCTGCACCTAAACGGCCTAGGGCCGCTGCACCGGAAGGAAGCGCCGCCAAAGCTGCAAGTGCCAGCGCTCCTCCTGCGCCGCCGGCCATGGCACCGACCATGGGTGTCACAAATCTCATGAGGGCCGGCAATGCAAACAGTGCGATGAGCATGAGCATCAGACCGGTGAGGATTGCCAGCAATCCAGTTCCGTCATCCGCAAAGACGTTCGTTCCCACAAGCTGAAATGCGGTTGCGTACACAATCGCCGCCGCCGGTTTGTAGAGGATGAAGGCGATCAGCCAGCCGATGCACTTCCTGAACCAGTTCTTGCCCATTTCGGTGTTTGTGAAAGACGCGGCCAGCGGAAGGATGCCGGTCAGGATCACCAGCATTCCCCCACGGGCGACCATCAGGACAATCTGAAACGCAGAGCTCAAGATGGCAATAAGCCCCAGGATGATAATCAGCAGCGGTCCGAGACCACCTCCGGATGCTGAAGTGAGAGCGAGCATTGTGATCAGATTCGTCTCAAAGCACGCAGATCCTGGGGCAGAGACATCACAATCCACCGAAGCGTTGAGGATCCAGATGGAGAACGAGTCCGCCGCCGCCACGAGGAGGCCCACCATGGTCGTTCCCGCGCCTGCGACGATCACCAGTGTCAACAGACCTTTGACGGTGTCCCGGCCAGGCTCAGCACGCTGCTCCCACGCCATTCGCGCCCCACCGATAATGACGGAGACCACGGCGGCGGCACCCATGTACCACCAGAGGCCAGACTGCAGAAACAAGACAGCGCCGGATGCATTGGACGGGCCGGACGGCATGAGCCCCGCTATCAAAGCACTTGCCGAGGAAATCAAAACCACCGACGCGAGAAGGAGGCCAATCTTACCCACCGCAGCGACGCCCTCTCCGGCCCGCATTCGGGTCGCGATAAGAGCGCCGAGGATGAAGAGGGACAGGACAGCGATACCGAGACTGATCCACGTGACATAGCCCATCACAGTGGTGATGTTCCCGGCATCAGGAGCGGTACTCCCGGCCTCTATCGGGGACCCTCCCCCCGTCCCAGTCAGGTTCGGGGTACCGATGTTAACCCACATGGTTCCGAGGGAAGCGATCACATTTGCGACAGCCCCCATGACAGCTTCAGCCATGTCCTCGATCGTGCCCGTGATGGCATTACGAGTTACGTCCTGGATGAGGCAGTCGACTTCCCAGAGCTCGCATTCCCCATCAGCCATCTACATCACTCCCTCCACAGCACGTATCCGGCCAGATCAGGTATCTGCGCGAGTCTCAGCGGATTGGGTGAGTCCTGCGGCAGCAGCTTCCAATCGCCGTTTTCCCACACGAGGTCGTAGACGATGGAGATGTACGTGGTTTGTCCCGATGCTGCAGCTCGACCAGCGAGCTCTACCCGGGCGGTGCTGCCGTCGTAAGCCAGAATTTTGAAACCTTCAATACTGAACCGCGTATCCGGCGCTCTGCCGCTAGAAGGGGTGAGGTCTGTAAGCAGTTCGTCCCGACCCACCGTTTTCTCAGACAGGAAATAATTGATCCAGGCAACGGATCCGGGGCCCGAGCTCTGTGCCACAGCATTAGCTGCCGCGAAGAGTGCCCCTTCAGGAGACTGCTGGAAACAGTACCGAACCGACTCCGCGTTCGTTTCGCCGGGTCCGAACTCCGGCGAAGTGGGGTAAGCGAGCGTGTCTTGGTACTCCCACGTCGTCTCCGGCGCGGTAGAGAGTGTTCCTGATAAGGATTCCCCCGCAAGGTTGCAGACGCTGCCACCGGAGGGCATATCAGCCGGTTCAGTGGTCGGTGTTGGCGTTGCGCTCGAAGGCGCGGGCGTGGCTGCATCGGATTCGGGCTCGTCCCTGGTCGCGTTCATGATGCCCAGAAACACTCCCGCCACGACGACCAAAGCCACGATTACCGCGGAGATAAGGAATCCCGGCTTTGCGAACGGGCTCTGCTGGTTGTCATCGTCTGAAGCCATCGTCGCCCCTTACCTAGGCCAGGAATCCGACCAAAGCGCCGGCCGCAGAAATGACGATCACGCCACCTAGCGACATACCGATCTTTCCTACGTGTTCACCGCCTTCACCTCGCCGGGACTGAATAGCC
>Ga0233366_1000409_pt1 | contig 15127 bp, 9 predicted proteins | sample ElkDunMinimDraft_23_FD_191536 | JGI IMG/M metagenome (GOLD analysis project Ga0233366, IMG submission 191536) | Fecal eukaryotic communites from dung pellets of Tule Elk in California, USA - Elk Dung C4 | ecosystem: Host-associated > Mammals > Digestive system > Large intestine > Fecal | place...
TGGCCAAGTTGCCCAACCCCGTCGCCACATGGGATACGCTCAACAAGTCTGCCAACCTCGACACCGAGAAAGAGATCCTTCCCATCGTCAAGCCTTACTCGCAGCTCAACGAGGAGGGCCAGAACCCCGGCTCCTTTGGTTCCGTCATCCTGCCCATGACCACTCTCGAGAGCTCCTACAGTGTCAGCACCGCCACGGGCCTGCAGTCCTACTCAGACCCGCGCCTGCCCGCTTACCTGGTCGCCCTCGGCTACCTCGAGGCCGTGGAAGGCCCGCTCTGGAACGCGGTGCGCGGCAACGGCCTCGCCTACGGTGTCTCCTTCACGCGCGAGCTTGACTGGGGCTACATCCAGTTTCGCGTGTACCGCTCGCCGGACGCCAGCAAGGCCATCGAAGCCAGTCGCAACACGGTCGCCAAGATTGCGTCTGGAGAGGAGCCGCTAGACCGACACCTGGTTGAGGGCGCGGTCAGTGGTATTGTGCTAGGTGTCGCCGATGAGCAGGCCACTATGGCGGCGGCTGCGCAGCAGAACTTTGTGCTGGGCGTGATTCGCGGTCTTGATCCAGACTGGAACAAGGAAATGCTTGCCAAGGTTCGGGATGTGACACACGATGAGATTCGTGCGGCCATGCGGGATATTGTATTACCTGTGTTTGAACCGGGGAAGAGTAACGTTGTTGTTACGTGTGCTCCTATCATGGAGGAGGTAAGCTTTGCCCCTTTTGCCACTGTTCCTAAGCATCTGCTGACTTTCACTGCGCAGAAAATTGAAAAGGCCCTTTCCGAAATGGGCTACAAGACTCAGGTTCAGCCCCTGTCGCACTTCTACGATGACTACGGTCTGAAAGCGGACGAAGATGGTGAGGAAGAAGATGATGATGACGAGGATGATGACGATGAGGATATGACTGGTGATGAGTCCGACTCCGATGAAGAGATGGAGGATTAGATCTACGGCTACAAGGTGCCTTTCCTAGCTTACTTAGCCTGCATTGCCTTGATTTTTTACGTCAAGTCAACGAAGTCCTATATATATATAGACAGAGTCACGAGATGTGCTCAGAAAGATAAAGACAATAAATGTCGAATGGACAGTAGTGTCATATACTTGACTGCGAAAAGATATCTGTTCATTCTCAGGCATGACCGTGAAGAAAAGATAGCACGTTCGTGTTCACCTTGTTTACAATTCAATGCCTAGGTGGGTATATCAACAGGACACAACTAGATTCGACCCTCCTTGCACGGAACCAACCCCGTTAGTTGTTATATTTTGATCCATCTATCCATTCGAATTCCCTTTCAACCTATTTGTTTCTGTGCCTCCTGCTCTTCAAAGTAGTGTCATAAGTCATTTGTACTTCATAAGCAAAGGTAAAACACACCCCTTCGGCTCCCACTATCATAGGGAGGTAATTAACCTGCTTTTCCCCGCCCAAAATGAGGAACCCAAAAAGACCAAAGACTAGAAAATAAGTACGCGGGGATAACCCAGTACCAGTAAAATAAACCAAGGGCATGCCCCTCCTTTCAACACGCATCCGCCTCACCAAAGGGAAGGATAGAGATCCATTTCAACAACCTCTTGATTCTCATCACAGCACCCCCCCATTCCCAAATCATAACCCAGTCCGCAATTCCTAATTCAAATCCTTAAACAACATACTAATACTCTCCCCAAAATGCACCCGCCGGATCGCCTCGGCAAACAGAACACTCACATCCAACACCTCCAACTTCTTACACTTCTCCTTGTGCTTGTCCTGCGGGACCGTGTCCGTCACCACGATCCTGTCTAGACTCGACGCGTTGATGCGTTGTATGGCATCGCCTGAAAACACGCCGTGGGTGAGGAGGGCGTACACTGTTGTCGCGCCTTCGCGTTTCAGGAGCTTGGCGGCCCGGGTTATGGTGTTGGCGGTGTCGACTAGGTCGTCGACCAAGATGCAGACGCGGTCTTTTACCTGGCCTACCAACATCATTGTTGTTGCTGCTTTGAATGTTGTTGGGGGGGTTAAGGGGCGTGGTTGTTGGGATGGTTGGGGAGAGGGAGTTGAGGAAGGGTTGGTTTCGTTGGGATTGCTGGGTGCTTGTGGTGAGAAGGCAGGACGGCGTTCTAGGGGGCGAGAAGATGTTAGTAAGAGTTGAAGAGACAGTTGTAAATGATATGAGATGCTGTACCTTTGTGAATCAGAGCAAAGTTGAGGCCTAAAGCGTCTGCGATTGCGGATGCGCGCTTGGCACCTCCGGCATCCGGGCTGACGATGACGGCCTCCTTATAGTTCTGGATGTGGTGTTGGATGTAGTTTGTCAGGAGTGGTCTGGCGTAGAGATTGTCCACTATAACCGGTCAGCAACATGCCATCCTTGCAAACTGTCCGTCATCTTTTCTTTTGGAGCGAAAGGGGTGAATAGGGGCACGTATAACCAAAAGGGATAAAACATACCAGGTATATCGAAAAACCCTTGATATGTGCTCTCATGCAAGTCACAGGTAACCACCCGATCAGCCCCAGCACAAGTAATCAAATCGGCTACAAGGGATCCGGCCTGCGCCATCCACTGCTTGTATCCTGGCTGGGTCTGGAACCCCACGACCGTGTTCTCGTAGTCGTGAGTAGTATACTGATTTGGCTGTTGATGAACAGACGAGGCCGCCGCCGTCGCAGCTGGGGAAGATGCGCCATTAACCCAAGTGGTATTCCCCGTTGCGGCTCCCTGTTGCGCCTTATTAGAACCATGCACAGAACCACTCCCGTTGTCGTTAGCAACCGCGGAAGACCTGTTCATATCCATCGCCCGCGCCATATCCACGTTCTTACCAAACCCCACCGTCCTAGGGATCATGGGCGCCGGTGTGGCAGGCACGCTCTCAAAGGTATAATCGTTGGTGGGAACTCCACCAGCACCACCATTCGAACCAGACTGCTGATGCTGCTGGACCCCCAAGGGCGACGGCACCACAGAAGGCCTCGACTTCAACGGAGCGCCCGCCTTGGTATAAGGCAGATCAGGCTGGCGCGAGTAAGGGAAAAGCGGAAGAACAGCAGTCACGCGCTGGGCGGACCCCGTCTTGCAGGCCGAGATCATGATGCAGAGCTCGATGAAGTAGTCGTTGACCGTGTCGCCTTTTCCCCCATGCCCGTCCTCCGGAGAAGGTGGATGTCCCACGCCAAACGACTGGACAATGTACACGTCTTTGCCGCGGATCGAGTCCTTAATCTCGCACCGTGTTTCCCCCGATGAGAACTTGGAGAGGACGCTGCTCGCGGGCGGAAGGGCCAGAAACTCGCACACCTTGTCGACGAACTTTGGGTGGGAGGTGCCTCCCAGGACCACGATGTTGTGTACCATGTTTTTGTTTCTTTTCCCTTCTCTTCCTTTTTTGACGTTCTTCACGTTCTCCTCACTTGTTGTTCTCGGTGTTGTTGGTGCGTATAGAGGTTGTCAGGTAGGTATTCAGTACTAAGGATAATCGTAGACTTTGTATCCTCTGCCGTGTGTTGCTCGCGTGCTCGCTCGCCCAAGTTGGCTGCCGGCTGGCCTTATCGTCTGTTACACGAAGAAAAGGAGAGTAGCAGTTAGTCGACATAGACCATCAATCTTTCCCGCCCCTCTCGGAATCTTTCGCCGGTTGTATGTACCACGGTTCTCGATGGATGGATGGACGTGTGTCACTGTCTAAGGTAAGTTATTAGGTCCCGGTCAACATTGGAGATATGCGACCATCCACGGATAACAGAGAAACGAGACCGGCAGTCACCCAACAAGATAAAGGCAAAGACGAAAACTAATGTGAAGTTAGGTAGTCAATCAAACAAGCCGAGGCAAACTTAGTGTTTCCCAAGGAAGTCGGGTTTCTTCTCCCCATCAACGACAACACCTTCTTCTCAAGACGTTCGTACATATGCAGGCATGTAACATCTCCCCTCTCTGCTGCGGGGGAGGGGACGAAGGGTATGTATGCGCGTCGGGAAGCTGCACTACCTATGCTGCTATGCTCAGGAATTCTTGCGAGTAGCTCGGTTGAAGGTCCAATGCGACATTCCCTGGTTTCCCTTTCCCGTCAGCAGTACCAGTTCAGCGAAAGAAGAGCATCCGTGTGGTAACACAAAGAAAGCGGGCGCGATTGACAACCGACCCGACCGAGCTTGCTTCGCCACGATCAAGCACACTCAATCACTCACTGGAGTCCTCCTCCAATTCCTCTCCCACCGGGAGTTAGGTTGGAGACTTGTTTGGGGGTTAGAGTGCCGAAGTTAGGCGCTCGCACGCCGCGGGCGCGGTCTCCCGCCGTCAGACACACAAACGGTGCTTGACGGGCGTCAGATCAAGACATCATCCACGACGACAGCGAATCATTTGCTTGGAAGTTGGGACAGCAGATTGTGATGCGGGGACCAAAGCAGAAAAGGAGAGACACTCCTTGTGTGTTGGAGACACTAGCAGTTTGGACGAAACCTTATTGCTTGCTGGTAAAGGAAGGACCAAGCGGGCAAAACATGAGAAGCAGGCACGATCCTGGACTCCTGGAGACAGCAGATGGCTTCACTGATCTCCAATTCATGCGCTGGAGCTTCTTGATATGCTCTCCCAAGCTTGCAACCTCAACTTGCCAGGATGACTTACATGACGGCAAACCCCTGCACATAAAAGTGGCACTTTGCAGCAAGCCCCTTTTCTAGAACGACGACGTCACCGAGCGATCACTTTTAGATGTGTACATCAGATTAATTGGAAGAACCAATTGTAGATTGTTTTCAACTGAGTGAGTACGAAATATACGTATCTATAATGGAATATCGAAGATGTCCTCCCAAACCCCATCATAAATCCCTCTCATCCCTCTCATTCGCTCAAACAACTCTTAAGTATAAGCAGAAACGAAAATACGCAGCAGAAACAAACTCGAGAAAATCAAACGCGAATTCTATAACTAAGAGGGTGCTATGCCCAGTCCAGATCAACAAGGCCAGCGTCCCCAAAGAATCGAAGCAGTATCTCCCCTTCATATCTCCAAACCCCTTTTATATTATCTCAATAGAGACAAAAACTTAGAGAAGACCCAAGACGGCCTTGGCACCGGGCTCACTGCACACGTAGATAACGTCGTGCTCGTTGGAAAAGCCGTTGAACGTGGTGGCCGAGCACTTGGTGTAGGCACCCATGTCCTCGAAGTAGAGCCAATCGCCAACGTCGAGCTGCACCTGGAAACGGATGCTCTCCGTAATGCGGTCAATGCCGTCACAAGTTGGGCCCCAGATACTGTACTCAATGGCTCCAGCCTCCTGGTTCTCGCACGCAGCCGCCGTGTCGTACATGGTCTGACCACCCGCCCGGAGAACCTTGGCAACAGGGTGCTGGTGATCGAACATGATCGAGCTGAAGTTTCCATAGAGACCGTCGTTGACGTAAACCATGTAGCTGGTCTCCTCATCGCTGGCGGACATGCGGCTATCTTCGCTGCTATCGCTGGTGATGGACATGGCCAGATCGTTGGCCGGCGAAGAGATAGTACGGCGCGCGATGATGTTGCAAGCCAAAGTAAAGGCAGCCGAAGCGTAATATCTGCCTGGCTCCGCAATGATGTTGATGCCCGAGTGCGCAGGGAAATAGTCGTCAAGCGCGGCCCGCAGAACGCCGGCCATCTGCTCAAAGGTGTGGTCGGCACAGAAGCCGCCACCGACATCAAGTGTCTTCAGGTTGAAGCCGTAAGTGGCCGCCTGCTGAAACACAGTGTGGGCATCCTGGACAGCCTTGAGGAAGGCAGTAGGGTCCGAGGCACCCGAGCCGACGTGGAAGCTGACGCCGACCACATTGAGGCCAAGCTGGCTCGCCAAGGCGAGGAGACCCTCAGTCGAGTCAAGCGAAGCACCGAACTTGAGGCTCAGGCGGCACAGCGAAGACGAGTCATCCGTGAGGATACGGAGATACAGCTCGGCAGAAGGATATAGGCGTGCAATCTTGCGCAGCTCGTCCGCGTTATCGAACGTCATCTGCCGCACGCCCTGGTTGGCGACGTACCGGACGTACGAGTTGGTCTTGCACGGCTGGGCGTAAATAATACGCGAAGGGTCCACGCCCATGCCAAGGACTTGCTCAATCTCGGCCTTGGAGGCGCAATCGAAGCCAGTGCCGAGGGCAGCCAGAAGCTGCAGGAGCTTAGGGTCCGGGTTGCATTTAACGGCTATTCTCGAGTTAGAATCGATGTCTAGAAGCAAAGCATGGGAGCAATCAGTAGGACATACCATAGAAAGGCTTGACACGGGGAAGGTTCAGCTTCCAGCGCAGATGCTGGCGGTAGACCTCGCCGAGATCGGCGACAAAAAATGTGTCCTCATCACCTGGCTCGCAGAATTCGTGATCGATACTCTCCACGCGACGGCGGAGGGCATCACCGATCAGTTCTTTGGCTGCCGGAGGAACGGACTGGCTGATGCCAGCCGGGAGGACTGGCTCAACGTGATATCCGTCATCGTGGCGGTAGTGTTCTTTGTGATGATGCTCATAGAAGCCATTGCTGTTGCTGCTCTTCATGAAGACATGATTATTGGCATAATCTATGTAGTCTAGGGTTGCAAAGCGATCCGTGACAGCCGTTGGCATAACCATATCCCACGATTTCGTCGGGGTTTTCGGGCGAAGAGGGTTCGGAAGAGCGGCGTGGATTAAGTAAGGGTAAGTGGGGGGAGAAGGCGGGATTTGAGTTTAGACCCTTTTGTCTCGGTCTCGGATCTAATCAAAGTCTGATTTGATAGATTGTTCTCGGTGAACAAGTGGTGATGGTAGATTAGAGCGGGTGATTATTGGGTGCTCAAACTGGTGCTAGGGAGGTCGATGTCGGTAACAGACTGATCCCGAAGCGGACTGACGAGGCCTCCTCGACTCTTCCTCGCTAAGAGGAAGAACCTCAGAACTCGTCCTATGCGGCAGCTGGTTGGGGGGGTGGATTTCGGGTCCTCGGTTGTAAGGGGGGATGTCGAAGAAGAGAGCGTCAAGTTTCTTAGGAAACTTCAGCAGGTGGAGGAAGCGAGTTGATGATGTGAAATGTTTTTCTGAGGCTGAAATCTTGGTCCGACACAAGCTTTACGGCCAAGGAAGCCGTAGTAGAGCTGGTTGCCTTTGTGGTGACCAAAGGCAGTCGGAGAATCGGAGGTGAAGCGATACGGGGGAGAGTATCTCTAGAGATGGCTCCTGGGAGAAGAGACGGATCGATGTTAGTTTAGTTCCCCTTTGGTCGAAGATAAGGAAGCGTTGATTCTTATGATTGAATCAGAAGACTTGACTCGTCTGTCTTGGGGACGCGGGGGAGGGGGGACGGACGGAGCTAGGGGAGTAGGCAGGGTGAGGTAGGGTAAGGTAATATAGAAATGCCCGGAGGTAGGGTAGGGTAGTGGGATAGATGGCTTGGATGGGGGAGGTAGGTCTAGAGCGCAAGTGTCGAGCACAGGACAAAGTGGATTTCGAAGCCATGGCCACGTAGGGAACGGGAGGGGGACGAGTAGCCCAAAGAGCTCTCCACAACACGCCGTCGCCGCCGCTGTTCTCCTCCTGGTGCTCCAACGTGTCCAGGTCCTCTCCTCCTGCTTTGCGCGCGCGTTGTCGCATGTGAATGGGGACCGGAAGAAGTGGCCGAGAAATCAAAGAAGATGATCGTCATGGACTTACCCACTGTGTCGCTCAGAGCTGAAGTTTCTGGAAAAGTTGCGCAATGGTTGCGATGAGGATGGAAAAGTTGGTGAGAAGGAGAAAGAAGAAAAAAATAGAGCAGAGAGGTGTGCACGAAGCTTTTCGTCGTGTGTGGACAGGGGCAGCAGGAAACCAAAGGCGGGACAGGGCAAGCCGGCAAGGAAGGTTTCTACAATGCCGTGGCCGGCCTGTGAGCAACTTACCTTAATAATAGAGGGGCCACTCTCCGGCCTTCCATGGTGGGGGGCGGGGAGGGCTGTGCATTTGCGCGTCTCTCTTTGCCCGCCCAATTTTTTTTAACTTGATTTTTCTGCACACAAAACCTCATTGCCCAATGCCCACCTCATCTCGATGCTCCTCCGGACGCTGCCGAACAGACTATAATTCGCCGAGTAGACGAAAAAAAAATCTTATGGGTCCCGCATTCCCTCGTAAATAAAACGGCATCCCGGCCACCAGCTTACCTACTGCATACCTACGCCGTAACCTCTCAATCAGTTATGTACGAGAATCGATTGCGACCGAACCTTGGCTTTATGTCGGCAACATGAGGCCGCCGTCCAGGCACGCAACGTCGCTAGCGATGACGGTCACGGTCACGGTCCATATGGTCCACGGTCCACCGCCCACGCCTCGGGCAATTCTGATATGTGTCGCGTAATTTTCTTTCAGTGCCATGGCATTGGTGGCCCAACAGCGCTCCACTCACAACGACACTTGCCAGCACAAGAAATGCTTGATAGCGATGGGAAAACGGAGCACACGGCGGAGAGGCCTGGCCCTCGAGCCCCTTCGAACAGTCCTGCTCCAATTTTCCAACCTTTCGAACCATCTTTCGCGAGTTGGACCAACTTCTATCCGCTCCTAGCGGGGAGCATTAGGTACTGTAGGAACAAACTGGGAGGAGTACCTTCGCTTGGCACTTGCAGCATGCTCGATGGCTACCCAACCTGCCGATGCTGGTGTGTCTGTCGGTTTTGTCGAAAGCTTTTTCTCCTCCAGACCGCAACTTTGCGGTGCAGCTCCGGCCCCGTTAGATTCTCGAGTCCCACCCGAACGGCGGGACAGGGGGTAGGTCGCGTGCGTTGTGGTCCCCTCCCCCCTCCTTCATCCTCTCACCACAAACATGCGCCGACATCATGCTCAAAGGGGTCGAGGGGCAGCTTTACTACCTCCTATCTTGAGACACCGACAATTCCACATCCACACGCGCAGACAGCAAGCAGGGTGATGGCAGCGTTGCTTGCAGAGAGGGACCGACCAGTAAAAATCGCGCATCGACTGTGCATTTGTGCTGTAACTGACATTAGCCTGTTTTCCTTTCTGCTGGTGACTGCGAAGACAAAGACGCCCTGATGTGTGTGAGACTGAGTGAGCAAGTGCAGGATTCGTTAACATTGTAACATCTGTCACGCCTTTTCGAGACTCCCTCACATTGATCAGGAGTCAGCAGCAGCAGCAGCAGCAGGAGGGGGAGACCGAGAAGACGCATCAACACGCGGTACTCGCGCCCTTTCCGGGTTCTTCTTCAACATTTAGCATTGGCCAACCAAAAGATCTACTGCAGGAAAGACACAACCAGTGACACCACTGCAACTCAACGGCTTCGAAGGGATTATCTCCGATTCGGGAGAAACTGGTCCAAGGCCCAACATATCCGGATTGAAGCCCAAGCATTGGCTCTTTCGCCATCTCGTCCCTGCGTTGGCCACGCAGCCCCATCATCTGCAAAAATTGGTCAAGGCCGCTGACTTGAGAGGGCAGCTATCTTCTCTGCGTGACATCAATGTCCTCGCCCCTATCCCTCATTTGTTGTCAAAGAGACCTCCTTCGTAACCCACCTTACATAAAGCTGAGCATCAGGGACCAGTGACGTGCCAGGGAGGGAGCCCCCTCCGAATAGTATATCACGAGAAACGAGAGACTTCTGCCATGTGTGACTCAATTGGTAACGCCACCAAACGCCCTTTTGGGTCTTTTATATTGACTAAATATTTGATCAAAATCACATGTTTCTTGTCTTCAAAGGGTTGAAAACAGACTCAAGACATGAAGTCAAACAAAAAGATCAGGCGTCAGTCAACCGTAGTCTTATCAACACCCTTCATCTACTTCCGAGTATCACACGTCGTAAGAAACGATCCCACCTTTCCCATAATCACCACCGCCCTCCAGCTACTACCACAAGCCTCAAACTTCTGTATGCATGCATGTACTCCGTTCCTTAGTCCGCAAGTCCAAAACTATGGAAAAGCAGGTCTGAAAAGAACGAACTCTCGGCTCGGGGTCTTCGACTTAGAAAAAAATCGGTTGCCCAGTTTTCACCTTTGATCTCGCGTTTTGTTGTGACCTTGCTGTTACGGAATGAAACAACCAAGGCGTATCGTATGTAAACGCTTCGATAGGGAGTTGGTGTATAGCTACACAGAAAAGGGGTCAAAACAAGGGGAAACCTCGCGGGGCACACTGGATACACGGGTACCTACGTGCAAGGCCGTTTCGGCACGCGGGCGGCGACTAAGATGAAGAAACAAAAAGAAAGGAAAACATAGTAGGTGTGCATTGCCTGGGCGGGCTAGGTATGGCCTGGAGAAGGGTATCATCAAATATGTTGTACACGCATCCTAATTTACACTCGTGGACTCATTGGCATCTCTCATGGACTGGCCTCTTTCTGATCGACGCCTTCCTTGGGCCCCTCGGTACCTTCCTTGGGTCCCTCGACATCAGGAACAGGTTCCTCGACGACTTCCTTGGGTTTCTCGACACCTATCCGTTGAACTTCCCACCCGTGCTCGGCGAACCAAGGTTGCTCCTCACCGAGGAAAGCAACACCAGGACGCCCCCGCTCGGTGAAGCGGGGAACGAGCCAATTCCCCACTGCGGTCCGGGCCTCTCTGAGGCCGACATTCAGGAGCTTCTCACGACGGGCCTGCTTCATCGCATCTGTTACGCCATATACGAATTCGCCCATTCCTTCTTCGTTGACAGCCCTTGGCGCATCGAGAGACTGGAAAACAGAGATTTTGGCTTCCTCAATATCGCGCTTTGTAAGCTCAGGGCCCAATGCCCATTGCGCGGCCTGCTCCATGATCCTGAGAGTGTTGACGGGGTTGGGGTCGCGGTAAGAATAGTAGCCGAAGATACCGTCAACTGGCCGAAAGTATGATCCTCCACCATACGCACCGCCCTTCTCCCGGATTTCCTTGTGCAGGTGCTTGTGCGTAAGAACTTGAGAAACGATTTGAAGGCTAGGGCCATACGGATGGTTGTAATCGATACCGTATGCCGCCATGCCACCGTAATACACCTGATAGGGAAGGGGATAGAACACTTTCCGGTCCGAATAATGTTTATGTCTGCCACGGAGTTTCACAAGCTTCGGGCGGAGAGGACGGGCAAAATCGGTGAGGAACTTGAAGTTGTCGGAAACACTACCACTGTCGCATGTGATAGCATATCGAATGTTTCCAGCCAGTGCGATCTCTTGTATTTCCTTCAGCTGGAGTATAACCTTCTTTATAACAGTCGGGGTTGGGTTCGCTGCAAGCTCAGTGATCAACCGCACTTGTGTAAGGCCGCTGACGTCCTCGTGGCGCTGGTATACTTGACTGAGCTGCGCCTCTGCTGCTCTACGAGCGTACACATGGCCCGAGGAGGCGATGTCGTTAACAGCCCCGTCGGCAGACGCTTGTATGAGCTGTATGATTTGCTTCTCCGCCTCGGGACCATCGAAATTTGTCTCCAGAACCAGTTTGCGAAGAAGTTCCAGCATCGTGGGGACGTGGCGATCCAAGGCCATTCCGCTAAAGCTGAGACCTTCTGCACCCAAAGTGCAATCAACTGGCGATGTTGCCGAGTGGTAGCCGACAGATATACCGCCAGTTTTGAGCTTTATGAGGTCCTCTAGCTGCTCCATCGACATATCCTTTGTCCCAAGCCGGAAGATTGCGTCGGTGAACAGAGGGATCATTTGTCTCAAGCGAGTGGGCAATCCCTGTATCTCGTTGATAGCCCTGAAATAGGTCAACCCATTGGTTGGCGCCACATGCCACTGCACCTTTAGCAACGGCACAGGGTCCACATGTCGCGGAATATCTGCAAGAGTTACTGTAGGGAGACACTCCGCATCGCTTTTCTTTGCTTGTTCAGCCAACAGTTCAATCTCTTTTGCTTCAAGGGCCGCCCGCGCTTGTTCCTCGCCACCAGCTGACTCGACAGCGTCTGCAATCTTGGTCTTTAAGCGTGTTTCTTCTTCCTGTGCGAGTTCCTTGTTGAAGTTTGGCGAGGGCGCCATGGTGAAAGTGAAAGTGTTGTCGTTCAGCAAATACTTGTCCATCAAGCCTTCCAGGTAACCGCCCTTGGCCATTTCCGTCTCAAAAGCTGCTAGTGTGTCGTTCCAGGCGAGAGATTCGAACGGATCGATGCCATTGAACCACTTCGGCTTCAACCGGTGGAGTAAAGACATACCGAAATTGGCAGTCTTGTGCTTCAGACTCAGCTCAAGTTGATGAAGGTAGCCGTCGATTTTGGAGCGATCGAATCCTGCGTCTCGCACGTTGCGGAGAATCTCCTGGACCTTACTCTTGACCTTGGGTACATTTGCCTCTTCGACACCAGTCAGACCAACTGAGAATATCCCAAGCCGACCCGAGCTATCATATCCGGTGTTGGGACTCCAATCTGTGCCGAGGCCGGTTTCAATTAAACCCTTGTACAGAGGAGAGCCATAGCCATCCATCAGAAGTGCAGATATCAGTGACAGAGAGAATGACTCAACAACATCAGCCGTGTCTCCCAGGACCCACGACACCGAAGTCTTGTACTGCTTGGACGGGTCAACGAGCGGGTCTACCGGACCGTAGAGCTGGACTTCCTTCGGCCCAGCACTGAGATCAATGGGACGATGAGTCACGGCTTCGCTCTGGATCTTGCCAAAAGAAGCCAGCTGGGCATTTATGGCCTCCAGATGCTTCTCCAACGGCATGTCGCCGTACGTGAAAAGCTTGGCGTTGCTTGGGTGATAGTGCTCGGCATGAAACGACTTTAGCTGCTCATAAGTGAGATCAGTGATTTTCTGGGGGTCGCCGCCTGAGTTGTTGATGTCGGGGAAAATGTGGTCCTGGAATCTGATGTAGAACAAATAGCCAGCGTCCGACATTTGCCCCTTCATCTCGTTGTACACAACACCCTTGAAGACAAGCTTGCTGTCCTCCGGCTTAGGCTCAGACCCGGACTCGCCCTTTCCAGCATCCAGAAGAGCTTGCGGGTTTTCGGGGCCAATGCGCCATCCCTCTTGGGTGAAATCGGCCTCCTTCAACAACGGGTGAAGAGTCGCGTCCATATAGACAGACATCAAGTTGCTGAAGTCTTGTTCGTTGGTGGTAGCAAACGGATAGAATGTATGATCGGAAGCTGTAAAGGCGTTCATGAAGTTGGCAAGGGTTCGAGGGAGCATCTTGAAGAAAGGATCCCGGCATGGATATCTTGAGAACGGGTTGGGTATCGTCAGTATGGATGACTAGTTGGATGGAGAAGATAAAGATGAAACTGAACTCCTACTTTTCACTGCCACAGAGGGTAGTGTGTTCCAGGATGTGAGGCACGCCAGTGTCATCCGGAGGATTGGTCTTGAAACCAATCGAAAAGACATTGTTGCTGTCCTCACGGGCGATATGCAGATGTTCAGCACCGGTGTTGTCGTGCTTCAGGTGCAGCGCCGTCAACTCTAGCTCAGGAACATGCTTTGAGCGTAGGAGCGTGAAGCCATGAATTTTCGTACCAGGCTTGGGCAACTTGGAAAGGTCAGTCACAGCTCGCCGAGCGGCGCTTGTGGTGGCCTTTGCAGCTTTCGCAGCTTTGCTCAACATCATCATGGCGGAGGATTAAATAAACGACAGAACCGGAATCGAATCCCGGACTGTCCTTTATCTAAACTATCCTGTCCACCCTTGAAAGTCAAGTCCGAATTGAGCCTGTGTCGGCGTCAACCTGAAGAACGGATATTTTGGCTGTGAGGAGATGTATCAATCGCAAGTTTGGAAAGAAGACGGGAAGTTCCCAGAGTGGAAATCTGAAATGGCATCCTGGCACGGGACGCGCTCTGGGCGCCGAGAGCTACCGTTACAGGGACGACAGCTCGTTGCGGAGCACCCTGGACGGTGCAGGTGGCGCAAAGTTTCAATCTGTTATCGGAATACCTGGGACCGGACTGAAACACTGCCTACAGACATTGTATTTTTCCCACACGTAAGGTATACTACTAATGCAGGAGACAGACCCTTTGGAGTCGACATGTGGGTCCGTTGTTAGCCACCACCTGCACTTCATTGAGTCAAAACCACAGCGTACTAGTAAATAACAATCTTGTATAACCTGAATCTGGATGACCAAATACCCTTTTGATTGCCCAACGTGCTTGTACCATCAGTCGTAACATTGAATGGTACACTACATTCAGTGCCTGGCTTTCAGATTTTTTATTTTCCAGGTTTAGCATGAGGTGGAACCTAGGAGGATGCCCTGAAGCCTCCCAGTGGAAGTGGAAGGAACCAGCCAGGCCAGGCAACTCGAAGTGCTACTAAAGAAGCTGGGAAGTACCTTTTGTATGCCCACAGGGCCACAGTTGCAAACAACATGCGACCTGAACTATGGATGAGGTGTACTATAGATTTGTTTGATTTGCCCCCTTAAGTTGGAATCTTCCTTCAGATACCATTCGGTTACTCCCTAGCTTATAATTCCATGTCATATTTCCGAGGGCCAGTTCTTACAGGGAGGTATCTTAAATGCATGGTCTGAATAGTATGATTGCAGAATTACTGGACACACACAGGTGGATAGGTGGCCTATAATCGGGCTGTACCTATTTTCACTCTTGTGCCATATGGCCAAGCCAAACAACAGTGGATGGATGGGATGTTTGAGGTGAGAGAGTCTGTGCTTGGAAGCCCCAAAAGAGCGGCGAACGCATCCAATTTGCGCTCCGTCCAGTCCGATTAACCGACGCTATAGTGATCTCCATCTCTCCTCTCTACTCTCCAAACCTGCGCATCAAAGTCTTCGCAACCATCGACTATCGAACCTGGCGAGCCCGTGCCCCGTGCCCGCAACCCCCGACACCAATACAATACAACACAACACCACAACAACCTCCTAAACAATAACAGCCATTCACTTGCATCTCCGCAGCACGCATTTTGTATCTGCCTTCACGGCATCTGTGCGCGCATCCTTACCTAGACGGCCCGCGGATGCTTCAGCACAGTGGTTCGGAAACTGAGCGGTGCAGTGCAGAGTCTTTTCGCAAGCAAACCACAGGCAGCGGCAGCGGCAGCGGCAGCAAAAAGGCACACCACTGCTAACGCAAAGTTGAAGTTGACTGCAAGACTGCGCTCTGCGCGAAAGAGGCAATGTCGACCAGTCTGACCGAGGCAC